>Ga0210400_10002859_pt1 | contig 15570 bp, 13 predicted proteins | sample IncBWH26MmetaG_FD_155456 | JGI IMG/M metagenome (GOLD analysis project Ga0210400, IMG submission 155456) | Forest soil microbial communities from Barre Woods Harvard Forest LTER site, Petersham, Massachusetts, United States - Inc-BW-H-26-M | ecosystem: Environmental > Terrestrial > Soil >... | reverse complement strand
TTTTGAGCGGGTGCGGCAACTGGATCGCTGGTGGTCGGTGAGTGAGTGCCCAGCGGCTCCGAATCGAGCGCTGATCGGAGTACGCGCGTTGCCAGCTGTCTCTCCGAAGAATCAGGATTTCGATCTGAGCTTCCAGGGGCGGACTCTGCGCGTCTCCCCCGCGGGTACGGTGCAGACCGGAGCCGCGGAAGACAGCCGTATTTATGTTCCGCTGGCCGACTTCGTCGCATGGACGGGACTCCAGCCGTCGACCATTGAAGTCGCTGCGAGCGGTTCGCCTGAAGAAGTTGCCGGAATCATGAACCAGCTGACGCAGGCGCTTCCGGCGGGAGAGCTTCGCCCGGTGCGGCAGATTATGGAAGGCGAAGCCCGTGTGCTGGGCAAGACTCGCGCGACCTTGCTGGCCGCGGCGGCGCTCATCATTCTTACGGCGGCGTTATGCGTGCTTTCGACGTTGACAGGATGGGTATTCGACCGGCGGCGCGATTTCGCCATTATGAAAGCACTGGGCGCGTCGGGCAGGTTGCTCAACGGATTCTTTGCGGCGGAAGCCGCGGTACTCGGCGCGACCGGTGCGCTGATCGGATTTGTAGTCGGTATCGGCATTGCGGCCTGGATCGGGCGGGTTAACTTTCACGCTCCCGTAGTGCCGCGTTTGACTGTGCTCCCGGTGGTTCTGGCTGGTAGCATGGCTGTGACTTTGTTGTCGGCGATCCTCCCCATCTCGCTGCTGCGGCGGGTGCAGCCGGCGGTGATTCTGAGGGGTGAGTGAAATGATTCAGATTAAAGACGTCACGAAACTCTACCCCGCCAAGGAAACCGGCAACGCCTCGGGCAAGGACAACATTCACGCCCTCGACCACATCTCGCTGCATGTGGCGCCGGGAGAGTGGTTGTCGATCATGGGGCCGTCAGGGTCGGGGAAATCGTCGCTGGTGAATCTGATTGGCTGTCTGGACCAGCCGTCGTCGGGCGAGATCTGGCTGGATGGACAAAATGTGGCCGGGATCTCCGCCGCGGACCTGAACCGTGTCCGCGCGGAAAAAATTGGATTCATCTTCCAGCAGTTTCATCTGATTCCCTTCCTCACCGCCGTCGAAAACGTCATGCTGGCGCAATATTTTCACAGCATGACCGACCAGAAAGAAGCAGTTGAGGCGCTCACCCGCGTGGGTCTGGGCGATCGCGCGCATCACCTTCCCTCGCAAATGTCCGGAGGCGAGCAGCAGCGGGTGTGCATAGCGCGGGCGCTCATCAATGATCCGAAAATTATTCTTGCCGACGAGCCCACGGGCAATCTGGACGCGCAAAATGAGGAAATCGTGCTACGGCTGCTGCGCGAGTTTCACCACCAGGGGCGCACGATAGTGATGGTGACACATGATCCGGTGGTGGCGCGGCTGGCTGACCGCCGCATTGAGCTTCACCACGGCAAGATTGCGTCGCAGGAAATCTTTTCTCTGGCTGACGAAGAACAGCTCGATGAGGTCCTCGAAGAGCTCTGGGTACTGGCCGAGCACGGAGAGATCGCCGAGGTCGAGCGCATGGAAGTCCACGGGGCGCTGCCGGTCAGCCTGGCCGTTGAAAAGATGATCGAGATGGGATTCGTGGTTTCGACCCCGCATCCGCCCGAGCCGCACGATCACAAGCCGTTCGTGAATCCCTGCCACGACGCGTTGAAGCCGGTGGCAGCGTCGCTGGGTGATGGCACGCTGATCGTCGAACTCACCCCTCGCGGCCGAGAGCGCGCTGGCAGCATCATCCGGCGCCACCGGCTGGCCGAGCGTCTTTTCACCGACAGCCTGGCAATGGATAGCGAGTCGGAAATCGAGCAGCAGGCCTGTAAGTTCGAACACATCCTTTCGCCCGAGGCGACCGACAAGATCTGCACGTTCCTGGGGCATCCGCGAACCTGCCCGCACGGCGCGCCAATTCCGCCGGGGCCATGTTGCGGGGTTAGGTCCGCCCAGAATCTTGCATTAGACTCGTCTTCAGCTTCCAGACATTAGTCGTATGGCAGACACGCGACGTGAATTCCAACAACTCGCGCGGATGAGACTGAAGGACGCCCGTGTTCTAATGAGAAGCGGGAACTCAAACGGGTCGTACTACCTTACTGGGCTCGCAGTCGAATGCGCCGTAAAAGCCTGCATCGCTAAGAACACCAAGCGCCACGACTTTCCCCCTAACCAGAACGCTATCAGAGACATTTACACGCACGACTTAGGTAAACTAATAAAGGCAGCCGGACTTCAGACGGCGCTGGACCTTGAGACAAGCAGAAGTAATTCCTTCAACAATAACTGGGGCGTGGTTAAGGCGTGGAACGTAGAAAGTCGGTATTTGACTAGGGGCCTTAATGCGCGCGACCTTTACAAGGCTGTGGTGGGGCGAGGCGGGGTGATGGAATGGCTACGATAGCGTTGGTAGACCAGAGCAGTATTGATGTCGGGCGCAGGGTCATCGCGGCACTCGTTCGCGAAGGCATTGCTGTGACGGTCGGACTGTGGGCGTTTGCTTCCCAGTCTGAAGAGTGGCAATTGACGATCGCCACGCCGTTGGTCGACGAACTGGGTCCGCTCGCCGCATATGGAAAAGTGCAGAAGGCACTTCAAAAGACGGGGCTTGAGAGCGAGTTTCCGCTCAGACGAATATTCCTGAGGAGCCCGAAGGACAAGGTTCTGCAATCGCTCCAAAAGGAGAGCCGCGCTCTGGAACGTGAAGATTACAGGCTCGTGAATGCCTCTATCGAAGGCAGTTTCATCGAAGACGCTTATCTTTACAGAGGGTTCATCTACATCGTCGAATCAGAGAACAGCCTTAGGAGTATAGCAACGAGTACCTATTGGGTCACGTACGCGCCCTACTCGGGACCCGGCGAGTCCACATGGACAGTCAGAAATCTGGACAGCCTAAATCAGTTGTTGTCAAAGCTTCACGTAAGTCCCGACGCAGCCCGATCGGCCCTGAAAGACTTGTCCGCGAAGAAGACGGCCTCGATTGCTAACGTACATCTGCAATCCCGCGATCTCAGGCGCTTAAGACCGTAGCGTGCCCAACCGCCGCCCCACCATCGGCGTCTTTGACTCCGGCTTTGGCGGCCTTACCGTCCTTAAAGCTTTACTTGAACTCATCCCAGATTCGGATTACGCCTATTTCGGCGATACCGCCCGCCTGCCCTACGGCTCGAAGTCGGTTGAGACCGTTGCCCGCTATGCGGTGGAAGCGGCGCACTATCTCGAATCGCATGGCGCCCAGATGCTGGTCATCGCCTGCAATACGGCGACGGCCCTGGCACTCGACCAGATCATGGCTGGGGCACATGTTCCGGTAATTGGCGTGATCGAGCCAGGGGCGGAATCTGCCGCGACCGCCAGCCGGAATCGAAAGGTTGTCGTGATCGGCACAGAGGCTACCGTTAGCAGCCATGCCTACCATAAGGCTCTCGAAAGCCGCGGCCTGAGCGCGCGCGAGAAGGCTTGCCCGCTGCTGGTTCCACTGGTCGAGGAAGGCTGGGTGGAGCACCCGGTCACCGAGCAGGTTGCGCGCATTTACCTCGCGGAGGCATTCGCCGACGGGTTTAGCCACGCCGACACTCTGGTTCTCGGCTGCACCCACTATCCGCTGCTCAAGCCGCTCCTGCAGCGGGTGACACCGGGGCATGTGGGCATCGTGGATTCGGCGGAGTCTACCGCCCGCGCGGTGGCTTCGAGACTGAAGGAGTTGGTACCCGGGGCCTCAGATGCGGAGGAACGGCGGCGGCTTCCGCGACTCAAGTTCTTTGCGACCGATTCGGTGGAGAAGTTTCGCCGCCTGGGCACGCGGTTCCTGGGCCGCCCGATTGAGGACGTGCGCCACGTTGATCTCAAGGAATAGGCGCCGAGACCTTCCCCTGAAGCCAAGGCGGCGGCTCCGGCCTGACCAATTTCCCGCGCAAGATTCGGATAGCGCCGCACCCCATTGCGCAATTAATGTGTCCTTCGAACTTCCCCTTCAATCCAACTGGAGAACTAAAATCGTTGCCCATGCATCCCCTCGACAACGTCATCTGGCAGGCCCTGACCACGCGGCAGACTCAGTTTGCCGAAGGGGACGGCCGCGCCCGCAGGTTTGTTCGCGAGGTCACGTTGCTGGGCGCCCTGGTCGAGGACACGCCGGAAGGCTACGCCGATTTCGCACGCGTCGTCGGAAACGGAGGCACGGGAGCGTTATTTCTTGATGAGCCTTACGAATCGTGCGCGGGATGGGAATTTGTCGCGGGCGCGCCCCTGCTGCAGATGGTTTTCGAAAACGGGAAGCACTCTCCGGGCCGGGCCAATTCGGAACCTGAGATCATCGCTGAGATCGTAGAACTCGGCCCTCAGGATTCGCCCGAGATGATCGATCTGACGAGCCTGACCAAGCCTGGCCCGTTCGGGACGCGCACCCACGAGCTAGGCACCTATCTCGGAATTCGCCGCGGGGGAAAGCTTGTGGCGATGGCTGGAGAGCGCCTGAAGGTTCCTGGGCACACGGAGGTGAGCGCCGTATGCACGCATCCGGATCACACCGGCAACGGGTTCGCCCGAGTCTTGATGATGGAGATTATGCGGCGCATTCAGGATCGCGACGAAACCCCGTTCCTGCATGTCAGAGCGGACAATACCCGCGCCATCGATCTATACAAGCTGCTGGGATTTCGGGAGCGGAAATTTGGGCACTTCGCCGTGTTGCGAAGGGTTTAGCTCTTCATGAAATGTTGACGACGCCAGGGCTACCACAAGCCTCTCAGTACAAGTGAAAGTCGACTTCGATGGCAATCGGAACTCGCACGGGGTGGCCGTCTTTCATGGCAGGCTCGAACCGCCAGTTCTTCACGGCCTCGATGGCCTTCTCGTCCAAGCCCATCCCCAGGCTAGTCTGCACGTGGATGTCGCTGGGGCGCCCATCGACTCCCACAATCAGAGCGATGGTGCAGACGCCCTGGAATTTCGCCTTGCGGGCTTCTTCGGAAAACTCCGGCTCGGTCTGGTAGATTGCCCGCGGCGCACTGACTCCGCCACCGACGTGGAAAAGTCCTCCGCCGGTACCACCGCCTTCGCCAGGGCCAAAGCCAGGACCGTGCCCTGAACCTACACCACCGCCGCCGCCCGAACCAATTCCGCCCCCGGAGCCCGTGCCGTTGGACGGCAGTATGGCGTGCGCCATGGGATCGCCCAGGTTCGGCATGTTATTCGAAGCCAGTTGCACTTGCGGCGGAATCACAATCGTGGCCTCGACCGCCAGCTTGGGATGATCGTTGCGGATCACTACCACGGGAGGCGTGATCTGGGTCATCGAAAACTTCGGCAGCTTGCCTACTTTGGCCTGCAACACGTCGCGATCTCCGCCGCCACCGCCGCCACCTACTGCCGTCTTCGAGGGTTTCAGGAGCGGGAGATCCGCGGGATCGACCAGCGTGACCGTCGGTTTTTCCGTGGTGGCCAGGACTACAACGCGGCGTCCGACGAGCACGACCACCACTCCGATTGCGAACAGCAGAGTATAGTATCCGGCCGCACCTAATGCCCCGACCTTCCAGTTCGAGTAAAAACCCCAGATATCTTTGACCGGTATTGGCTTTGATTCCAGCTTGAGGGGCGGGAGCTTCTTGGGGAAAAAGAAGTCATCCAGTTCGCGGAAAAGGGACTTGTACAGGGGCTCTTCGAGGGTCGTTGCCCCTAACAGCAGATGCAGTTCGGGCTCGTTAGCGGGGGCGTTCGAGTTCATTGGTTCGGATCCCATAATTACGGTCTCGACGGCTTCTCCAGATGGCCTGGACAGGCCTAAGTTGCTAAGTCCACTTGTCGCGGCGCCCTCTGTACACAGATGATTGCCAAAGGCGGCAAGTTGCTTCGGTTTTGTCTCGAATTTGTAAATGAGATACCCGTCGGCTTCCCCAGGCGCCGAACCGGCCGGAGGGCTCTCAGTGTTAAACTGTCCTATCTAAAATTGTACCGCGATTGGCCCCATTCCGACAGTGCATTTCGGTGCGCTTGCCGACTCTCGGAAAGACATGTCCTTCCTGCGCGGGGCGGGCTGTCCGGATTGGTACTGCCGAGTCTTCCGCAAGCGATCAAAGCTCCGCAAACCTACTTGGAATCAACCAGTTCGAACTTGGGTAGATCAGTCACACCGAGGCCCGCGAGAGCTTCCCGCATGGCTTCGGACCACTTTCAGCTTCGAGCGGGTGCGGTATCCGACCAGTTCGTACATCCGGGCCATGCCAAACACATACTCCTGGGGCGCGACGATGAAGCGGGGAATAGAGTCCGGATATGGCGATGGCTGTCGTGCCGCAGTGCGCATGGCATCGCCGGAAACATCAAATTTAGTCACCCGGGAAAGATCCGAAATTCCGGCCGAGGGCCGCAGTCGGGTCACTTGCGCCGCAAACACTTGGTTCACCGTCATGATTTCCGCGTCGTCCCACCACGCCTTCGGCGGCGAGGACCAGGATCTTATGTTCGGCATCGAACTCGAGTGATACGGCATCGCGAGCGCTCAGATCCTGTTCTCGTAAATAGTACCCTGTTTCCGCCGCGTGGACGTTCCCGCCTCATCGTCCCTATAATGAAAAGATTCAATCATTTGGGGGACGCGATCGAGTGCCGTTTGAACTGAAAGCCACCATCAACCTGCCGAAAACTGCCTTCCCCATGAAGGCCAACCTGCCCCAGAATGAGCCCAAGACGCTGGAGCGCTGGGAGCAGATGGGGATCTATGAGCGCATCCGGCAGGCGCGAAAAGGCGCGCCCCGCTACATTCTGCACGACGGGCCACCATACACCAGCGGGCCCATCCACATGGGCACGGCAATGAATAAGTGCCTGAAAGATTTCATTGCCAAGTCGAAGACCATGGCCGGATTCGACGCGCCCTACGTGCCGGGATGGGATTGCCACGGGCTGCCCATCGAGATCAAAGTCGACAAAGAACTGGGCGGCAAGAAGCTGCAGATGAAGGCCACCGACGTGCGCGCCGAGTGCCGCAAGTATGCCCAGAAATATCTCGATCTGCAGCGGACCCAATTCAAGCGCATCGGCGTATTCGGACGCTTCAATCGGCCCTATGCAACCATGAATCCGCAGTACGAGTCGGTCGTTCTGTCGACGTTCTTTTCGTTTTACGAAAACGGATTCGTCTACAAAGGCCTGCGCGCGGTTTACTGGTGCATGCATGATGAAACGGCGCTGGCCGAGGCCGAAGTCGAATATGAGAATCACACCAGCCCGACGATCTGGGTGAAGTATGCGCTGCTCGACGATCCGGCCTCGATTGATCCGGCACTCGCAGGGAAAAAAGTATCGACCATCATCTATACCACGACCCCGTGGACGCTGCCGGCGTCGATGGCCGTGGCGTTTCATCCCGATGAAGAATATGTCGCGCTGGAATCGGGCGGCGAAGTTTACATTGTCGCGTCCAAGCTGGCGGCCGACGTGGCGGCGAAGTGCAATCTAGCCGATCCGAAACCCCTCGCGCACTTCCCCGGCCGCAAGATGGAGCGGCTGAACTTCCAGCATCCCTTTCTGGATCGCAAGATTCTTGGCGTGTTGGCCGACTATGTCACCATGGACACAGGAACCGGCGTGGTCCATACCGCCCCGTCGCACGGCGCCGAGGACTTCATCACCGGCATGAAATATGGCCTCGACGCGACCAGCAACGTCGACGAAAAGGGAATCCTGCGCAACGGGCTGCCAGAATACAACGGGCAGTACGTGTTCAAGGCGAATCCGATCATCGTGGAACTGCTGCGTAGCCGCGGAGCGTTGCTGCATTCCGACAAACTGGAGCATTCGTATCCGCATTGCTGGCGCTGCCACAATCCAGTGATTTTTCGTGCCACCGAGCAGTGGTTCATTTCCATGGAAACGCCGATGCCTGGCGGCGCTGGGAAAGACGACACTTTGCGCACCCGCACCCTGGAAGAAATCAAGAAGGTGAAATGGGACCCGGCGTGGGGCGAAGAGCGCTTGTCGAACATGATCCAGACGCGGCCCGACTGGTGCATTTCGCGGCAGCGGGTTTGGGGAGTGCCCATCGCCGTTTTTCTGTGCCTGGGCTGTGGCAAGCCGCTCAAGGATCACGCGATCAACCAGAAAGTCGTCGAGCTTTTTGCGAAGTCGGGCGCCGATGCGTGGTTCACTCCAGAGTCGGACACAATTCTGCCCGCTGGGACAAAGTGCCCACACTGCAGCGGCGCGAAGTTTGAAAAAGAAACTGACATCTTCGACGTGTGGCTGGAGTCGGGCGCAAGCTATCTGGCGCTCATCGATGACGAGCCAGATTATCCCTGGCCCTCCGATCTCTATCTCGAAGGCGGAGACCAGTACCGCGGATGGTTCCAGTCTTCCCTGCTCTGCGCCATGGGCACGCACGGCACGCCCCCTTATAAAGGCGTCGTCACGCCCGGGTGGACGCTCGACGAAACCGGCCAGGCCATGTCGAAGTCGCGCGGCAACGACGTGGACCCGGTCGACATCGCCAGCCGGCTGGGCGGTGAAGTGGTGCGCCTGTGGGTGGCCTCAGTCGATTTCCGCGAGGATGTGGTGGGCTCGGAAGCCCTGATGCAGCGGGTCGCGGAAAATTACCGCAAGATTCGCAACACCTTCCGCTACATCCTGGGAAATCTCGGCGATTTCGATCCGCTCGCTGACGCGGTTCCGTTCGATCAGATGGAAGAACTGGACCAGTACATGCTGCGCCAGACCTGCGCGTTCGCGGCGGATGTGCGCAACGCGTATGAAGAGTTCGCGTTCCACAAGATTTACCACCGCGTGAATCACTTTTGCATTGTGGACCTCAGCGCGTTTTACTTCGATGTATTGAAGGATCGGCTCTACATTTCCGCGCCGAAGTCGCAGGCCCGCCGCAGCGCGCAGACCGCCGTCTGGCGCATCGGCGAAGCGCTGGTACGGGCGCTCGCGCCCATCATGAGTTTCACGTGTGAGGAGATCTGGCCTTATCTGCCAAAAGTCGCTGCGCGCGACGAAAGCGTGCATCTGGCGCAGTTTTCCTCGGCGACGGAAATTCTTGGCGGGGCAGCGATTCCCGCCACCGGCTCGAAATCAGACGAGGACTGGGCCAGCCTGCGGTCGGTGCGCGACGAAGTGCTCAAGGCTCTGGAGGAAGCTCGAAACAACAAGCTGATCGGCACCGGGCTCGAGGCCCAGGTCGCAATCACTGCGGCCGATCCGGCATACTCCGTGCTGGCCCGCCATCGCGACCACCTGCGCTACCTGTTCATCGTATCGGCGGTCACACTGGCGCAAGGTTCGGGCAATGGCACCGGCGGGTTGCACATCGAGGTGAAGAAGGCCGATGGCGCCAAGTGCGACCGCTGCTGGAATTACTCGACTCGAGTCGGCGAAGACAAGATTTATCCCACAGTCTGCGAGCGCTGCAGCGCGGTGCTGAAAGAACTTGAGGGGAAGGCGTCCAGCTAGGTCGAGCACTCCATTTCAACATCACAGAAAAGCATTTAACCGCTGAGGGCGCGGAGAACGGCCGCAGAGAGCGCCGAGAAAAACAACTAAGATCGAATGTCAGCTTATCGCGCACGCAGCGTTCACTTCTTCCTGGCTTTACTCGTCGTCCTGCTCGATCGCTGGAGCAAGCGGCTCGTGGCTGCGCGCATCTCGATGTACCGGCACATTCAAATCATCCCGGGATTTTTCCGGCTGACCCACACCGAAAATACGGGAGCGGCGTTCAGCCTGTTTGCCGATTCTCCATCGCATTGGAAGACCGGACTGCTGATCGGCTTCTCTGTGATTGCGATGATCATCGTGGCGGTGCTCCTGTGGAAGCAAGTCCGCGGACTCACCATCACGGGAATTGCGCTCTCACTCATTCTGGGCGGAGCCGTGGGCAATCTCTGGGACCGCGTAGCCAGCGGGCGAGTGGTGGATTTTCTGCTCTTTTACGTGAAGAGTTATCAGTGGCCGGTTTTCAATCTGGCGGATAGTGCGATTGTGATCGGCGCGTCGCTGCTGGTGATTGAAATTCTATTTCACAAAACGCCCCCGGAGTCGACGCCAGTGGCTTGAGGCGTCCCCTTAGGGGCCTAAAAGCCCCCGCCTTTCCCCGATGTTCTACGGCACGGCTGAAGCTGTGCCCTTCCCAAAATCCTTTTTGAAACAAGGCACGAATTGCCCTATCCGTGTTGATCCGCGTAAATCCGTGGCAAAGAAGTTTTAGTTTATGGCGCGCCGTACAACTGCCTGTAGACGGCAGCATTGCGCAGGATGGCCTGCACGTACTCGCGGGTTTCGGTGAACGGGATCGACTCGACGAACTCCGGTGAATCGCGATACGGGCCCTGTCCCATCCATTCTTCGACGCGGTCGGAACCCGCGTTGTAAGCAGCCAAAGCGTGCTCGAACGATCCGCCGAACTTGTCGACCATGCCGCGGAAATAGCGCGTGCCCAGTTGCAGATTCACGGCCGGGGTAAACAACTCGGTCGGGTTGTAGCGCTTCAGATCGACCTGATGGGCCACAATCTTTCCAGTCTTCGGCAACAACTGCATCAGCCCGACGGCGTTGGCGCGCGAAACCGCAACCGGGTTGAACTCCGATTCCTGCCGGATCAGCGATGCCACCAGATACGGATCGAGCCCGTTGGCCACGGAAAATCTTTTCAGATCAGACCAGTAGGGGCGCGGAAACAAAGCCTCCCAATACACGCGCGGCAGGGTTGGAATATCGACCGCAAAATAACTGGGCACCGAACGCTTCATGACCTCGATGGCGCGATCGTAATGTCCGGTGTCGGTGTAGAGTTGCGCGGTTTCGGCTGGACCCCAATTGGCGCCCGCATCCGCGCTGGCAGCCGCCTGTAATTCGCGAACCGCGAAGTCCACCAGGCCGCCGTTGCCCAGCAGTTCCGCTTTCTGCAGATGCAAGTCGTCGGCCGGAGGCTCCGACAGCGTCACTTTCTCACCGTGCTCAAGCGGCGGAATGTGATCGAGCAAAGGATATTCCCCTGGCGACGACGCGATCTCAGGAAGTTTCTGCAGCCGCTGCCGCCCCAGTTCCGCATAGTAATAGTTGCGAAAGCGATCCGATAATTTCTGGTAATAGGCGCGGGCCATGCCGGGCTGGTTATCTTCCTCCGCCAGCCGAGCCCGCCAATACAGCGCCGCCGAAGTCTCATTCGCGCCGGGATACATCCCGATCTGTTCGTCGAATTGCTTTTTCGCGTCCTCTTTTCGCCCCAGACGCAAAGTGAGCCATGCCGTTTTCCAGTGCGCATACGAGGCCCGCGATCCCGTGGGGAAACGCTGCTGCAGTTCGCGAAACGCGTCGAGCGCCTGGTCGTACTCGCGGTGCACCAGATGCAAATTCGCCACCGAGAGCAGCGCCTGCTCCAGCCAGGGACTCGTCGGCGCAGCCTGCCGGAGTTGATCCACAGTGTGGTAGAACGTTTCATTCTCGTCCGATGACCAGGCAACCTCGCCAAGAATGTACAGGCGCTGCGCGTTTTGTTCTGCGGTCGCACCCGCGAGCGTGGTGAGCTCTGCCTTGGCTTCGCGATTTCGTCCGCTGCGATGCAAGGCATCGGCCAGCGCAAGCTCCGCGGCTGGACGCCCCTCAACTGTGGCATGGCTTGCCAGGTCGCGATATTCCTCGGCCGCATCGTTGTAGCGCTTGGCCTTCATCAGCAGGTCGGCGCGCGTTTTGCGCTTTGCCGCCGTTGCAGCAGCCGCCGACGGAAGTTTTTTCAGCTCCGCATACGCCGCATCGGCTTCTGGCGCGGTCGGCATGTTGTAGTAGACGTTCTCCAGGGCGTCGGACGCTTTCGCATTATTCCCAAGCGCGGCATAGGCGAGTCCCAAGGCCAGCTCGATATCGGATCTTGCCGGCAGCCGATCTTTCTCCAGCAGTTCGGCCGCCTCTGCGGCTCGTCTCTCGGTCAGCAACGCGCCGGCGTAACTCAAATGCGCATCGCGCACCAGCAGAGAATCCGGATAGGTCGCACTGAAGTTGGACAGTACGGCCAGGCCCTCGGCCTGATGGCCGGTTTGCAGGTAGCAGGTTCCGAGCCAGTAGGCCACATAATCGCCGAGGTCGCCGGCCAGCGGCTTGGCGCGGTTCAACGGATCGATGGCTTTGGCATATTCGTGATCGATCACGTGGGCATATCCCACGACCAGCCAGGCCAGCGCTCCGGCATCCTCTTTGGAGTGTGCCCGCGCGTAGCTTTCCACGCCGGCATAACCGGCGGGAGAACGATCTTGAATCAACTGCTGCGCCATCGGCCGCAGCGTGGTGGATGCGACGAAAGCCTGCCGGATGCGGCGCACCCGCGGAGACATCGGCCGGCGGCGGCGCGCGGCGGCGGAGTGTGTGGTGGTTTTGCCGGGCGTGGTGGATGATTTCGACGGCGCGGGCTTGTGCGGCGCGGGTTTCGCGGCGGGCTGATCTTGCGAAGATTGAACTTGCCCAGGTTGATCCAGCGCAGGCTTCTCCGGCGCGGGAACGGCCGGCCTTTCTGGAGTCTCAGAAGCAGCAGGAGTTGCAGCCTGCTGCGGAAGCGCCCACGCAGTTGAACGCGCGCCGCTCAGCAGCCCGCACAGCACGCCAAGTGCGAGCACCCACCGCCACTTGAGACCCAATCGAACCACCTTTGATATTTTCGCACGGAGACGCGAATGTCAGAACCGGCCAGAAGAGTAAGAGGGCGACCCTCAGGGGCTAAGCCCCTATTGTTTCTTTAGCGCATCTGCGGCACGGCTGAAGCCGTGCCCTTCCCAAAACCATTCGCGAGACCCCTGCTACTTGCGGAAGCTGGCGCCCATGACTGACGTGTCGTCTTCCGCCAGGCTGCGCAAAACTTCCTTCTGAAAATAATCGCCACTCGCCGCTGCCGTACTGCCGTAGCGCTTTTGAAACGTGGAGCGGCTCTTCTCAATGTCTTCTTTCAGGCGATCGTACAGATCCTTGTTGCGGCGGCCCTCCGCCACTTTCGCCTGGTTGTATAGTTTGATTTCATCGACCAGCAGGCGGGCAAAGCGCTGCGCCTTGCGGTGGGTGTCGGCGTCCTCCGAGGACATTCCGGCAAACGGGTCCGCAGCCGTGGCCGGAGCCGATGCCGCGCCCGCGGCGCGGGCTGCGATCTCGACCACCTCGGCTGCCGGTTCAGGTTCGGGCGCAGCTTTTGCAATATGTCTCGGAGGCTGGGCCGCGAATGGATCGGCGAAAGAACTCACGGTCTGTACCGGCGAAGGCAAAGGCGCTGCAACCGGCGCACGTTCCAGACTCGGTCCTTCACCAATATCCTTTTGAGCCTGCTTGCGCAGCGAGGCCACTTCCAGCCAGGCGCTGGTCGCCAGCACCAGCACTTCCAGCGACGGCCCGTCGAGCACGCCCTCGCTGCCACCATCGGCGTAGAGCACGGCGGCGACTTTATCTTTAAGCACGAGCGGCAGCACGATGATCTGCTCGTTCTCCGGCCCGCCAAACTGCTTCACGAACCGCCGGTCCATTTCCGCAATGTTGGCCGGAGCCACGATCCGGTTCTGATAAGCATGGGCCGCGGGACCGCTGGTCAGGTCCAGAGGGAAATCCTTGACCGCCTCGTCGTCTCCCAGGCCTCGGCTCTGCCATCCACTGGCCGCTCCCGCTTTCACCACGAAGAGTGCGATGCGCGAGCCATAGGCGCTGCCCGCTTCAAGTAACGCCCGCAGAATCTCTTTTTGCGTGGATCCGGCATGGATGCTGGCCACCGCCTGCACCAGATTGCTGTGACTGTGGCTTCCCGCGCGGCTTTCCGCCGGAACAACTGCGGGCGCGGGCAATTCCGCTAGAACGCGCTCCACCACCGCAGCCTGCAGCTTGGCCTGCAACTTTGGCAACTCGCGGTCGAAAACCTGCGCCACCGCACGCTCGACGATTTGCTGAAGTTCCTTGCTATCCGCCATGCTCAGAGAACCGTTCCCCATCCACGAGTCTTCCCCTGCCACCCGCGCGCCGAAAACGACACTGCCCTAAGTGCTGATTATACGGCACTTGTGCGAAGCGCTAAGAGTACTTCGGTACCTGTTCGTCCGGGGCAGGTCCGCTGTTGGAACTCTACCGCAAAGCTTTCTCGCCGCCTACCGCAAAGCCATTGGGCAAACAGCCGGGTTACCAAGTAGAATAACAGTTTCGATTTCGCACGGTGGTCCACATCGAGTGTGACCTCCGTGTGCAGGTACCGCAAAATACTGCATCGCCAAACGAATGGGAGCCATCCAAAACAAAGTAGTCGGACCTGTCAGCGAAGAGTTGACCCTTGTTCAAGCGGCTAAACGAGGCGACGACTCGGCGTTTGAAGAACTGGTTCGCCGGTACGACCGCAACGTTTTTCGGATCGCGCAGCACATCACGCAAAACCGCGAGGATGCGGAAGACGTGGTGCAGGAAGCGTTCCTGAAGGCGTACAGCAATCTGGCGCAGTTCCAGGAGCAATCGAAGTTTTATACCTGGCTGGTCCGGATCGCGGTCAACGAAGCGCTGATGAAGTTGCGCCGGCGCAAGCCCGAGCGCACGGTCTCGCTGGACGAAGACATTAAGACGGAAGACGACTCCCTTCCCCGCGAGATCGCGGACTGGAGTCCGAATCCGGAACAGCAATACACGCAAGCGGAATTGCGTGAGATTTTGAGCAAGACCATCCAGGGCCTGCCTCCAGGTTTCCGGACGGTGTTCGTGTTGCGGGATGTGGAAGGACTTTCGACCGAGGAAACCGCGGCTGCACTGGAATTAAGCATTCCCGCGGTGAAGTCACGGTTGCTGCGGGCTCGCCTGCAGCTTCGGGAACGGTTGGGACGGTACTTCCAGAGAAGAGAGAATGGCAATGGCAAAGCCGGCGAAGCGAAGGGTTCCGATGCTAAAGCGGGCGATGTCAAAATGGACGATTCGAGTGGAGATGGCGACCAGTGAAATGCTCTGACTTTCTGCAGGAGCTGACCAATTATTTGGACGGCGTTCTCGACGAAAAAACTAAAGTTGAGTTGGAAAACCATCTTTCCTGGTGCCACAACTGCTACGTCGTCTGCGACACAACCAAAAAGACCATCGAGATTTATCGCGACTCTCAACTCTACGAGTTGCCCGAAGATCTCCGCGGACGCCTGCGCTCCGCCATCATGACCAAGTGCCAGCAACAGAAGAAGCGTGGCCCTCAGAGCGTCTAAAATTCACCGCTGAAACGTTTCCCCTCCTGCTGTAACTATATCCAGTACAAGGGTTTCGAGGCGTTTTCCTAATCTGGAACGCGCACGCGGAAAACGCGAAACCATTATGTCAATTCCTGAATCTAACTTTTTAGGGAAGTAGCCTGCGCGGACGGTTAGAGCACAGGTGGATCGAGTTTATCGTGAGACGTTACCCAGGACCGAGTCAACCAGCTCGTCGATGTGGAAGGTGAATCATGATTGCCAGACTGGTAGACGCGTTTTTCGGCTGCATTGCCAAATTGCTGGATGCTTTATTCGGCTGCAGGCACGCCCGCTACAGTTTTCCCGTAACCATTCGCGGAGCAGCACCGCGTCCTCAGGCT
>Ga0210400_10002858_pt1 | contig 15577 bp, 15 predicted proteins | sample IncBWH26MmetaG_FD_155456 | JGI IMG/M metagenome (GOLD analysis project Ga0210400, IMG submission 155456) | Forest soil microbial communities from Barre Woods Harvard Forest LTER site, Petersham, Massachusetts, United States - Inc-BW-H-26-M | ecosystem: Environmental > Terrestrial > Soil >... | reverse complement strand
TCCAGGTGGCCGTGGCCGCCCATCCCACCCGCATCTTCTACCTCCGCCGCAACAAGGGTGGCGAGGGAAAGGCGGCCGTGCTCAACCACGGGCTCAAGGTCATCCTGGCCGACGACTGGGCCCAGGCCGTGCTCATCATGGACTCCGACGTCCTGTTCACCCCGACTTCGCTGCGCCGGATGACTCGGCACTTCGCCGACCCTCAGGTCGGCGCCGTGGGTGCCTACATCCGGGAAGGAAGCCGGCCCGGCAATTCCATGACCCGCTTCATTGGTTTCGAGTACGTCATGGCCCAGGCCCTGGCCCGCCGGTCGAGCAACCTCATCGGGGTGGCCGCCTGCCTTCCCGGCGGCGCCCAGCTCCACACCCGGACCAACATCGAGGAGTTGGGGGGTCGCATCGACGACAGCACCCAGGCCGAGGACACGGTGAGCACGTTCCAGACCCAGCTGAACGGACGGAAGGTCATCTTCGAGGGTCGGGCCGTCGCCCTGGCCGAGGAGCCCGGGGACATCGACGGCCTGTGGAAGCAGCGGCTCCGCTGGGCCCGGGGCAACCTCCAGATCGTCCTGAAGTACCGGTCGGTGTGGTTCCGCCCGCACACCCCTCTCGGTCGGCCCACCTTCGGGATCGTCTGGTTCGCCGTCACCCTGCAGCCCATCCTCATGGTCCTCAACGCCATCGCCCTCAGCATCCTGTACTTCATCCACTACGGCGAGGCGGGAGCGCTGCTCCGGGTCTTTTGGATCTCCAACGCACTGAGCTGGGTGGCCATCACCGTGTTCGGCCTGCTGGCCGATCGGACCACGGCGCGCCATGCCTGGCTCCAGGCCGTGGTGTTCCCCGGGCTGGTGTCAGTGGGGATCATCACCTACACCATCCTGCCCGGGGCGAGCATCGCCCTCGTCAACGACGTGCTGCGCCCCTTCCACTGGACCCTGACTCCGATGGCCCAGCACCAAGAGGTGCTGTTCGCCAGCATCTGGAGCGCGGCCTGCATGGTGGTGGCCGTCATGGCCCGAGGAGTCGAACGGCGGTTGGGTCTGAAACGGCTCGCTCTGGCCCTGGTGTACCTGGGGGGGTACGGGCCGCTGTTGTGTGCCATCGGTTTCACTGCGTACATCAAGGAATTGCGGGGCAGCGAGATCCGCTGGGAAGTTACCAAGAAGACCGGAAAGATGGGAGGTGCCAGCGATGGCGCCCTGGCCACAGCCCGAGCAGAGTGACTCACCAACGAACGAAGAGGTGATAGCCACCGAGATCCGATCCGATCACCGGATGGAGCGACGCTTTCTGTTCAGCGGGATCCTGGCCTTCGCCGCGGCCGGCGTGGTCATCCTCATTCGCCACGTCCTGGGCTCGATGTGACCGGACCCGTGTCGTCTGACTCCCTCCCTCCCCAAGTGGTGATGGTCACCGGTGCCGGTGGGCCGGCCGGCGTGTCGGTCATCCAGGCCCTGCGCCGAGCCGGACATCGCACCGTGGGCGTCGATGCCTCCCCCGAAGCGGTAGGCATCCGGTTGGCCGATGCCGGCGGCACCCTGCCCCGGGCCGACGAGCCCGGGTTCGGAACCGCCCTGTGCGATCTGGCCCAGAAGCACTCCGTCACCGCGGTGATCCCGTCAGTAGCAGAAGAGCTGGTGACCCTGGCCGGCGCCGCCTCCGATCTGGATAGGGCCGGCATCGCCCATTGGTTCCCCGAGCCCGGTGCCGTCGTGTCCTGTACCGACAAGTGGCTCTTCCATCAAGCGATCACGGCTGCCGGGCTACCGGGCCCTCCCACCGCACTGGGAACGGCCGATGGGGTGCCGGGCCCCTGGGTGGTGAAGCCGAGGCACGGCCGGGGCTCGCGGGACATCCACCTGACCGACGATCGGGCCAGCATCCCCCGCATCGTGGCCGAGGTCCCCGACGCCATGGTGCAGCACTGCCTGACCGGTCGGGAATTCACCATCGACGCGCTGGTGGACCACGACGGTGTGCTGGTGGCCGCAGTGCCCCGGTGGCGAAGTGAGACCAAGGCGGGCATCTCGGTCCGGGGCGAGACCTTCGGCCACGATGCGCTGGTCGAGGGCGTGGGCGCCCTCATGGGTGCGTTGGGGCTCACCGGTCCCGCCAACATCCAGGGCTTCATCCCCGAGACCGGCCCCTTCGCCTTCACCGAGGTGAACCCGCGCTTCTCCGGCGGCCTGCCCCTGTCGCTCGGGGCCGGGGCGGAATTGGTCGAGCAGTACCTCCGAGGCATGCTCGGTTATCCCCTCCAGCCCGATCGCTTGGGCTACCGGGTCGGGGTCAGGATGTACCGCTACTTCGAGGAGATCATCGAGGAGCCGGGTCGGGCGAGCTAGGGCTCACGAGACCGGCCTCGAAGGTCCCCAATTGCATCATCGCCGGTCGGGATCACCCGACCGGCGATGACACGCAGAACATGTGAGCCCGCAGAGGCGAGCTCAGTGTCGAGCGTTGAAATTCAGACCTTGCGAACCCGGCTGGCCTGCATGCCCTTTTGACCCTGGGTGGCTTCGAACTCCACTCGTTGGCCTTCGGGAAGATCGCGGAAACCCTCCATCTGGATCTCGGACTGATGGACGAAGAGATCCTCGCCGCCGCCGTCAGGCGAGATGAACCCGAAGCCCTTTTCTGCGTTGAACCACTTAACCGTACCTTGTGCCATTTGAAATCTACCTCATGAACTCCACGCATCTGAGCAGCAGGAGTCCATGGTGGATACCAGTGCAGCAAGGCCCGGCGTGATTCGAGCCGCTGAAGACAGCCTAGCCCGACCCGGGCGGCGCGGGAGACCCGGCCGGACATGGTCGCATTTCGGCCTCCGCCGCGGCCGCTGCCCTACTTCACCACCACCGGCAACGTCGTCCCCGGTGCCGGGGCGCCGGCCCTATGGTCGGCCACCCGTCCGGCCACCGGGGCCCACACAATCGGGAGCAATGCAGTCAGCATGGCGGCGCCGGCGGCGGCGGCAATGAAGGGAACCCACGCGCCCATGGCGAACAGCCAGCCTCCCACCCCGGCAGCGATGGCGATCGACCCCGTCTCGCTGGTGGAGAACAAGCCCTGGACCCGACCCACCTCGGACACGTCCGACTCCTGGGTCAGCAGCGACTGGGCGGCGGGAAGGGCTATGGCCACCCCGATGGCCTCGACACTGCCGAGGACCACCAACAGAACGATGCTGTGGATGAACGGGTAGGCGATACAAAAAGCGATCGACGAGGCGATGGAGATGACGACCAGCCGGCGCCGGTCAAAATGATCGGCCAGCCACCCGCCGGGCCGGGACATGACCACAAAGGGAACGGCGAACATGCTCCAGCTCAGTCCGATCTGCCAGTCCTTGGCGCCGCGGGCATCGAGCAGCAGCGTCCAGCACGACTCGTAGACGCCAAAGGTGAGCCCGATGGCTGCCGCAGCCACCAGCGATCCGAGCAGTGACCGATTGAGGCGCGGCAGCCCGCGGGAGCGGGGATGGAGATCTCTGGACGCGGCCGTGATCCGCTGGTCGGCGAACTCCGACCCCACCAGCACCGGGAGGCACGCCACCAGCGACGCGGCCCCGGCGGCGACGAAGATGATCCCCATGGATCCCACGCCGAACAGACTTCCCACCAGCGGGCCGATGGCTATGCCGGCCAATTGTCCAGCGTAGATGGACCCGAAGGCTCGGCCCCGTCGCTCGAGCGACACCGCCCCGGACACCATGGCCAATGAAGCCACCTCGGCCGCTCCCGCGCCCGCTCCCTGCAGAGCACGGAGGCCGACGTCGGCGACCGGGCTGACCGGAGCCAGGAAGGCCACGCTGGCCCCGGCGTAGAGCAGGAGGCCCATGAGCAGGACCGGCCGACGGCCGATGTGGTCGGCCAGGCGCCCGGCGGGGTACTGGAACAGCACCCCGGCGGCGAAGAACGCAGCCATCACCGCGCCCACCAGCGCGTCCGACCCGCCGCGATGGCGTAGGTACTCGGGCAACAGGGGCAGGATGGCGCTGGCTCCGAGCCATTGCAACCCGGTGACCAACGTCAGGGCCCGCACCAACCGGTCGGCCCTTCGGTTGTCGTCGAGCGGGTCAGAAGGGCGGCTCGACGGGATGTGGAACCGTTCTGAGGCCACGGCGGCAGTATGGCAGGTAGCAAGCCGAGGCGTCATGGCTCCGGCGCGCGATGCTTCCCGGGGTGAGTCGCAAGTCTGCTGCTCCCGGTGCCGTGACGGCCGACGGTGCGGGGCCTCTCCTGCCCTTCGCCTCGTCGCGACCGCATCCTTTCCGGTCGCTGGTGCAACTGGCCCCCGGTCAGCCGGCATACGGCCTCGGGATACGGATGGCCATCCTCATCACCGTGCCGATGATCGTCGGTGCCGCCGTCCACGAGATCGGACCGGCGACCGTGGTCTCGATGGGGACCCTGAACAGCGGCATGGCCGACGCCGGCGGTGCCCGGATATCCCGGTGGCATGCATTCGGAGCCGCCACCGTCTTGTTGTCCCTGGCCATGGGGCTGGGCACGGTCGCTGCTCGACCGATCGGACTGGCCGTTGCCCTCACCCTCGTGGTCATGGGCGGCTGTGCGTACGCCAGCGTGTTCGGAAACGTGGCTTCCAGCGTCGGCTTCGTGACCAGTGTGCTCTTCATCATGGGCGTCGGTCTGGGGGGCGGTGGATCGGTGGCGCTCGAACGCATGGGGCTGGTAGCCGTGGGCGGTGCCTTGGCCACGGTCGTGACCCTCGTCCTCTGGCCGGTCCGTCCCTACGCGGCAGCGTCGGCGTCGCTGGCCCGGTGCTACCGCTCGATCGCCGAGGTCATTCGGGCCCTGCCGGGCGACCCCGCCACAGTGACCAGGGCAGCCGAGCAGGGGCGCGATCAGATCGACGTGGCGCGGTCAGTTGTCACCCTCACCCGAGCCGGGCGACACGGAGCGAGCACCATCAGCGCCAGGCTGTTGGCCCTTCTGGTCCAGGCCACCAGCCTGCTGAACACGGCAGGGGGGTTGGCGGCGCTGACGACCGGGGCGTTTGCCGCCGGCGAGGATCGGGCCCCGGTCGATGAGGCCCTGGCCGCCCTGGCCGCCTCGGTCGAGTGCCTGTCGACCCTGGTCGAACACCATGGCGTTTCGACCGCCGACGGGGTCGACGTCGATCTCGTCCGACTGGACAATGCCCTGGCCGAGGCATTGGGCTGGGCCATGCTCACGCGCACCAGCACGACGTTCGAGCGGACGGCGGCCTTCCGGCCCGTCCTCGACGCCCTCGCCGCCATGGTGGCGACGGTGCACGATTCAGTGGCCGTGCTCCAAGGAGGCAGCGAGGAACCAGCCCACCGAGGAGCAGACCCCGAGTCCATACCGGCTGGGAGGGTTCGACGACGGAGCTGGCGGGGACGAGTGGGGGCGGCGGCAAGAACGGCGCGAGCGAACTTCACCCCGGACTCCGTCATCTTCCGCTATGCCGTGCGTTACGGCGCGGCCACGTCGGCCGGGGTGGCCATCGCCTACGCCCTCCACCTCACCCGGGGCTACTGGGTCCCGCTCACCGCCGCGGTGGTGCTGCGCCCCTTCGCGGCGACGACCGTCCAACGCACCCTCTTTCGGGTGGCGGGGACCGTGGCCGGAGGCTGTATCGCCGCCGCCGTTGTCAGCCAGATCCACAGCCCGGCGGGCCTGATCGCTGCGCTCTTCGTGTGCTCGGCCGTGGCCTTCACGCTCCTGCCCCTCAATTACGCCTGGGCCGTCGTGTTCCTGACTCCGACCGTCATCGTGCTGATCTCGGCCGCGGCGCCGGGCGGCTGGTCGGTGACCGCCGATCGAGTGCTCAACACCCTTCTGGGCGCGGCCATCGCCCTCGTGGTGGGATTCCTGCTGTGGCCCGAGGCCGAGCGCCGGGCCTTCCCCGATACGTTGGCCGCCGCCCTGCTGGCCGTCCGCAGCCACCTGGACGGCGTGCTCGATGTCTACCTGGGGGCACCGCCCGATCACCAGGGCCCGAGCATGGCGGTTGCTCACCAACAGGCCGGTCTGGCCATCGACAACGCCCAAGCCGGATTTCAGCGTCTTCTGGGCGGAGGTCGGATCCGTCATGTCGCCCACATCGGCACCCTGTGGTCCATCACCGATGCCTGTCGGTCCCTCTTCTTGGAGACGGGCGCCCTGGAGAACCAGCTGGACCTCGAGCACGGCACCCGGGCCCCCGCTCCGGTCGACGATGTTCGTCGACTGTGTGACCAGATGCTGGTCGAGCTGGCCGACGCGCTGGCCCACCGACGTCCCGTGCAGTCCGGACAATTTCGGCGCCAGGAGTTGCATACGGCCGTCACCCAGATCCGGCGGACCACCGACCAGGCCCGGAACCAGCGGCGGTCGGAGCTGAGCGCGGGCACGACCGGCCTTACGCCGGCCGCCCTGCAGGTCCGCTACTTCGGCTCGGTGAGCACGGCCCTGGATCACATCGCCGTCGCCCTCGACAACCTGGAGGGCGCGGTCGACGACCTGGCCCGACCTGATTCCTGACCGGCTCGAACGAACCAGGCGGGAGGACGGAGGCGCGCACACGTCTGCGCACCGCAGAGGCCTACTTCGAGACCGGCGTTCGGGGGCCGGCCCTCCCAGCCCGATGCCTGGCAGCATGGTCTCCATGCCGCGCCCAAGCGACGACTTCGATGCCGTCTATGCGTCTGAGACCCCACCGGGATGGGACATCGGGCGACCCCAGCCCGCCTTCGACCGCCTGGCCAAGTCCGGGGGCCTGGTCGGAAGGGTGCTCGATGCGGGATGCGGCACCGGTGAGCACGCCCTTGTGGCCGCATCCATCGGCCACGAAGCGGTGGGAGTCGACATCTCGGCCAAGGCCATCGAATTGGCCATGACGAAGGCGACCGAGCGGGGCGTCGAGGCACGGTTCTTGGTAAGGGATGCCGTTCGCCTGGTTGATCTGGGCGAGCAGTTCGACACCGTGCTCGACTGCGGGCTCTTCCACGTTCTCGACGACGACGACCGCGAGGGTTACGTCGACAGCTTGGCTGCAGTCGTTCCTCCGGGCGGTCGCTATCACATGCTTTGTTTCAGCGATCACCAGCCGGGTGACTGGGGACCGCGCCGGGTGACTCAAGACGAGGTTCGGGCTGCCTTCGGCCAGGGATGGGAGGTCGAGTCCATCGAACCCGCCGTCATCGACCTCACCTGGGATCCCGCCGGAGCCCTGGCCTGGCAGGTGGCGGCCACTCGCACCTAGAGGTTGACGTGGTTCTGGCCGAAGCATCAAGCCGCTCGGGCCGCGGTACTACTCGGTAACGATTCTCTCGAGCCTCTCCAGGCTGGCCGCCATGGACTCGAGCATCGGATTGTGCCCGTTGATCCACGCCCCGCCGTCGCTCAACAAGGATCGGCGGACCTCCTCCCTCACGGTGCCACAGTCAAATACCTCGGTGACGACGGTGGCATCGTCACCGTCCGGCGTGAGGATGTAGCCCCAGCGGTAGCCGGCAGGAATGCCGACTTTGGATGGATCATCACCCTCAGTCCGAGAAGGGTCTCCGGGAGCCGGTTCCCAGAATATGCGCCGATCTGGCTCGAACTCGACGACATAGTTGAGCATGAGGTAGTCGTCTCCGAGCCGATGCATCTTCATGGTGAAGGTGTCGCCCACGCCGGAGATGGGACGGTCGAGGACGGCCCCCCGGAGCATGTCGGACCCGTCGAAATCCATGTGACGGTGCGGATTGGCCAGGATCTGGAAGATGGAGGCCGCCGGTGCTTCGATTCTGCGTGATGTTTCAACCGGCTGGCTTTCCTCTGACATGGTCCAGTCCTCTCTCTCGCTCTACGCCAGCACTACGGGGCGCACCTCACCGGATTCATACAGTTGGACGTGGCCAGTGACACGAATTCATTCATCGGTCAAGGAGAGGAAATCATGTGCCCATTCGAACCGTTCGCTCCAAGATTCCCAGCGTGGCGCGAAGGGCCGAATCGGGCACGATCGGGAAGCGTTCCTTGAGGTCGCCTTCCACCTTCGACCAGTCGTAATAGGACGTCACATTGGTGACCCCGTCCTCACCGGCATCCAGGCGGTAACCATAGACGTGCGGAACCGGGATATCGGGTCCCAGATTCCAGGCGATCTCCTTGTCGCGCTCAAAGACAATGATGTGCACGGTCACGTCGTACTTGCCCATCGGGATGTCATTGAGCGACTCACGGTCCATGTGGATGACGAAGGTGTCACCCACCTTCTCCGCCGGTTCGCCCGTGAAGCTCTGCAGCATCCCAGAGCCGTCGATGGCCACATGGCCGGCCGGGCTACGCACGATGTCGAAGATCGCGGCGGGCGGCGCCGGGATCGGCCGGGTCACCTCGATGCGGTCGGACAGGAACTCGGTATCGGGCATATGGGGCTCCTCGTGGATGTGAGTGGACTGGTCGCCACCCTTGAGATGTTCGGTCCGCCCAGCATCGCACGCCGATTGCTGTCGAGATCGGCGATGCGGTCCCGGCCTCACCGATGGGCGTGGCGGTGCTCCTCGGCCAGGTGGGAGTGGCCCAACCCGATGGGCTGGCCCACCCGATCCTCATGCCCGGGCCATGGTGCCCGGTACGAGCAGGCGTCGCAGTTCACCACGGGGGTGCCCATGCGGGCCTGGGCGTAGCGCTCGAGGATGATGGGGAGGAGCCGCCGATCGGCTCCGAAGTAGCCGGCGTCGAGCACGGTGACCCCCGTGCGATGAGTGAAGGCGGCGATGTCGGCGCGGGCGCGGTCGATCAGCTTTCCGGTGCAGAGGAACCAGAAGCCGAGGGCAACCCGCTCGAAGCCGAGCCGGCCGAACACGTCCAGGGCTTCGGGGACCGACGGCCCGGTCACCCCGGTGAAGCCGGTGTGCACGAAGGGGGCAGAGCTCCATTCGCCCACCAGCCGGGCGGCCTTGGCCGCATCACCGTTGGCATCGGGATCCGACGTGCCCCGGGCGACGAGCAGGAGCGGCAGCCCTCGGCCGCCCACCGATGTCACCGCATCACCCATGATGTCGACCAGATCCTTGGCCAGGCCCAGGGGGCTTCCGAACACGATGTCGCATCGGGGGTGGCGCTGTCGGCCCTCGAGCACGACCGCAGCCACGTCGTTCTTGGCGTGCCCGGCCCCGAGCAGCACCAAGGGCAGGACCACGATCCGATGGCAGCCCTGCTGCACCAACCGATCGAGGACCACACCGGCCGGGGGCTCGGTCATCTCCAGGAAGCCCACGTCCACCAGCACGTCAGGAAGCTGGTCGGCCACCAGAGCGGCGATGGCGTGCATCTCCGTCCCGTTCGCTGCACTCTGGGAGCCGTGACCGACAAGGAGCAGCCCCTCGTGACCCTCCATGTTGGCTCCCTTCTCCGGTTTCATCGCGCCTGCTGGCACCGCCGTGGTCGGCTCCTGGCTCCCCGGCACCGCAGCGTATCCAACTGGCCCATGTGCTCGGTCAGCCATGGACCGGCGCCGGCCCTCCCCCCGTGGGAAGATGAGAACTTGTTCCACTGGATTATCTCTGAGAGGGAGACGAACAGTGCGTGACTTCGACGAGGTCGATCATCCCGTGTTCGACGGTGATAACCACTACTACGAGGCAGCCGACGCCTTCACCCGGCATCTGGACCCGGCCCTCGGCCCACGGGTGATCCAGTGGTGCGAGATCGGGGGACGGCAGTACCACGTCATCGGCGGAAACGTGAACCACGCGGTGACCAACCCCACCTTCGACCCGGTGGCCTATCCCGGGGCCATGTACGAGTACTTCCGGGGCAATCCCCACAACCGCAACCCGACGGAGTTCCTGTCGCGCCGGGAGTCGATCCGGGCCGAGTACCGCCAGCCCGCGGCCCGGGTGGCGAGGCTCGACGAACAGGGACTGGCCGCCTGTTGGCTGTTCCCCACGTTGGGCATGATCTACGAGGAGCCCCTGTCCCACGACCCCGATGCGGTCTGTCACCTGTTCCGGGCCTTCAATCGGTGGCTGGCCGAAGACTGGTCGTTCAACTACCAGGACCGCATCTTCGCCGCGCCGTACGTGACCCTGGCCGACCCCGAGTGGGCGGCAGCCGAGTTGCGATGGGCCCTGGACCACGGGGCCCGGAGCGTGGTCATGCGGCCGGCGGCCCCGGTCACCAGGACCGGCCGGCGCAACCCGTTCGACTCCAGTTTCGACGGGTTCTGGGGATTGGCCGACGAGGCCGGTATCACCGTGGTCGTCCACGCCGGCGACAGCGGTCTCTCGTCCAACGGGTACGCGTCCGACGGGTTCGCGGCGACGTTCTCGGGTGGGTGGAAGCCGTCGATCAAGTCGTTCAACATCGAACAGGCCATCCGTGACTTCTTGCTCACCCTGATCTTCGAGAACCACCTCGAGCGCTTTCCCAACCTGCGCATCGCCTCGGTGGAGAACGGGGCCGAGTACCTGCCCGAGCTGATCAAGAAGGTGCGCTCGACGGCCAACAAGATGCCGGGCTACTGGAAGCACGACCCGATCGAGACCTTCCGGCGCCAGGTGTGGATCAACCCCTTCTGGGAGGACGATGTCTATCAGGTGGTCGAGTGCATGGGTGCGGACCGGGTCATCTTCGGTTCCGACTGGCCCCACATCGAGGCGTTGCCCGAACCCCGTGACTACATTCGCGAGCTGAAGGACTTCGATGCCGTCGAGCGCAAGAAGATCCTGTTCGACAACGTGACCGAGCTCGTCGCCCTCCGGCCCAAGCCAGCCTGACCGCGGACTTAATAGCCCCCGGTCATGTCGACGACGTTGTCCAGAGGGCGACCGTCCACGTAGCGCTCGAGGTTGGCGAAGAACTGGTCGAAGGTGCGCTCCATGTACCCCTCCATCGAGGTGGAGCTGTGGGGGGAGATCGACAAGTGGGGCGCATCCCACAGCGGGTCTTCGGGCGGGAGCGGCTCGTGGCGGGCCACGTCGATGGCCGCCGCCCGCAACTGGCCCGACTCCAGGGCAGCGATGAGCGCCGGCTCGTCGACCAGGGAGCCGCGGGCCACGTTGACGAAGGTCGCACCCGGCTTGGCGGCAGCGAAGGCGGCGGCATCGAAGAGCCCGTCGTTCTCCCTGCTTCCGGGGGCGGCCACCACGATGATGTCGGCTCGGCCCAGGGCCTCGTGCAGTGCGCCCGGCCCCATCAGCTCGTCGGCATCGGGTGAGGACAGGCCCGGGGTCCAGCTGCGCCGGATGCCGATGACATGGACGCCGAAGGCCCGGGCCCGACGGGACACCTCCCGCCCGATGGCTCCGAGCCCGACGATGACCATGGTCCGGCCCTGCACCATGGATCCATACCGCGGCTCCCACTGGTGACGCCGCTGTGCGTCGGCATGGTCATCGAGGCGCTTGGCCATAGACAGCACCCGGGCCAGGACCCATTCGGCGATGGGCACCGATCCGATCCCCGCCCCGTTGGTCAACACGATGCCCGTCCCGTCCAGCCCGGACGAGGCGAACTGGCCCACGCCCGAGCCCAAGGCCTGGATCCACCGGAGGTGGGGGGCCAGGCGAGCGAGGTCATAGGGGGCATCGAGGGTGAATAGGACCTCGGCCCGGGCCAGGTCGGCCACCAACTGCGGATCGAGCGGGGGCTCCAGGGCGCGCAGCTCGGGGTTGTCGGGCTCGTGGGAGCGCCGGGTGCGCTGGTCATGACTGATCTCGTAGGGGGCGGTGACCACCTCGGTCGCCGGGCACAGGGCCCGGACCCGTTCGTGGTCGAACACAGACACCAGGGCCGGAAAGGCCACATGGATGACCGAGGGCTCAGGCACGAGGCTCCGCCATCCCGTTGGGCTCTCCCATCGCCTCGACCCTACCCGGCCTCTGTGAGCAGGACCTATGGTCTCTGCTACGCCCTCGCACCACCAGGTGGCCGGCGGGCAATGGACCGGACAACAGGAGGAACGGAGATGGAGGCACGCCGCCTTGGCGTAGACGGACCCCTGGTCTCAGTGGTGGGACTGGGTTGCAACAACTTCGGCATGCGGGTCGACGCGGCCACGACGAGTGCGGTCGTGGATGCGGCGCTGGACGCGGGGATCACCCATTTCGACACGGCCGAGATGTACGGCGGAGGCAAGTCAGAGGAGTTCTTGGGCAAGGCCCTCGGACGTCGGCGAGACGAAGTGGTCATCGCCTCGAAGTTCGTCCCTCGCGGCAAGGACGACCCGTACCAACCCGGCGACCTCCGCCGCCGGATCCTCGAGGGCTGCGAGGTCAGCCTGTCCCGGCTGGGGACCGATCGGATCGACCTCTACTATCAGCACTACCCCGACAGCGATGCCCCCGTGGAGGAGGCCCTGGACGCCCTGGGCGAGCTGGTCGACCAGGGCAAGGTCCTTCACATCGCCTCTTCCAACGTCACCGCCGACCAGATCGAGGAGGCGGCGACGTCGTCCGACCGGCGTAAGACGGCGTCGTTCTGCGCCACGCAGATCGAGTGGAGCCTGCTGGTCCGGAGGGTCGAGAAGAAGGTCGTCCCGGCCGCCCGGCAGCACGGTCTTGGCATCGTTCCTTACTTCCCGCTGGCGTCGGGCATGCTCACCGGCAAGTACCAGAAGGGCGAACCGTTCCCGCCCGGATCCCGCTTGGCCAGCGCCTCGTACTTCGCTGGTATCGCCACCGACGAGAATTTCGACTACGTGGAAGCGCTCGCCGCCTTCGCCCAGGCCCGGGGCCACTCCCTGCTGGAGCTGGCCGTGGCCTGGCTGGCCGCACACGAGGGCGTGGCCTCGGTCATCGCCGGTGCCACCACGGTCGAACAGGTCCAGGCCAACGCCAAAGCGGCGGCCTGGCAGCTGAGCGCGGACGACCTGGCCGAGCTGCCCTCCCGGCCGGGCTGACCCGTCGCCGAAGTGGTCTACGGCGAGTCGGGCATGTTGGTCCACCCCGGACCGTTCCGCTTCAGGTACCAGCCCCCGGCGGCCAGGGTCCCACCGTCGACGGGGATGACGTGACCGGTGACGAACCGGGACAGGTCGCTGGCCAGAAAGACCACGACGTCGCCATAATCGTCGGGTTGGCCGAAGCGGCCCAGGGGGACCCAATTGCCGATGAGGGCCTCGTCCCGGCCGGCCAGCATCATCTCGGCCGGCGTCTGGAGGGTGTCGGCCAGGTCGGGGGCGATGGCGTTGACCCGGACCCCCTTGCGCCCCAGCTCCACGGCCAAGCTGCGGGTGAAGGCGTTGATCCCGGCGTTGAAGGCCGAGTACACGGCGTTGGCCGGGATGCCCCGAAAGGCCTCGACCGTCGACACGTTGACGATGCTGCCCGAGGACCGTTCGGTCATGGCCGGGGCCATCGCCCTGGTGCAGGCGAAGACGTGGCCGAGGTTCAAGGCGTACAGCGCGTCCCAGTCCTCGGGTCCGGACTTGAGGAACATGCCGTTGGGGCGGAAGTCGCCGACGTTGTTGACCAGTACGTCGATGCGGCCGTCGGCCACCTTGCGGGCCGCGGTGACCAGCGCCTCGACCGTGGCCGGCTCTCGGATATCGCCGGGCACCGGTCGGATGAAGCCACCGTCGGCCTGCAGCTCGGCCTCGGTTTCGGCCAGCAGCTCAGGGTCGATGTCGTTGACCACCACCAACGCACCCTCTGCCACCAGCCGGCGGCAGACACCCCGCCCGATGCCCCCACCACCCCCGGTGACCACGGCCACCCGGCCGGCCAACAGGCCTTCGGCCCCCATCAGGCCGGATCGACGTCCGCAGCCTCGGGAGCCGGTTCGGCGACGGGCTCCGCCGCTGCCGGCTCGTCCTTGGTCGGACGGTAGGAGGTGGCCAGCAGGGCGCCGGCGGCGGCCACGCCCAGTGCGGCGGCACCGAAGGCCACCAGCGCCCCCGACCGTTCCTTGCGACCAAGCAACCGGTCCACCGACCAGCGTCCGTTGCCCAATCCGGCCAGCGCGGTGGCGGCAATGGCCACCACTGCGGTGTACTCCCATCCACCCTTGAAGACGAAGAACCCCTTGCCCCGGTGATCGGTGGCGGCGGCGGTGGCCATCAACCCGACCACGGCGGCGGTGGGCAGGGGGCTGGCCACGCCCAAGGTGATGAGGGTGCCCGCACCCATCTCGGTGGCCGCGGCCATCCGGGCGTGGACGGCGGCCGGTTGCAATCCCAGGCTGTCGAACCATCCGGTCGTACCCTTGAGCCCGCCGGCGCCGAAGACCTTGTTATGCCCGTGGAGCACCAACATGGGCCCGATGGCCGATCGAAGCGCTAGCGCGGCGAAGTCCCGATCTCTGTCGCTCATCTACTGTCCTTTGCTCATCGTCTTGGAAGGTACCTGCTGTATACGGTGACCTATCGTAGGGCGTCATCATGACACCGCTTCGGGTCGTCCCGGCTCAGAGCAGTGGGGGCCGGACTGACGGTCCGGACGGAAACGATGGGAGGGGACAATGGCCGCTGCGATCGGACAGCTGGGCGACGACCTGATGGCCGAGACCGATGACCTCGTGGCCCTGGTGAGCTCGCTCAGCCCGGCCGAGTGGGAGACGCCCACCCCTGCGCCCGGTTGGTCCATCCGCGACCAGGTCGGCCACCTGGCCTATTTCGATGAGCAGGTGACCCTGGCGGCCACCGACCCCGATGCCTTCGCCCAGCGGCGCCTGGAGGCTCTGGCCGACGTCGACCGGTTCGTGGATGGCGCCACCGAGGCGACACGCCAGCGTCCGATTGCCGACCTCGTGCCTTGGCTGTACGAGGCCCGGCACGCCATGATCGGGGCCACGGGCGCCGGCGCCCCCGAACGCATCCCCTGGTTCGGGCCCGACATGTCCATCGCCTCGGCCCTCACCGCCCGGATCATGGAGACCTGGGCCCACGGCCAGGACGTCGCCGATGGGTTGGGTCGGACCCGTTCGCCCTCCGAGCGCCTCCGCCATGTCTGCTTCCTCGGCTACCGATCCTTTCCCAACAGCTATCGATCACGCGGCCTCGAGGTACCCGAGGACCCCGTGCGCGTCGTGCTGGAGGGACCCGATGGCAGCCAATGGATTTTCGGTCCAGCCGACGCAGCCAACCAGGTGCACGGCTCGGCGCTCGACTTCTGCCTGGTGGTCACCCAACGGCGCCACCGGGACGACACCGACCTGGTGTGCCAGGGGGCCGTGTCCACCCACTGGTTGGACATCGCCCAGGCCTTCGCCGGACCTCCCGGCGCCGGAAGGCGACCGGGCCAGTTCCCGTCCTGACCCCCACCATGCATCGACAAGGAGACCCATGACCTACCGCTTCGACCCCGATCTGGCCGCGGTCATCCCGGCCATTCCTGCCGTCACCATCAGCGACCTCGCCGCGGCCCGGGCCGGGCTGGACGAGCTCAGTGCTCAGGCCGGTGCCGCCGTCGACACCAGTGGCGTCGACATCGAGGACCGCCTGGTTCCCGCCTCCGGTGGCCACGCCATCCCGGTGCGGGTGTACGCGCCCACCGAGAGGGAGGGGCCACTGCCGGGGGTCCTCTACATCCACGGCGGTGGGTTCGCCTTGGGCAGCGTCGACACCGAGCATGCCGGGGCCGTCTTGCTGGCCCGGGCGGTGGGCGCCGGCGGGG
>Ga0210400_10002857_pt1 | contig 15577 bp, 16 predicted proteins | sample IncBWH26MmetaG_FD_155456 | JGI IMG/M metagenome (GOLD analysis project Ga0210400, IMG submission 155456) | Forest soil microbial communities from Barre Woods Harvard Forest LTER site, Petersham, Massachusetts, United States - Inc-BW-H-26-M | ecosystem: Environmental > Terrestrial > Soil >... | reverse complement strand
CGGTGGCTTGCCCTGGGCCCGCCGCGGCCAACGACCCCTTTGATCGGCTGGAATCGGCCCTGTAGACTGCCTCCGTGCGTTCCCGATTCACAGGATTCTTGCTGCGGGCCGTGCTGGTTTTTCAGCTCGCCGCAGGCATGCCGCTACCGATGGCCCATGCCGCTATCCTGTTGGGGCACGAGGCCTCTGGCAGGGATGAGCAGCATTGTCCTGAGCACGCCTCGCTCGAACCGACCTCCCAGACACCCACCGCGGCCGTCAAACCGCACGACTGTTGCCGCTCGGTCGGATGTCAGTGCCACTGCGCATACACTCCTTCGATTTGTCGCGAGACAGTTGTGGGAGTGGTGCCTGCCTCAGCCCATCTTCTGCCCTCAGACGTCGCGCGCATGGCCGCCGTAGGCCCCGACCCGCGCTTCAGACCTCCCATTATCTAGCACCCCGCGGACCTGCTTTACTGCGGGTGCATCGGCAGGCGCGTCCATTCAGGACACCTGCTACATAAGCGCGTGCGGCTCGTCTCGAGGACCTCCTATGTATCCCAATGACTCAAGCCCTTGGCCTGATTCGCCTTCACGACGGCGCTTCGTTCAAGGGCTCGCAGGCGGCACCTTGGTGCTGGCCAGTGCACCTCGCTATGGCTGGACGACAGCCGCCGGCACCGCGGCTGCAGGTAGCGTCCTGTCCGGGACCGATTTCAATCTGGAAATCGGCGCGGTCGCCGTCAACTTCACCGGTCACCCCGGCATCGCGACGGCGGTGAACGGGCGACTCCCGGCGCGTTTGCTGCGCTGGCGTGAAGGCGATGTGGTGACGCTGCGCGTGGCCAACCGCTTGTCGGTGCCGACCTCCATCCACTGGCATGGAGTCATCGTCCCGGCCGATATGGATGGCGTGCCGGGGTTGAGCTTCAACGGAATCGGACCGGGGGAGACTTACCTCTACCGCTTCACGGTCAATCAATCGGGTACCTACTGGTACCACAGTCATTCGCGGTTCCAGGAACAGACGGGCCTTTATGGCCCGATCGTAATCGAGCCTCGGCGGGGCGAGCGGCATGGAGCTGATCGGGAACACGTCGTGCTGCTGTCGGAATGGACCGATCTTGATCCGGAGCACATTTATAGAACCCTCAAGCGCCAAAGCCACTATTTCAACTTTGGTCAACGCACGCTTGGCGATGTCATGAACGATGCGCGCCGCCAGGGCTGGAAGCCGACGATCGCAGATCGGCTCATGTGGGGACGGATGCGAATGGATCCGACGGACCTCGCAGATGTGTCCGGGTATGCCTATACCTATCTGATGAACGGTACAACACCTTCCGGCAACTGGACCGGCCTCTTCCATCGCGGCGAGAGGGTTCGCTTACGCATCATCAATGGTTCGTCGATGACCTTCTTCGATGTCCGTATTCCGGGGTTGAAGCTCACGGTCGTGGCCGCTGACGGGCAGGACGTGGAGCCCGTCAGCGTCGATGAGTTGCGCATCGGCAGCGCAGAGGTCTACGACGTGATCGTGGAGCCGAAGGACGATCGTCCCTACACGATCTTTGCGCAATCGCTCGACCGCTCCGGATACGCGTGCGGCACACTTGCGCCCCAATCCGGCATGCAGGGGCAAGTGCCGCCCCTTGATCCGCGGCCACTCCTCAGCATGGCGGACATGGGCGGCATGGGTATGAGCGGGATGACCGGCATGAATCACGGCGCCATGGCCATGGACGACGCCACCGCCCCTGCGCCCCACCAAGCGGCCTCTGCCTTCGGTCCCAATGTCGACGCGGTGGCCGTGCAACCGCGGAGGCGTCTGGATGATCCCGGCGTGGGCCTCCGGAACAACGGGCGTCGCGTCCTCACCTATGCAGACCTGCACACCCTGGGTGGCCCGATCGACCCGCGCGCACCAGGCCGGGATGTCGAATTGCATCTCACCGGTCACATGGAGCGCTTCGTATGGTCCTTCAACGGCCAGAAGTTCTCGCAGGCCGAGCCGCTGCGATTCAACCATGGCGAGCGCCTGCGCCTGGTGCTCGTGAACGACAGCATGATGAATCACCCCATTCACCTGCACGGCATGTGGGGCGAAGTGGAGTCCGAACAAGGCGACTTCCTGGTTCGCAAACATACCATCACGGTGCAGCCGGGTCAGCGCCTGGCGTATGGCGTCACCGCCGATGCACTCGGCCGCTGGGCGTATCACTGCCATCTTCTGTATCACATGGAAGCGGGCATGTTCCGGGAGGTGCAGGTCGGGCGCCCGTCGAAAGCGGGAGGCCCGCCGTGATGGCCCGCGGCCTGCCTCCCATGGTGTGCGGCGCGCTGCTGCTAACGGCCGCCACATCCTCTCACGCCTCTGAGCCTGGAGTATCGACGGAGGATCCTCCGGCGAGCGACGCGGCTCATGTGCCGCCCGATCCGCCGCAACATCCAATGGCGGAGATGCCCCACCGCGAGATGGCCGGGATGATGCAAATGGATGACCAGCAACCCACGGGCATGGTCCTATTTGACCAGCTCGAATGGCGCGACACGGCCGCGGGTAACGCCGTCGCCTGGGATGCGGAGGGGTGGTACGGCGGCGACATCAACAAGCTTTGGCTGCGAGCCGAAGGCGAGCGCGTCGATGGCTCGACGCGGAACGCCCGCGCCGATCTTTTGTGGGACCACACGTTCGCGCGCTGGTGGAGTGTACAGGCGGGGGGCCGCGAGGACTTTGGCGCAGGTCCCGCGCGCACCTGGGCGGCGATTGGCGTGCAGGGGCTCGCGCCCTATTGGTTCAACACCGAGGCGACCTTCTATCTTGGCGAGCAGGGGCGCACGGCCATGCGGCTGAAAGTAGAAGATGCGTTGCTGTTCTCCCAGCGTTTGATTCTGCAGCCCGAGGCAGAGGCCAACTTCTACGGCAAAGCGGATCCCGGGCGCCAGCTCGGCGCCGGCTTATCCGACCTTCAGATCGCCCTGCGGCTGCGTTACGAACTGCGCCGGGAGATCGCCCCTTACGTCGGCGTCGTCTGGTCGCGCCGCTTCGGCGGCGCTGCAGAGTTCACGCGGCCAGCGGGTGGAACTGCGGACGGTGTTCAGTTCGTTGCAGGTCTACGCGTGTTCCTATAGTCGCGACCACGCAGCGCGGTTGACATCCACGATATCATCACTACCATGGAACAAATGCGCAAGCGTGAATTCCTGGGCCAGCACGAGCTTCTGGTGCTGTTGGCCGTTCTGCGTCTCGGACGTCACGCCTACGGCGTGCCGATTGCCGGTGAGATCGCGGAGAAAACGGGCCGCGAGATGCTGCAAGGCAGTGTCTATGCCGTCCTTGAAAGGCTTGAGGCGCGGGGATTGGTCGGTTCCCGATTGGGCGCTGCGACGCCCGAACGAGGCGGGCGCGCGAAACGCTATTTCACGGTGACCGCCGAGGGTGTGCGGCAGGTGCGCGAGGCGCAGCGCGCGCTTGAGTCGCTTTGGGTTCGCCTCCCGCAAACTACCGGCTCGAAGTCGTGACTGCCCCGCTGCCACCGCGAACCGCGACCTGGCTGCTCGAGCGACTCGGGAGCCATTCCCGGGCCGAGCCGCTGCTCGGGGATCTCGCCGAGGAATTCGCCGGCGGTCGCACTCGCTTCTGGTATTGGCGGCAGACGCTCGGCGCACTGGGTTTGGATCTGCTGCGAGCGCTTCGAACACACACGCTTTCGTTCATCGCCGCGGTTCTCACCGGCTGCGTCTTGACGTCGCTTTGGGTGCGCGCCAGCGCGTATGCATTTCAGCCGATTTACCGGAATCTCCCATACGTGGGCCGGCATCCCTGGAGCGGGGAGGCGCTGCTTCGAGTTGCGGGCATGCAGCTGAATGGCATATCGAGCGTTGCGCTGACGTTTGCCACCGTGTGGCTCGTCATACACGTTCACAGCGCCCATCGAAGAGCGGTGCTCGCGGTTTTCGTGGCCGTGCTGACCGCACCGCGTCTGCCGGCAATCACGCGCCTGCTTGTCGACGCCGCAATCCATTCGCACTTTGCCGCCGCGCTGGCGCCGGTACTCATGCCCGCAGCCTTGCAAGCCGTCATCACGCTGGCGGTCGGGCTGTGGACCATCCGCGCGGAGCGCTTCGCGGCGATGAACCGCTGGACCCGCAGCGTGGCGATTTTCGCCATCGCACAGGCGATCCTCGTTGCGCTGCTCTACCGCGCGCGGCTGGTGGGTCTGCTGCCTTTCTCGCGACCCGAATGGACGGTCCTCGACGCATCGGATGTCGCGGTTATTGCATACCTAGCGCTTCTCTTGTGGGGTCCGAACCGGCCCGCATTTACAAAGACAGCAACCGCCCGTGGCCGGGCACGCGACCACTCTGTCCCAGAAGCCTGACACCGGCGCGCAGCGCGTGCGGTAGGCTCGATACCACTGGCACCTTGCACCGGCGTTCGAGGGGGTCGAGCAGATCGAGCGTTCGCAAACCGCCGCACGACACCAACAAGGCATCCGGGCGGTGTGCCGACTCGAAGACCTCGACACTGAACTTGAGCAGACCCTCAGGGGTCACATTGAGGATGTCGGCAACTTTCTCGACGCCCAGTCCGCGAATCGTCAGAACTTCAAAACCTTCCTCCTGCAGAAAGGTCTGCAAACGACGATTCACCTCGTCATCGTAGGCGGTGGCAACTGCCAGCCGTTTGCCACCGACGCTCTTGAGGCCCTCGATCACTGCGGTGCTCATGGTCACGGCCGGGCAGCCGCTCGCCATGCTCAGCCGTTGCGTCAGTTCACGGTTGAAGGCCGCGCCCCGGTAAAAGCTGAGTGATGTGCCCATGAGCACGATTGCCTGGGCGCCCTGCCGGCTCACGGCCTTCGCGGCCGGCGCAATGCGTTCGAGTACTTCATCGTAGCCCCCGGGCGTCATCGTCTTCAGCGCGACACTGGCCGCCCGAAAGCGTATGCCGTTGGGATACATGGCGGCCGCCTCCGGCGGCACCGCCGGATCAACCGGCATGACGAGGCCCAGCATCGGGTCTTCAGGCGCGGCCTCGGCGCTCGTGACCGCCGCACCGGCGAGCGCAAGCTTCAGGACGTCATGTCGCGAGGTCATGGCGTACCCAGGGGCCTTCGGCCGATTTGCCGCGATGGGCGGGCGCTCAGTCTAGGGAGGCTGCCCGGCCTCTGTCCATCCGCAGGGTGAGTCCGGCTGCTGAGTTCGGACAGGCTTTAAATTCAATACCTTGCCCAGCGGTGCTCTGGGTTGGCCGAGTGGCCCTCGATTCACTTTCGGCTGGCGTATATACTAGATCGTATATACTTTAATCTACCGATATGACCCCCAAGACGGCCAAGATTTTCCCCAACGGTGGCAGCCAGGCGGTCCGCCTTCCGGCCGAGTTCCGCTTCGAGGGCGTTGACGAGGTTTACATTCGCCGGGATGCGGTGACGGGCGAGATCATCCTTTCTGCCAAACCCGCCAGCGGCGCCTGGGCAGATTTCTTCGCTTTACGTGATCGCGCCCGGGTCCCCGACGACTTCATGGCGGATCTGCCTTTGAAAGACACGGCGTCGCCCCCCGATTCGCTCGAGGACCCCTGATGTCGCTGTATATGCTGCATACGGATATCGCGGCGGATCTGATCCACGGCAAGTCCCCCGCGCTCGACAGCCGCATCGCCGCGACGCCGCCGCAGGAGCTGTGCATATCGGCAATCACGCGTGGTGAACTGCTGTGTGGTCTATCACAGCAGTGGCTGCGCAAGAAACACGAGGGTGCCGGTTCAACCCTGGAAGAACTCGACAGACAGCAGCCGCTGTCGAAGGTAGTCGATCAGTTTCTGAGCCGTGTGCCGTGCCTGCCGTGGGACGCCGCAGCGGCGGGCCACTTCGCAATGATCGCAGTCGCCTTGCATTACGCCGGCACACCCATCGGCAACATCGACACGATGATTGCCGGTCATGCCATCGCTGTGGGCGCAGTGCTCGTGACCAATCGTGAAGGCCGCTTCATCCGGGTCGCCGGACTGAAGCTCGAGAACTGGACCGATGACGACCCATAGCCACCAAACTGCGATGGTCGGCGTCGCCGAGCACGGCAACTCCGCGATACTGGTCACCCTGGCGCCCGGCGGCAGAATCCTTGATCGCCGGCGTATCGATCTGACCACTGATCTGCCGACGCACCCTTATCACCATGAGGGCGCGTGGGCTGTGGGCCGCTACCTGAACAGTTCATGGGCGCGGCCTATTTCGCTTGCAGATGCGGTGGCGCTGATCGAGCGCGTGCATACGGCCGCGGCACACGGCGCTCAGGAGTGCCTTGCGGCCCTGGCAGCGACCCTGCCCCTGCCGATCGCAGGCATATCGATCCGCGCGTGCGCCAGGCTGCCCCCGACGATCGAGGCGCGAATTACCGACACGCGCGCGAACACCCTCGCCGACTCTGTCATGTATCGCGAGGCGCTCGCGACGGCAGCCAAGGCGCGCGGCTGGCCGGTGCATTGGTACGACCGCGAGCAGGTCTTTGAGAGGGCGAAGATGGCGCTCGGCACCGATGACCTTGAGGTCTTGCTGCAGGCAATGGGCCGGACCGTGGGTCCGCCCTGGCAGGCCAAACACAAGCTTGCGGCGGCAGCGGCGCTCGCGGCGGCAAGCGCGTGAGGTGACGCAGAATGTACCGAGGGCTGCGCCTGTCCATAACTTAGGCGCCCGCCGACGTCGCCATATGGAATAGAATATAGCGCAACGATCAGGGGGTACGGCATGCGAACAATCCACAAAGCACTTTTGACCTGCGCGATAGCAACCATGTGTGGTTGCGCCGGGTTGTCCCAACAGTCGAATAGCTCCGGGACGCGCGCAGCGGTATCGACCGCCGCGGGCGACTGGCCGACCTTCGGCGGCAGCAATGCGCGCACCAATGACAACACGGCGGCGACCAAGATCACTGCGGCCAACGTGGGCACCATGGTGCGCCAGCAGGTGGCGATTTCCGCGCCCATCGATGCCGGACTCATTTACCTGAAGGGCGTAACGGTCAACGGCGCATCGCACGATGTCTACTTCGGGACCACCAATGTGGGCAGGACCGTGGCGATCGACGCCAACGCAGGCAAGGTGCTGTGGGAATACGCGGCACCCGGTTTCGATGAAGACACTGCCGCGAAGGGAGTTCCGACAGGCTCGCGGGGTCTGATCGTCAAGCAGATCACCAATTCGACACCGGTCGCGGACGACGACCGGCAGTACATCTATGCGGCCTCCGCCGACGGCAAGGTCACCAAGATCTCGATCGCCGATGGCAAGGCCGTGTGGAGCACCGCGGTGACCCGGATGCCGATCCTGGAGAAGCTGGATTCGCCATTGTCGTTCGTACGCGGAAACGTGCTGGTCCCCACGGCCGGTTATGTTGGCGATACGCCCCCGTACCAGGGGCACATCGCAGTGCTGGATGCGAAGACCGGGGCCATACGCCAGGTGTGGAATTCCCTCTGCAGCGATCGGGCCGAACTGCTGGATCCGGCGTCTTGCTCCCAGACCCAGTCCGCCATCTGGGGACGCGCCGGTATCGTGGTCGTACCCGGGTCGGGCAATCTGCTGTTCGCCACCGGCAACGGGCCGTGGGACGGCAAGACCGCCTGGGGCGATGCCGTGATCATGCTGGACCCCGGCGCAACGAAAATGCTGGCCAACTGGACGACGACGAACAACGAGGAGCTGAACAAGAAAGATCAGGACGTGGGCTCCACCTCCCCGGTGCTGCTGGGCGACGGTTACATAGCCCAGGGTGGCAAAGACGGGACGATCCGCCTCCTGAATCTGAACGACATCAAGGGCACCGCGCCGCATCAGGGCGGCGAGCTGCAGATCGTCGAGGTGCCCGGCAAGCAGCAGCTGCTGGCCGCTTCCGCCACCGCGAAGATCGGCGGTACGACGTACCTGTTCGCCTCCAACGGGCGTGGCGGCACGACTGCATGGACCTTTGGTGCGGATCACCAGCTCAAGGAAGCCTGGAAGAGCAAGATCGGTGGCAACTCGCCGTTCTATGCGGGCGGGTTGCTGTACATCTATGATCCGGCGCCGAGGGGCGCCAAATTGCGCGTCTTCGACGCGCTCAGCGGCAATCCGGTTGCCGAACTCGAGAGCGGCGGCGGACACTGGAACAGCCCGATCGTCGCGGACAACCGCATCGCGATGCCCGAAGGCGCCATCAGTGGTTTTGGCTTCGCCGGCGGCCGACGTCCCGGCCCCCCCGCTGCCCCGGGCGCGGCTGCGGCGGCGGCTCCGCCTGCCCCGCCCGCTCCGCCGCCGGGAATCCCGCCCGGAATCGTCGACATCTGGCACCTGCCGTAGTCCGAACCTTCGGCGACCCCGCTATTTCGCGGTGCCGCCGACGGCTTGGAAGTAGGCAATGACGTTGTCGCGATCCTGCTTGGCCGGGATAGGCAGCGCCATGGTGGTGCCGGGCACCGTCGTCCCGGGATCCGTCAGAAAGCGATCCAGTGTTTCCCGGGTCCAGGTGAGTTTCGAAGCCATGAGCGCCTTGGTGTAGTCAAACCTGGCATCCCCGACGCCTGCGGGCCGCCCATACACACCGACCAGGGACGGACCTATTTCGCCGCCGCCATCACCGGGCTCGGCGCTGTGACACTGCCTGCAGGTCTGGGTGAAATAAGCCTTGCCCGCAGCCGCGTCGCCCGGATCGGCCGCGTCAGCAACCGCGCCTACCGTGATCAGAATCAAGGGCACGAGGAAGCTGCGAATCGACATGAAGTTACTCGTTAGCCGCTGGTGCACTCGTTATAGCGTCAAAGGCGCATCGCTGCCAAGGACGCGGGCGTCGTCACTCGGCCGACTCGGCTCCCGCCGCGACGAACGCCAGGTCACTGAGCGATACTTTGGCGAGGTCGAATTCCCGCGCTGCCGCGGACATTCGCGTAAGGGCCTGCAGGATCGGCATCGCAGGCTTGCGCTCCCCCGGCTTCAATCGATGGAAGCGCACCGGATTGATACGCGCCACGACGTAGCTGCGAAGGTAGGGAGACTTCATGCCGCGACTCTGCAGTGCGGTGACGATGCGCTTGACCCGCGTGTCGATCTCCTGCAACCGCGCCGCGAAATCAGCGCGGCTGCGCAGGCTCACCGTCAGGGTATGGTCGGAGAAGCGATCCACTTTCCTCAAGAATGAGTTGTACGCGCCGCCGCCGAAGCGCGCGTTCTTCTCATAGATTGCGCCCAAGGTCAGCAATTCGGCTGTTTCGAAAAGCTCGGCGAACTCGGATTCCTTTCGTTTTGGTTCGCGCTTGGCGAGGCTGCGCGCCATGCGGATGACCTCGAGGCTCTTGTCCTTGAGGTTGTGGGCTTTCTCGGTATTGAGCGCGAGGATGCGAAACGTCAGGCTCTCATCGGGGGAGATCAGCGCCGTAATCTGCTTGAGCCCCAGCACTTTGGCGGCCGCGAGCCGATGCCGGCCGTTGGGTGTCCAGAAGCGCCCGCCCTCCCCGAGGACCACGATCAGCGGATCCAGGAAGGCACCGGTCGCCTCGATGGCAGTCGCCAGGCGTTTGGCGTGGGTGGGCGAGAGATCGCGCTGAAACGGAGTCGGCTCGATCGCCGCGAAGGGCAGCGATGCCAGCAGTAACGGCCGGCCCGATAAGGGCTCACGGTACGCGCCAATCGCGGCGCCGTCCGCCTGACGTACCGCCGCCACGACCTGCTCGAGGGCCGGATCGTCAGTCGAAATCACGATCTCGGCGTTCGTGAGTCCGCGCCGAACCGCCGCCGGGCTTAGCCGCACGCCACGCCGCTTTCGCGGCGCCGCGCGCGTTGTCTGCTTTGATTTAGCCGCCACGTTGTTTTCCCCGGGCCACAATGCAGCCCCTATGCCGATTTATCACATACCATAGCGGCAAAGCACCCAAGACTCTTTCGCATGCATCTGAAACTGGTAGATACGCTTGGATTTTGCGCCGGCGTCCTGACGACGATCGCATTTGTTCCGCAGGTATGGCACTCGTGGACGAGTCGCGATCTGAGCGGGATCTCGCTGCGGATGTACACGCTCTTTACCCTGGGGGTATCACTTTGGCTGATTTATGGAATTGCCGTGGGCAGTTGGCCGATCACCATCGCCAATGCGATTACCTTGGCCCTGTCCGGTTTCGTCCTGTTTCTGAAATGGACGCACTGAACGGTCAACGACGCTGCGTGGTTCCAGCGCCTCGGTAGCCTCGCTCAGTCAAGTTATGTAATAATATGTCAAATAGATGATCGTCTGTGCCGCATGATGCCCGGTGACATTCTGCGGTACGCCTCTATACTCACTGCGCTTGGCACAACGAGGGGGCTCCGCGGCCGGCCGCGCTTGGAATGGAACCAACTGACACTTCGAATCCCGACTACTACCATCGAGTCGTTGATTGCCAGTGGGCCTGTCCGGCCCACACCGATGTTCCGGAGTACATCCGCCTGATCGCCGAGGGCCGGTTCACCGAGGCCTACATGGTGAATCGGCTCTCGAATGTCTTCCCGGGAATTCTCGGTCGGGTGTGCGACCGCCCTTGCGAACCAGCCTGCCGGCGGGGTCGGGTCGAGCAAAAGCCGGTGGCCATATGCCGACTCAAGCGCGTCGCTGCGGACCTGCGCGACGATGTCACCGATTTGCTGCCACCGGTGCCGAAGCTGAAGAATGGCCGGCGGGTGGCCTGCATCGGTGCGGGTTGCGCCTCATTGACGGTCGCCAATGATCTGGTGCCGCTGGGCTATGAGGTCACCATTTTCGAGCAGGCCGCCGAACCCGGCGGCTTGATGCGCACGAATATCCCCTCCTTCCGCCTGCCGCACGCCGTGCTGGCCGAGGAGATCGCCATGATCACGGACCGCGGCGTGGACCTGAAGCTCGGCCATCCGATTCACAGCATGCGCGAGTTGCTGCAGTCCGGAGGCTTCGACGCCGTTTTCGTGGGCTCTGGTGCGCCCAAAGGCAAGGAACTGAAGCTCCCGGGCCGCGACGCCGGGGCCGCGAACATCCACATCGGCATCGCCTGGCTGGAGTCCGTGGCTTTCGGGCATATCGAGAAGGTCGGTGAGCGCGTGCTGATCATCGGCGTTGGCAACACGGCGATGGATTGCTGCCGTACCAGCCTCAGACTCGGTGCCAAGAGCGTGAAGGTCATGGCGCGCAAGCCACGCGGCTTCTTCAAGGCCTCCGCCTGGGAGCTGGACGACGCCGAAGAGGAAAGCGTCGAGATCGTCATCAACCGTTCGCCCAAGTCCTTTGTCATCGAGAACGGCAAATTGACGGGCATGTTGTTCGACAAGATGGAATACGACGTCGATGCCAGCGGCCGCATCACGGCGGAACGGCTGCTGGGAGAGGAATTCCTGCCCGCCGACGATGTCATCTTGGCGATCGGGCAGGAAAATGCCTTCCCCTGGATCGAACGGGACCTGGGCATCGAATTCGACAAGTGGGATGTCCCGCGGGTGGACGAAACCACCTTCGAATCGACCCGAACCGGCGTGTTTTTCGGGGGCGACGCGGCGTTCGGTCCCAAGAACATCATCTGGGCCGTCGAGCACGGCCACCAGGCGGCGATCTCCATTCATCGGCAGTGCCAGGGCCAATTGGTGGCCGAGCGAATGCCCCGAGGCGTGAACCTGCAGAGCCGCAAGATGGGCATGCACGAGTGGTCGTACGGCAATGATTACGCGCCGGTCGAGCGACGCCTGATGCCCCATGTATCGCTCAAAGAGCGCTTCAAGAACATCAACATCGAAGTGGAGCTGGGGTTCACCGCCGAGCAGGTCGAGCAGGAAGTCCAGCGCTGCTTGAACTGCGATGTGCAGACCGTCTTCACCGCGAAGCTGTGCATTGAATGCGATGCCTGTCTCGACATCTGTCCGGTCGACTGCCTGACGATCACCGCCAACGGCACGGAGGCCGAATTGCGTTCGCGTTTGAAAGCGCCGGCGAAAAATCTGCTGCAGCCGCTGTTGGTGTCGGCGCCGCTGCCGCAGACGGAGCGTGTCATGGTGAAGGACGAAGATTTGTGTGTTCACTGTGGCCTGTGCGCCGAGCGTTGTCCGACGGCCGCATGGGATATGCAGAAGTCCTACATACATTGGCCTCAGGCGCGTGACGAGTCGGGCGCCACGCAGGCGCAGAAGCCGAACATCGCCTGAGCGCGCCTGGGCCGAGCCACCGAATCAAGACATGCAGAACATGGCATCCCCCCGCATCAATGACTTCGTAATCAAGATCGCCTCGGTCAACGGCACCGGGTCTGCGAGCGCCAACAGCCTGTTGATGAAGTCCATCTTCCGAAGCGGCATCCCCGTGATGGGCAAGAACTACTTTCCGTCCAACATCCAGGGGTTGCCGACCTGGTATGAGATCAGAGTGTCCAAGGATGGCCATGTGGCCCGCTCCGGCCGCGTCGACATCATGGTGGCGATGAATGCCGAGACCTACGCCAGGGATCTCAAGGAACTCTCCCCCGGCGGCTATCTGGTGTACGACTCCACCTGGCCGCGCCCGGCGCTGCTGAAGCGCGAGGATGTCACCGTCATCGGCGTGCCCCTGGCGCGCATCTGCAATGAAGCCTTCAACGGCGTGCGCACGCGCATCCTGATGAAGAACATTTGCTATGCCGGGGTCCTGGCCGCGCTGCTGAACCTCGATATCGGACGTATCCGCGAGCTCTTGGCCGAGACCTATGCCAAGAAACCGCAGCTCGTGGATAGCAACATGAAGGCGATCCAGCTGGGCTTCGACTATGCGCAGCAGCATTTCACCTGTCCGCTGCCGCTGCACGTGCAGGAGATGACTGCCACCAGCGGTCATATCATGATCGACGGCAACACTGCCGCGGCGCTTGGCGCCCTGTACGCCGGCACCACCGTGGCCGCCTGGTATCCGATCACCCCGTCCACCTCGGTGATGGACGCCTTCAAGGCCTTCTGCGAGCGAACCCGGGTCGATGCGCAAACGGGCAAGAAGAATTTCGCCATCATCCAGGCCGAGGATGAACTGGCCGCCATCGGCATGGTGATCGGCGCCGCCTGGAACGGCGCCCGCGCCTTCACATCCACTTCGGGTCCCGGCATCTCGCTGATGAACGAGTTCATCGGGCTCGCCTACTATGCGGAAATCCCGGCTGTCATTTTCGACATCCAGCGGGTCGGCCCTTCCACCGGCATGCCGACTCGCACCCAGCAATGCGACATCATGGAATGTGCTTACGCCTCACACGGCGACACGCGCCATGTGTGTCTGTATCCGGCCAATCCCGAAGAGTGCTTCTACATGGGCGCTCAAGCTTTCGATCTGGCGGAGCGGCTGCAGACCCCCGTGTTCATGCTGTCCGATCTCGACATCGGCATGAACGACTGGATGTGCCGCGATCTGAAGTGGGATGACAGCTACCGGCCCGATCGTGGCAAAGTGATAACCCGTTCGGAAGTCGAAGCTCTGGAGAAGTTCTATCGCTATTTCGACAAGGACGGGGATGGGATCGCGGCCCGGTCACTGCCGGGCGTTCATCCGAAGGCCGCGTACTTCACACGTGGCTCCGGACATACGCAGTATGGGACTTACACCGAGGACTCGGTCGAGTACCAGATCGTACTCGATCGGCTGCTGAAGAAATGGCAGACGGCCAAGAAGCTGGTGCCACCCGCCATCATCGACACCACGGCCGGCAGCGATATGGGCATTGTGTCCCTGGGGAGCTGCGAGGGCGCGATTCGCGAAGCCTTGGATATTCTCAAGGCGGACGGGGTTGGTGTCGATTACATGCGGGTGCGCGGATTCCCGTTCGGCGAGGAGGTGGAGCAATTTCTGGCCGCCCACCGGATTGTCTTCGTCGTGGAGCAGAATCGCGACGCGCAGTTCAAGTCCTTGCTGATCCTGGAAAGCGCGGTCGAGAAGTCCAAGTTGCGCTCGCTGTTGCACTACAGCGGGCTGCCGATTTCCTCCGACTTCATCGTCGAGGGCATATTGGCGGAGGTGCGGCCGCAGCAGACCGAGCGCGGCGCCGCGCTCGGCTAGGAACCTGAATGACATACTTCGCCAAGCCCAAAGTCGCGCACCCTTCCCTGCCCCGCAACGAGCTCGGCTTGACGCGCCGCGAATACGAGGGCGCGATGTCGACCTTGTGTGCCGGCTGCGGGCATGACTCGATCACCGCGGCCATCATTGAGGCCTGCTGGAGTTTGTCCATCGAGCCGCAGAACCTGGTGAAGCTCTCCGGTATCGGCTGCTCCTCCAAGACCACCGCCTACTTCGTCAGCGGCGGCCACGGATTCAACTCCGTTCACGGCCGCATGCCATCGATTGCGATGGGTGCGAACGCGGCCAATCGACGGCTGTATTACCTGGGCGTTTCAGGCGACGGAGACACGCTCTCCATCGGCCTCGGGCAGTTCTGCCACGCGATACGCCGCAATCTCAACATGCTGTACATCATCGAGAACAACGGTGTGTACGGCCTCACCAAAGGTCAATTTTCGGCTTCGGCCGACATCGGCTCGACCGCGAAGAAAGGCGAGGCCAACTTCCAGCCGCCGATGGATCCGGTGTTGTTGGCGATGACTTTGGGTGCATCATTCGTCGCGCGCGGCTTCTCCGGAGACAAGGAGCAGCTCGTGCCGCTGATTCAGGCCGGTTTCGAACACAAAGGCTTCGCGCTGATCGATGTGCTCTCTCCCTGTGTCACGTTCAACGATCACGAAGGATCGACCAAAAGCTACGCCTACACTCGCGAGCACTACGAGCCGGCGGTCCACGCCGATTTCGTCCCTTTCGAGCGGGACATCACGGTGAGCTACCGTGAGGGCGAGGCGGTGCCGGTGGTCATGCACGACGGCAGCCGCATCGTCTTGCGTAAGTGCCGGGCCGGTTACGACCCCACCGATCGGGCCGCCGCCAGCGCCTATATTCAAGAGCATGTGAAGCGGGGCGAGTACCTGACGGGGCTGCTGCACATGGAACCCCCGCAGCGAGAATTTCACGAGCTCAATGGCACGCCCGATGAGCCCTTGAACAGCCTGCCCTACGAGAAGCTCTCGCCCGGATCAAAGGGCTTGGACAAGATCCTCAGCCGCTATCGTTAGGTGCGCGCGCCACATTGGCGCCGTCGTTTCGGTTCAATGCGCCTCGGCGATGACCTGTACCGGTGCAGCGGCGCGAGTTGCCAGCCACGACCCGATCAGGATGATCGCGAAGGCGATGAACCCGCCGGCGCCGAGGCGCTCGTGGAGAACGCCCCCACCGAGCAGCGTCGCCACGAGCGGATTGATGTACGTAATGATGGATGCGCGGGAGGCCCCGGCATGGGCCACCAGATAGAACATCAGTAGCATGGCGATGGCCGTGCAAAGCACGCCCAACACGGCGATCGAGGACAGACTTACCGCCGAAGGCAGTCGCGATGGAAAGGTAAGCAACGCCGGCAGGAGCAGCACGAGGCTCGCAATCGTCAGGCTTGCCGCCACCGGTCCCAGGGAATCCATTTCAGACAGATGTCGCTGAATGATGAGTGGACCGGCCGCGTACCCCACCGTGGCGAGCAGCATGCAACCGACTCCCGCCCAGCCCTGCACCCC
>Ga0210400_10002856_pt1 | contig 15577 bp, 13 predicted proteins | sample IncBWH26MmetaG_FD_155456 | JGI IMG/M metagenome (GOLD analysis project Ga0210400, IMG submission 155456) | Forest soil microbial communities from Barre Woods Harvard Forest LTER site, Petersham, Massachusetts, United States - Inc-BW-H-26-M | ecosystem: Environmental > Terrestrial > Soil >... | reverse complement strand
TATGATCCCATTAACTGGGCTCGTCTCAGCCCAAACCAGTGCTTCCGCGTCCACTGCAACCACCGCAAAGAAGCGCACGGCTGCCAGCGCGATTGTCACGGCGAAGGAAGTCCAGGAGTTGAAAGAAGCCGTGTCCGCTCAACAGCAACAAATCCGACAGCAAAACCAGTTGGTCGACCAGTTGAGGTCGCAACTCCAGCAATTGCTGGACGCAACTCAACAAGCCAACGCCACCGCACAAAAAGCGGCGGGCGGCGTGGACCAGGCTCAGAGCACGGCTATTCAGGCCCAGCAATCAGCCACGGAGGCGAAAAGCCTGGCTAATCAGGCTTCATCGAGTGCCGCCGAGGTGAAGACCGCGCTCGCTGTCGTGGATAGCAAAACCCAGGACGAAGGCCATCAGTTGAGCGCACTGGAAGCTCTGGTCGGACGCTTCCGCTTCAGCGGTGACGTCCGTCTTCGCGGTGAAGCTTACAACCAGGCCGGAGTTCCGGACCGCAACCGGGCCCGCATTCGCATTCGCTTCGGATTGGACGGCCAATTGAACCAGGATTTCATCGCGGGCTTCGCGCTGGCGACAGGCAGTCTGGGTGACCCGACGACGACGAACGAGACTCTGACCAACGTCTTCGATCGCAAGACCATCGCCCTCGATCGCGGATTCATTTCCTATAATCCGATTGCACATCCATGGCTCTCTCTCACCGGCGGAAAATTTGCCTACACTTGGCAGCGGACCTCGGTGACCTTCGATCCCGACCTTAACCCGGAAGGCTTCAACGAAAAAGCCTCATTCGATTTTTCCGGGCCAGTCAAGAATGTCACCATACAAGGCATCGAACTGTTCTACAACGAAGCCAATGCTAAAGCAGGGCTCGCATCCCAGGACTCCTACGCGCTAGGAGGACAGATATCCGGACGACTGCAAGTCGGACCTTGGAGCGCCACGCCGTCCTTCCTGACTCTGAAGTGGAATCGTCCGGATGCGATTTTGAACGAAAGCGCGTTCGCTGTGGCTGCCACGACCACTGGCTTCCAGCCTGCGACGCCAAAGGGCGGCCCGACTCCATCTCCGATTACCGGCATTCCGATATCCGGCGAAGGACAAGGTTGCGCCAAGGGCGTGAATTTTTCCAGCTTCCCTCCCTGCGTTTTTGCGCCCAATGGCATGACCAACGCAACCTATGTCGATTCGAAAGGGGTGGCCCACTTTTATTCGGGCTACAACTATGCGGACTTCATCGTGAACAACCAGATCCAGACCGGCCTCACGCGCTTGCCGGTTAATCTGTTGCTTGAGTTCCTGGACAACCTCGATGCGGAGGCTCATCCCCTCGACACCAAGGGCAACGTCATCAAGACTTTGGGCAGTCAGAATAAGGAATACGGCTTTGACTTCAGCCTGGGCCAGGTCAAGAACAAGAATGATATCCAAGTGGGCTACGCCTGGTATCGCGAAGAACAGGACGCTGCGATTGCGTCATTCGTCGAGAGTGATCAGCGAGCGCCCACCAATATTCTGCAGAACCGCATTTACGCTCTGTGGAAATTGCGCGCCAACACGCTGGCCAGTTTTACCTGGTGGCGTGGACGTGCTTTGAACACCAATCTGGAAAACAACGTCGCATTGTTCAACAACTACAACACCAGCGCGCCGACCATCTCCAAGGCAGGACAGCAGGAGCCGTACTTGAACCGCCTGCAGTTCGACTTGATCTACACGTTCTAGGCGGATTTGGTCTTAGGGCAGAGACGCTCCGCCCTGGGTGCCATCGGTCAGTCAAGGCTGCGAAGCCTTGGCTGGCCGCTTGGTTTGCCAAATCAGCCCCTATGACAGCGTCCGGCGACTGCGCAGGCCGCGTCAAACGCCGCGGGCGTCCCTATAAGGTCCAAGTTTGGACCCGGACAGCCTTGGCAAGAACAAGACGAGTGTCGCTGACAGGAATAACGGGATCCCTGCGAAGGCCAGGCCTGCGTAGAGGCTCCTCGTCCTGGTCGCGATCGCACCGATCATGTATGGTCCGACAATCCCACCGAGGTTCCCCACGGAATTAATTAAGGCGATGCCGGCTGCCGCAGAGAATCCGGTCAGAAACTCGCTGGGCAATGCCCAGAAGGGACCAAGGAAGCTGCAAACGCCGGCGGCTAGTAAACACAAAAGCGCCGTGGAATAGAGTGGAGAGCGAGTTGTGCTCAGCAGTACCAGTGCAGTCCCTCCCATAATCGCCGGAATTGCTGCATGGTATCGTCGCTCCAGCCAACGGTCAGAACTGCGGGAGACCAAAATCATCGCTGGCAGGCTCAGTAAACCGGGAATCATCACCAGAAACCCGATGACCGTATTAGAGTATCCACTCAAAAGTGATCTCAACAGCTGTGGCGACCAGGATTGCAGCGTGTAATAGCCGACCATCACCCCAAAATAGATCAAGACCAGGTGCCAGACGCGGCCGCTTGCCAAAGACTGGAACACCGAATATCGGCGGTGCTCCAATTTTTGCTGTTCTTCTCGCCCCAATTCCGCTCGAATCCACTCCTTCTCATCTGCGGTTAGAAACTCGGCTTCCTGGGGCGTGCTGGGCAGCAAAAAGTAAGTCAACACACTACAGACGATGGCCGGCGTTCCCTCCAAAATCAGTAACCAGCGCCAACTGCTAATGCCGAGCCAGCGCACATGATCCAAGATGAGACCAGAAACCGGAGATCCCAAGATCGTCATCACAGGGTTGGCCGCCACGAGCAGTGCGAACCCCCGCGCCTGCTCGCGTTGGGGGAACCAACACGTCAGATACAAGACGATTCCAGGGAAATAACCTGCTTCAGCCAGCCCGAGAAGAAAGCGCAGAATGTACAGTTGATGGACGGTGTGCACGAAGCCGGTCAGTGTTGCCACGATTCCCCAGCTCATCAGTATTCGCGCGATCCAAACCCGCGCTCCGATTTTGTGCAGCAGCAGATTGCTGGGGATTTCAAAAATGAAGTAGCCGAAAAAGAAAATTCCGAAGATCAATCCGAACTGCCGGCTGGTGATGGCCAGCTCCCGGTTCATAGTCAGCGCCGCAAACCCAATATTGTTGCGATCGAGTTGGGCAATGATGAAAAGCAGAAACACAAAAGGGAGAATCCGACGCCGCACTTTCTGAATCGTCTTCGTACCTATCGAGATGGAAGAGATTTCGGCGCCGCTTGCCATTCTCGCCTGCATGAAAGAGACCGACGCAACTCTCATCGAGCGCCGCGCCGGTCGCGGGATCGCAGAAACTCTATGCCTCGAAAGGCTGTCGGTCAAGCGACTCGCCTACACCATGAGTTCAGAAGCGCCCGATCGGAGGGCGCGATGGGGCAACGGTGCCCCAATCGCACGTCACAGAGTCAACTAGCGATTACGCTCAGAACCCCGATCAAAGAGTGATATGGCAATTTTTTGTCACTGATTCCCATCATGTCCGAGGCGTAGGGGGTAACCTTGACACCCTGCGGTCTACTCTGAAACCTACAATCATTTCCCTACAGTTTTTCTGGCATTCACACCCTTAGCATAACCTAACTCATTTTCGTTTTCCGATTTCCCTCGCCCTGGTCGCGTGGAAATGTGGAAATCTTCCTAGAAGTACGCTGCCGAGTTAGCAAGAATTTACAAATCTAGTCGGTCAACGAAAGCTAGAAAAATGCTGCGATTTACTTCTTACATGGATGAGACGGGCCACCCCGATGACCCGAAGATTGGGTATTTCGGGATTGCAGGCTTCATGGCAACGGCTTCAATGTGGCGGACATTCGAGCATCGCTGGAAAAGCATTCTGAAATACGCTGCTCTCCGCGAACCGAGCTGTCGCCGTCCGGTTAATGGCTCATCGCGGTTGCGGTTGGCTTCGATGCCTTGAGACCGAAGTCGGGGCGAGCGTTGAACATGATTCCCTCCTGGTTCAAGCCGCGAATGGAGTGGTCGCACCGGGGAAGAGCGTACTTGAAACTGCGCACTATTCTTATCCGCCTGTCGCTGGCTGTCAATGCGCAAGTAATTGCGGTCTGCCGGAGAACCGTGCTCTCAGGAGGGCGATTCATGCGCTAACCCCAACGAAGGCAAGCCAGAGCAATGAATCGTACGCAATCGGCAAGTGATTTGCGATGCGAATTGACACCGATGATGCCAAGGGAGGATGGCGAGATGTTGCTGTGGGTCTAGGGGTGATGGTATGGCTTAGGGAGGTTGATGAATTGGCGATCGATACGAATGTATTCAACCAAGTTTTATCTTGGCGCGACGGCCATCGACACGATGACTTCGCCCTGTGCTCAGGTCTCTCTGCCCTCCGTGTTACCTACTTAAATTCGATCACGCCGAAAAGGCCGTCGTTATTGTTGTTGGGTCCGGCAGCGAAGAAGAGCTGATTTTTCTTGCCGTCAATTACATTCCCTCCACCGAAATCGATTCCCCAAAGTTGGTCGATTTTGATCGGCTTTCCGGCTGCGTCCTTGATTGTACCCACAAATTTGCCGGTCTTGAGATTGAATCCGTTGATGGTGCCACTGTTCGTGTTGTTGGATATCAGGAGGGTGTTGCTCAGTGGGCCAAAGTTCTTCGGCGCGATCGCGAAATAATAAGGCTGGTTGAGAGGTGTTCCCTGGGTAAAGCGCCTCACCAACGTACCGTTTTCCCTAAAGATGTCAATGTACCCGCCCCCCTGGGCGGGGTTCATGGCGGCATACGCGACGTAGATCTTGCCACCAATGTCTTGGACGTTAAGAGGGACGAACCCGGACGGAACCTTTGAATCGCGAAGTGAGGTTACAAATTTGAAGTTCCCGTCGTATACATCCACTCGGTTGTTTGTAAAGTCGGGGGCATATAGGAAATTCCCTGAAGCCTTATTGGTAATGCCCAAACCATTGTAGCTGGCGTGAGAGCCGGAGTTGTTGACCACAATAACCGCTTGTGTGCCGTTCGCGGGCGACCAACCGCTAATAGTCCCGTCCAGAGTGCCGAACAGAAACCTAGCAGCCGCGCCCCCGACTTGGAACTCTTGCGAACTGTTGTAGACAATTCCGGTGGGTGAGCCGAGGCCCGTGCCACTAGCCGGAGGAACTGTCACTACGGTTTTCTGGGGCACACCCATGGCGTTGTAGTCGGTTGCCAAACCTGTGCCTGTATCGGCGACAAAGATTGGGCCGCCCGGAGCGAAAGTAAGTCCCCAACCGTTCACCAGGTTCGGATCGAAGTGTTTTGCTTTTCCTTTTTGGTTGGAGGTTAGATTCGTCAACTTATACTGCGCCGTGGCCACACCGGAAATGAGCAGTAAGAGCATGAGGGCCAAGGTCCGACTAGCCCTCCTGCGGAACGGGTTTGGCATGCAAACGCCTCCTTGAGTATTGATATCGAGGTGAAATGTCGGCAAGCGAGGCCGATGTGAGATAGACGGAGAAACTACGGAACTCTCACGGGCGAATACTAGGGCTCTTCCGATTAGCATTTGTCACCAGAATGTCAAAACTTTGTCAAACGAGCCGTGGTTGTATTGCATCAGGACTTGTCACTGAGCAGAATCGTTCCGACGATTGTCGGCGCAGGCACAGTGAATCGGAGTGGCGAGCGAACGTCGTACCCAGCGACTATATCGACACACAAACCAACGCCCACCTAATATGGAAGTCTCCAGTAAATTCGGACTCGACCTGTATCCGGATAAATACGATGTTCCATCATAATCCCGAGCTTCACTGCCGCTTGCTTCATCACCTTCGGGCCAAACCCGCCGCTCCGGCCACGGGATAGAAGGTGTTCCTGTGATTCGATCATGCCCGGCATTGGAAGAAGCTCAACGCGCAGCAGTTGAATCGCTTCTTCGAGATGTTTGGCCCATATCCCTGTCATTGCCTAAGCCGATCCCGGTCTAGGTGACACTAGCGCAGTCGATCAATTCTCGGCAAGTCGGCAGATTTTTACCTTGACCTTCAGGCAGCCCAGGCCCAGAATGAACGCCGCGAGACGTTCTGTACAGCTCAAGGCCCGTTAGTGATTTGTGTCGCTAGCGGGTCTTGTTACTTGGGAGTGGGTGCTTCAGTCCGGCAGCTCAATCCGGTCTGCGTGTTTCTTGTCGCGCTCGTGCTCTTCTGCAAGAACCTTTTCGAGCCAGCGTGCCTGTTTGTCAGCAACCTTTTTATCCGCCAATGCTGGGTCGTGACCAATCATGAATTGCTCCCCGCAACTGTCGCACCTCAGCGTTCCCATTTCCAGGAAACCTGCTACCTTCTCTCGTGTCTGCCCCTTCTTTATTGCCACAGCCTTCATCTACTGAGCTTCTCATGTTCGCTCGATCTTCCACCAGCCACTTCACGGCGCTAGGCGGTTTTCAGCATTGGTCTTCTTCCTGCGCGGCCCAGACGGTCAGTCCGATCCGTTCCCTTCGAGTGGCAGTTCAAATGGCACCAAAGGAAAAAAGGCCGAACTGCGTGAGCCCGGCCCGCTTGCGACGAGGTTGTGGTTCAGACGTTATTGGCCAATTGAACTGGCAGTCTGTGAGAAAACATTATTCGCACTCCCACCAATCAATCGGATCGTGCCAACCACCAGCACCAGAATGACGGCCAACATCACAGCGTATTCGGCGATGTCCTGGGCTTCTTCCTGCGGCCAGAGTCTGCGAAGTAAATCGATCATGTTCGCACCTCCGTGCACTGCCTTGTCTCTATGCCTGTCAGCGGATGCGCCGATGGAAAAAGGCACAGAGTGATCCGGACCATTTTTGCTTCCACCTCTCGAAGCAGCCTTGGGGAGGGCCATTTCGGAGGGGATTTAGTGGCACACTACCATCAATGCACTCATCTGTTTTCAAAATTCGTCCCGGCGTTACGAAATCCGGAAATGTTGATTGCACGCAACCACGACTATTGTCGGCAAGAAGAAAGATTGCGACCCTGCAGCGGGCAAAGTGGACGAAGTTGAGGAAGGCGGCGTGGGCTAGAGTTTCACACGATGTGGGCAAGATGCAAAACGCCAAACCAGATCCATGCGCCAACCACTGCCCAGAGAAAGGGCCAAGGATTGATCTCAATGTGATCCCGGAATGGCTTTTCTCTACTTTGTTTTCTACGCTCGCCATTGCTTGTGACGGTCTGCATTTGTGACTCTTGTTGGACTGCCCCTAACGAATTACCTTCGACGAATTGCTGCCTCTCATTGCGAAGGCAGAGGCACAAAACCGGAAGTACAGTGAATGATGTAGGCCGCGTTGGTGTCGCGACGCGAGGATCGTAGGAATCGCGACTGGACCACCGTCGTGACCTCCGTTTGTGCCGCTTCATGTGTAGCACGAGTTGCACCATACCGAATTGTGGATGACCCTTTATCCCTTCCGCCTTAAAACAAATGCGTTATCAGCGATGCCGGTCTGCGGACTCGCAGGTCGGGGCACATCATTACTACTCACGGTCGCGTCCAGAATTTCCTACAGTAGGCGGTGTATGGAACGATCAGGCAGAAGAGGTGGACGCCAGGGAAAAGACGCCCCTAGCGACAGTGGAACATAGCGAATCGGAGAAGAGGATGAAGCGAATTCGTGAATTGCGCGATAAGGCTACGCCGCATTGGACGGGGAACACGAGCGACTGCTAACCCACTCCGTTTTCGTCCACCACCACGGTGTTTGATTTAACGATCGCAGGTTTGTGGCAAATGACGGCAGAGCTGCTCGCGCATGCCTCACCCCCAGGGATGGCATGTCCTTTGATACAGTCCTAGCTCACACCGGGCCGTACAGACAATACCCTGATAGCCGTAGAGGGCCTTTATGAACCACCTCAATAGGCTATCTCATTCGAGCCGGGCCGGATACGGTCTTATGTCACGATCCGTGACAATTCCCGCCGTCTCGGGCAACAAAATCGTGCGCCCACGTATCCAAACGCGCATGAGGGCGTGATGAAGCAGTCTAAGAGGCAGCCAACTCGCAATGATCTTGCGGCAGCATGGAACACCATACGCGATCAGTCCCAGATCATAAAGTTGCAAGCCGAGAGAATTCGTCGTCTAGAACGCGCGCTGCGGCGGGTATTACTTGAGTATCCAAGACTTCAAGAGTTCCACCTAAACTGAAGCGGAGACACGCCGCTAAGCAGAAACCATCCCCGCGTGACATAGCAGCGCCCTGTGTCAAGGGCGGCCTTTGCAGATCTTGACCTTGGCACACCACGTCTGGCCACCGTCAAGCAACAAAACACGTGCCTGTATCAACTTCGCCGGATTACGGAAGGGTTGGCCATCATCCATAACGCCCGTGTCATAGTCGCTTAAGGTTGAGGTCGCACCACCTCTAATTGATTCCAGTTGCCGTTGAGCTTGCCGTTCGGATTGAAGTTCGGGTCGTCACTCATGACGTAGTCATCGGTGCCACTGAGCCAGGCGTGGTCGTACTGGTTGCTGAGTTCGAACGTTCCGCCAGTCGCCGGGTCGCGGAAAGTCTGCACACCGCGGATGAGCTGGTCCTGGCCAAGGAAGGCTTGGTTGGCGCCGGCCATCTGATTTGCCGTGACTCCGTTGACGACGTCGGCGACGTGCTGCCGGAACGCGGCAATGATCGCCGCCTGCTTCGCCAGTTCTTCTTGCTTCTTCTGGTACAGGGAGGCAATGACGCCGTTGCTCCATCTCTGCCATTCCGGCTCGGGATGAATGGTGCTGGCGATCATCTTGAACAGCTTGTCATTGGCATCGAGCTTGCCTTTGGGAGTGTGGAAAAACAAGATGTTCACGGCGTGCCAATCATAAGCCGCGCCGCGACCGCCGGCCGGCATCGTGTGCACGACAATAGCCGCCGCCATCCATCCCTCGGCCGGTTGCCCTTTGTCGTCATCGAAAGCGACGCGCACGCGAGCGGCGTCAACGCGAGTGTTGCCCGTGTTGCCTCCAGCAGCCGCAGGGGACAGCCCGAGTTGGTGGCGGACCATTTCCTCAAGTTCTGGAAAGGGCTCAGCCGATACGACGGTCGTGTTTTTGCATACCTTGGTACATTTCGGGACCATGTCCTGACGCAGAAACTCCTCTGCCCGGACCGGCGCGCGGACCGGACACGCTTTCATGCCGAACTTCACGTCGTTCTGGTTTTGCGTCTGCATCTGCCGCTGTCCGGCTGGATCGTCGATGTACTGCCATGTGAACTTTGGAAGAATCTGCAGCTCGATGGAGTTGTCGGGGCTGTTGGCGATTCCAACCACCGAGAACCAGTCGCCGAAACATCCGCCCTCGGCCACGCCCACATTCACCCAGCCCTTGAATTGCCAGTCTTTCGGGATCATCAGGTCATACGCGGGTTTTCCCTGACCCAGGCCCTGGTCGATGATCTTGACCTGCTTCATCAAGAAATAATGCTCTCCCGAGACGGCTGATTTACTTGGCGAACTTGATGGGGCGGTTGACGCAGCACCGGCGTCGTTGTGGTGCTCAACCGGAACCGCAGGCAGAGCGGAACTGGCCGCTGTCGGAGCCGGATTGGCGGCTAGAGGAGCAGGATTGTTGGCCGAAGGAGCCGGACTGTTGGCAGAACTCGCATCGCCGCTCGATCTCCCCATGGCGTCAAGGATGGCCCGTTTACAGCCGTCCGAAACTTCGTCTTTGTGCTGTTTGAGGCAGGCAAGGATTCGTCCACCGCCGGGAGGTACACCAGGGCAAAGCTTCTGCACATCGGAGGCACACGCGGTACGGGGATCTGAGAGTTGAGGCGACGCAGCGTGCGCAGTCGAGGTTTGCGGCCGAAACAGAGACTCGGAAAGAACAGCAATCACGCACAGAATCAACAAAGTTCTAGACCTCGACATCAGGGCCTCCTGTCGCACGGAATTAGTGGTAAATGCTAATCAACCGAAGCTTCTTTCTGACTCACAAGAATGACTGCGATTTTACACTGTGCGGGCGGGGATCAGATGTGCTGCAGCCTCTCTCTTCTGGAAAAGAGCCTGTCTGCACGAGGGGAGTCGTGGGGCTGGAGCCGTCGACCGCTGGCTGCAAGGGCAAGTTGGTGAATACATTCTGCCACCGGCAGAATTCATTGATAGACGAGAATGCAGAGTTTCCACACTTGGGGTCTGACATACGATGGCGTTAGGGAAAAGCACTCGGAACTGGTCTTGAGAGAAAAAATCCACTCGCCTTTCTCCTGGCGACAAGCCAGAACAGACGAGTGGATTGAAACGTTACCGACGTATTTTGCGACTACTAATTTACCGTCACCGAAACTGAAGCCGAAGGAATGCCATTGGTTACGACAACCAGACTGCTGGCACCCGTCTCCGTAACTGACGATACGGTGAAATTAGTGGTTTCGGAGGTGCTGCCGCTCTGAACCGCGTAGCTGCTCGGGTTCGTCGTCCGGGCATAGAATACGTGGCCGCTCGCAGTGTTGGTGATACGCACTAGAGCGTAGTTGGTGGAGTCCTGGAAATCGTCGCCGTACGCAGCTCCGTTGGTGAGGCCGCTGAACTGGGTACCCGTGATCGGGTAAGTTTGACCACGAGTGACTGAACTCGGCGCGGAAGTAATGGTTGGCTGCCAAGCCGCCTTGAAGGTCCCTTTCGGGGTGAAGACTTGAGGACTCGTACTGAAATCGCTGAACAGCAACTGGCCGCTCGGCAACTCCAGAAAGTGTCCGTAAAAAGCCGCGTCCCCATTTGCGTTGGGGGGTCCGGCGATCTTGGTCAGTTTCGTCCCGTTCCACTCGAAGAAGACGGCGCCGGTGCCGAAAACCGGGGGACCGGTCATCACGATGACTCTGCCGTTAATTTCCACGGCTGAGGGAGCATCGTCACAGGCCAAAGCGATACCGTTAACCTTGGGAAAATTCGGACCCTTTTTCCACGTCTTGGTGACGGTGTTGTAGATTGCAGTGTGGCCGGCAGTGCCAGCGGGGGCTGCTCCGGCTGCGAAGACGGTTCCATTAGGCCGCAAGACCAATGGTCCGACCTCTTGTGAACCGGGGTCTTCCAGGCGAACAATCGTGCTTCCGCCGGTGGTCCATTTCTTCGTCGTTGGATTGAAAAGTTCGGAGTTGGGAGCGTCGATTGCGTCGACGGTCAGGATATCCCCGTTGGGAAGGAGGCCCCATCCTTCTTCGTCAAAGCGGTCGACCTTGCCGGTGTTGGTGAGGTTGGTCCAGGTAAGGTTTGCAGGATTGAAGTAGGCCTGGTTGACCCCTTCGCAGCAATCAGCCTGGGTATAGGTTCCATCGGCCAGAAGAATGGCCTGGGCGTCGCCGATGTTGTTCCAGCCAGAGGGAGGGGTCACAGGGGACCAGCTGTTTGCAACTGGGTCATAGATCGCACCCTGGTTGGTCCAGACTGCGCTGCCGTTGTTGTATTCTCCGCCCTCAATAATGTAGCGGCCATCCGGCAACACGACGGAACCGAAGTAAAGTGGTCCGTATCCGCTGGACGTCGAGGCGATCGGTGCGATGGTACCGTTGACATAGCTGCCGGTATTGTCCGGGGTGAGCTTGTACCATTTCTGTGGATTGCTATCCTGTTCCTCATGGAGCAGCACGGTACCGTCCGTGAGCAGCGCGAGTGCGCCCACGCGGAAATTGGGTGGATTCTTTAGCGGTTGCCAGCTTTGTGCGCCCGCAATACTGGCCAACGCCAGCAAGGTGAGCAGTGAAACTCCGAGCTTTCTCAACATCGTCATAGTTTTTCCTCTCTAAAGTTTTATTTCCTCGATAGGCGGTCAAGGACGTGGAGCCCGACAGCTTGCCGCCGCAGACGGGACTTTCCAATTCGAGTAAAAATACTCGCCGCGCGGACTCTACTCGGGGGAAGGCCCAAAGTCAACGTAGTCTTTCGTCTCCTCACGAATAGCCTAGGCGCAATTGTGGTGTTCTCTGACCGGCTTTGAGCAAAGCTTAGTTGGGAGAAGGGGGCTGGTGGCTAAGATGCCATCGGCCGCTGGAGAGTCCGGAAAATGTGAATCTCGGGCAGTTGACTCTGCCTCCAGGGTACGGCGGCCCGATTCTGTCATTTGACGAAATGCCCGCTGAAATCCAAAACTGTGGTCAACGAGATGCGCTCCCACCCGCCGGACAATACGTTTTGCGGGTATACAAGGAACGGCGCCGTTTGGGTCAGGACTTCGGGACAAGATCCCGCGCGATCAAGTAATCGGAGGGTAACATGAGCTTGCCGGGACGAGTTGAAGCTGCCACGCCGTCAGTTCCCGGTTTCGACTGCGATACAACTTTGAGCGCGTCTCTGGCTCGCACGTTTTATACGCAGGGATATAAGTTCTGTTTCAGGTACCTCTCACGCGAGGCTGAGTCTGCTCAGGACTTAAGTGAAGTGGAAGCCACCGACATTCTGAATTCGGGACTCGCTCTCATGCCCGTCCAGCACGTGCGAAGTCCGGGCTGGTCACCGACCCAAAATCTAGGCCAGCAGGATGGGCAGAATGCTGCACAAAACGCTCAAGTGGTTGGATTCCCGGCCGGCGTGAGCGTTTGGTGCGACCTCGAAGGAGTCAATCGCGCCGCACAGACACAGGACGTGATTGATTATTGCGAGGCCTGGCATGAAGGTGTGCGAGCCGCAGGTTATGCGCCTGGTTTGTATGTTGGAGCGGGTGCCGTGCTCACGGGGCGACAACTCATCGACTTGTCCTTCCAACACTACTGGCGATCACAGAGCCGAGTCCCCGACATTCCGAGACGTGGATATCAACTGATTCAACTGTCTCCCTCGATTCAAATCAACGGGGTGGGAGTTGATATTGACATCGCTCAGAAGGACCTGGAAGGTGGCCAGGCACAGTGGCTGCGCGTCGAAATCAGTTCTTAACGAGCGGTCGCCTGTTATCTCCGCAAAGCCGAGGGTGATTCTCTCCATCATTCTGCCTCTGTAAGCACCAGTCGAAGCTCTTGACTGTCTCCGCTAGGGATGACACTCTACGCGTCTGCGATTATTTGGTTCCAAGTCGGCTATTCTCCGGAGACCTTCATGCGTAAGTTTGTTTTGTTCGTTGTTGTACTCCTTGTTGCCGAGATGTTTGTCCTAACCTCTGACGCCCAGGAGTTACCTGAGCAAAAGAACATGTTGCTGATTGGCCATAGCGATCTCAGTGGTCACGGTGACGGGGGTGAGGGCTTAGTGATCCAGCAGCGTTCCGATGGCCGCCGCATCCTCTATGTTGCGCACGAGGGCGAAAAGACTTGCCTGAGTATCGTGGATGTAACGCATCCAGAGGCTCCCGTACTGTTGAATCAACTTCCGTCCCCAGCGCCGGAAGTCACGCGTTGTAATTCTCTGGGTCTGTCGGGGAACGTACTTGCCGTCGCTGATCAAACGATGAAGCCCGGCCAATCAGCGGCCGGGATGTGGGTGCTTGATGTTTCGGATCTTACACACATTCAAAAAGCGCGGACGATGCAAGATCTCGCGCTCTCATTCTTCGATACCTCCGGACCAAACTCACGCGGCGTTCACTGGTTGTGGTTTGCCGATGGAGAGTTCGCTCATCTTTCGAGTGGAACAGGGGATTCCGATCCTTCGAATCCGAAAGACGATCAGTTCTACCTTGTGGTGGACCTTCGCAATCCCAAGCACCCACACGAGGTGGGCCGGTGGTGGCTCCCGGGAACGCAGAAAAACGACAAGTGCCTGCCGGACTGTCTGCCAAAGCGGCATCCCATCGATGATGGTTATCGGGCGCATACCATGGAAATTTACCCGGATCGTCAGGACCGTGCCTACATGGGTTATATGGATGGCGGGCAGATCATTTTGGATATTTCTGGTCTGGCTGAGGTTCGAGCGGGACGCGCCAAGAGCTTTTCCCCGCGCCTTGTCAGCCGCCTGCAATTCTCGCCGCCTTATCCGGCCTGGACTCATACCGTGCAGCCGCTGTTCGGGCGCGGCTTGGCAACCGTTTCTGACGAGGCGGTGAAGGACAAATGCGGTGATGCGCCAAAATTGGTTTGGCTGGTGGACATCCGCGAGGAAACAAACCCAGTCATCATCGGGACGGCGCCGCTTCCGGAAAATGCCGGCGATTTTTGCGCGCGTGATGGCCGGTTCGGTGCGCATAATTTGCATCCGAATTTTTCCAGTTCCACATCTGCCCAGCTTAAGAACACGTTCGTGGGGACCTTCTTCAACGCCGGCGTTCGGATCTACCGGCTGATTGATGTGCCGGTGCCGAACGCTCCGCCACGTATCAAGGAAATTGGATTCTTTGTTCCGGCAGCTCCGCCCGGGAATCCCACCCACACCATCCAGATCAACCATGCGATTGTCGACGAGAAGGGGCTGATATACGCGACCGACCGCATCAGCGGAGGCGTCTATATTCTTAAATACACAGGTCCCGACCCGCTCGACTAGGTCTCCAGCATCGTTGTTCGAGCTTTGTCCGCCGCGCCATCCACGGTATACTGCGATGCCCAAATAGCAGCACGTTCAGGAGCGAGAATGAGCGAACAAGCGAGGATGACGTCTGCTCCGTTGGTGGACGTTGCGGAACTGATCGATCAACAAGCGGTTGGTCGCTTCCAGATTGCTGTGCTCCTGCTCTGCGCTTCTGCCATGCTTGTCGATGGTTTCGATACTCAGACGATCGGCTATGTTGCACCGGCCTTGAGCGTGGCCTTGGCCGTCAAGCCCTCCGTTTTCGGGATGGTCTTCGCTGCCGGCGGGTTGGGTGCCATCCTTGGTGGTCTGGGGCTGTCGGCGTATGCCGACCGGGTCGGCCGCAAACCGATCATTGTCGGATCCATGCTTTTCTTTGCGGTTTGCACGCTGCTGATTTCCACGGCGAACACGGTACCCCAATTGATGTGGATGCGGTTTGCGATTGGGCTGGGCCTGGGAGGCGTCGTTCCCAACGCGCTTGCTCTGAGTGCGGAGTTCATGCCCAAGAAATTCAGGGTGACATTGGTGTTGATAACCTGGTTGGGATTCTCGATCGGGTCGGGAGTAGCAGGCCCGGTTACTGCCTACATACTGCTCACGCATAGTTGGCGCGCGGTTTTTTTGTTTGCCGGCATCCTGCCCGTGGTGCTCGCGCCGTTATTAATCTGGAGGTTGCCGGAATCGTTGCACGGCCTGACCCAACGCGGTTCCGATGGGCGCCGTATCGCCAGCACGCTTGCCCAGATGAATCCTGACTTGGCCTTTCCCGTGGATGCGCGCTTCATCAACTCCGAGAAGAAGGAAAAAGGTTTTCCAGTGGCACTGCTGTTTCGCGAGGGACGCGCCCGCATTACCCTCCTGCTTTGGGTGATGTTCTTCATGAATCTTCTGGCACTCTTCTTTTTGAATAGCTGGTTGCCGACGGTTCTTCACAAAGCAGGGCTGCCTCAGCATCTGGCCATCGTCATTGCCGCCCTCCTGCATTTTGGCGGTATCGCGGGCGGGCTTGCGATCGCGCCACTTTGCGACCGGTTCAATCCCTATGTCGTTCTCGCTTTCGCCTACATTCTGAGCGGAACATTCATCGCGGGCATCGGCATTTCGAGGAACGTGGCGTTGTTTGCAATGGCGACAACCTTCTTTGCCGGCTTCTTCACTTTTGGTGCGCAGAATACGGCCAACGCCATTGCGGCCACTCGTT
>Ga0210400_10002854_pt1 | contig 15584 bp, 9 predicted proteins | sample IncBWH26MmetaG_FD_155456 | JGI IMG/M metagenome (GOLD analysis project Ga0210400, IMG submission 155456) | Forest soil microbial communities from Barre Woods Harvard Forest LTER site, Petersham, Massachusetts, United States - Inc-BW-H-26-M | ecosystem: Environmental > Terrestrial > Soil >... | reverse complement strand
CGCCCGGCAGGAATCGAACCTGCAACCGCCGGCTTAGAAGGCCGGTGCTCTATCCGGTTGAGCTACGGGCGCTTTATAAATCAACATGTTACAGCGCCAAACGTAATCTTTCAGGCCGATGCCGGGTACCCTAGCAAACCGAATCGGAAGTGCGCGCGGATTATATAGGAGTTTGCCGTGTTTTGAAGCGCCCAATGGCCTTTAGGAAGGATTGCTTTCGACGGCGAACTTCAGTTTCGCGAGGGCGTGATCCCACTGCTGGCCGATGTGCTCCAACGTACGCCGCGCCTCCTCGAGCTGCGCGGGCTCGAACTCCCACAACCGCTCTCGTCCGATCTTGACGTCACGCACCAGGCCGGCGGCTGCCAGAACTGCCAAGTGCTTGGTAATGGCCTGGCGTGAGATATCGGTGCCGGAAGTCAGCTGGGTGATGGACATGGCGCCGCCCACGCACAGGGCCGCGACCAGCCTCAAGCGCATTTCATCGCCCAAAGCCGCAAATACAGGTGCGTAGTTCTGCAGCGGTTTGTTCTTTGCGGCGGCTTTACGCCTTGGCGACATGCTTTTTGATGTTCTCCATTTGTTGATCCCACCCCGAGCTGTTCATGCGGAATACGTCGGCGCGGCGAGCCAGCGGAATTTTGTCCAATCCTGATTCGACCACAGTGAGCATCGTGCCGCCATCGACCTCTTGCAACGCGAATACGACCAGCGTGGTGGGCTCTTGCGAATAGTCAACCTTGGGGTCAATGGCCGCCGGATGCCAGCGCCAGGATAACAATTGCTCCGGCACGATGCGTTCGATCAGAACGTCCATGTCCAGGTGCTCGTAGCCCGGATAAGTGATCTTTCCCTGCACGTGTTTCCCGGCGACGAAACTCTTGCCTTTGAAATTGACCCCAAACCAGTCGCCGAACTCTCCCGCGTCCGACAACGCACGCCACACGCGCGCGCGCGGCGCCTTGATCAGTACCTTTCTTTCAATGCGATCAGTCGATGTGTTCATGTGCAACCTCCTGGATGCATATTAGGCCGGCCGCGCCAGTTATGCAACTATTTAGTTGCACTTACGGCATCCCCGTCTTTGCCATATCCGCCGATAGGCTTGACGGCTGCGCGTGCAGCCGCGTAGGTTTGCATGGAATGAACCAGCCACCGCCGCAGAATGACACTGTCACCCTGACGCATCTGCAACGGCTCGAATCCGAAAGCATTCACATCATGCGTGAAGTCTTTGCGGAGAGTAAAAAACCGGTGATGCTGTATTCGGCAGGCAAGGATAGCGCCGTCATGCTGCATCTGGCCCGCAAGGCGTTCTTTCCGGGTGCGCCGCCCTTCCCGCTGCTGCATGTCGATACCGGCTGGAAGTTTCGTGCGATGTACGAAATGCGCGACCAGGTGGCCAAGCGCAGCGGCATGCAGCTTATCGTGCACCGGAATCCCGAGGCCGTCGCGCGCGGGATCAACCCATTCGATCACGGCTCGCTGCACACCGACCTTTGGAAGACCGAGGGGTTGAAGCAGGCGCTGACGGAATACGGCTTCGATGTCGCATTCGGCGGCGCCCGGCGCGACGAAGAGAAGTCCCGCGCCAAGGAGCGCATCTTTTCGTTCCGTTCGGCCAATCATCGCTGGGACCCAAAGAATCAACGTCCGGAGCTGTGGAATATCTATAATTCCCGCAAGAACAAAGGTGAAAGCCTGCGCGTTTTTCCGCTCTCCAATTGGACCGAGCTCGACGTCTGGCAGTACATCCATCTTGAAAGCATTCCAATCGTGGCCTTGTATTTTGCCGCGCCTCGGCCAACGGTCGAGCGCGATGGGCTTCTGCTCATGGTCGATGACGAGCGTTTTCGGCTGCATCCCGGCGAGGTTCCGGTGTTGCGATCGATCCGGTTTCGCACGCTCGGTTGCTACCCGCTCACCGGCGCGGTCGAAAGCGACGCGACAACGGTGCCGCAAATCATTCAGGAAATGCTCTTGACCAGCACGTCGGAGCGGCAAGGCCGGGCGATCGATCATGATCAAAGCGCGTCGATGGAATTGAAGAAACAGGCCGGGTATTTTTGATGAATGGCACGACGGGACAGTCCGCGTACAGGGCGCATGAGCTCGTTGCGGAGGACATCGAAGCCTATTTGCTCAAGCATCAGCACAAATCGTTGCTGCGATTCATTACCTGCGGCTCGGTGGATGATGGCAAATCGACCCTGATCGGCCGCCTGCTCTATGACAGCAAGCTGATCTTTGAGGATCAACTTGCCGTCTTGACCGCCGACAGCAAGCGGATCGGCACACAGGGGCAGAATATCGACTTTGCACTTCTGGTCGATGGACTCGCGGCCGAGCGGGAACAGGGCATCACCATCGACGTCGCCTACCGCTACTTTTCGACCGAAAAACGCAAATTCATCGTCGCGGACACGCCCGGCCATGAGCAGTACACCCGCAACATGGTCACTGGGGCATCGACTGCGGATCTGGCCGTCATCCTGGTTGACGCACGCAAGGGCGTGTTGACGCAGACGCGGCGGCACAGCTACCTGACGCATTTGCTCGGGATAAAACGCATCGTGCTGGCGGTCAATAAAATGGACCTGGTGAACTTCGACCAAGCTGCGTTTCAGGCAATCGTCGCGGACTATCGCGCGTTTGCCGACGGCATCGGCATCCGGAACTTCATCGCGATTCCCATTTCAAGTCTTGCGGGAGACAACATTGCTTCGTTATCGGAGCGCACCCCCTGGTATGCAGGCCCTGCGCTGATCACACACTTGGAAACAGTGGAATTCGACGACACGGGCGCGCAGCAGCGGCCGTTTCGCATGCCGGTTCAGTGGGTCAACCGTCCCAATCTGGATTTCCGCGGCTTCGCCGGATTGATTTCCCAAGGCCGCTTGAGGCCTGGCGATACGGTGCGCGTTCTGCCCTCGGGCAGAACGTCGACAGTCGCGCGAATCGTCACCTTTGGGGAGGATCTTGAACAAGCGGTCGCGGGACAGTCGGTCACCGTGACCTTGTCGGACGCGTTGGACTGCAGCCGCGGCGATGTGCTGGCCGCGGCGGAGGAGTCCCCAGAGATCGCGGATCAGTTCGAGGCGACACTGGTCTGGATGGCCGATGAGCCGTTGCTCCCGGGCCGCCCATATTGGCTGAAGCTCGCCTCGCAGCTGGTGACCGCGACCGTCCACGGCCCGAAGTACCAGATCAACGTGAATACGATGGAACACCTCGCCGCGAAGACGCTGGGCCTCAATGCCATCGGGATCGCGAATCTGTCCACCGACAAGCCGTTGATATTCGAATCATATGACAAGAGCCGCGAGCTCGGCGGTTTCATTCTTATCGACAAGATCAGCAACGCGACGGCGGCCGCGGGCATGCTGCATTTTGCGCTGCGACGTTCGAGCAACGTGCATTGGCAGCCGCTTGATGTCGATCGCGACGCGCATGCCCGCTTGAAGCACCAGCGCGCACAGCTGTTGTGGTTCACGGGTTTGAGCGGTGCGGGAAAATCCAGCATAGCCAACCTGGTGCAGAAAAAACTCTACGCCCTCGGCAAGCACAGCTTCTTGCTCGACGGCGACAATATTCGCCACGGCTTGAACAAGGACCTGGGATTTACCGACGCGGATCGCGTCGAGAACATTCGGCGCATCGGCGAGGTCGCCAAGCTCATGACCGATGCCGGCCTGATTGTGTTGACTGCGTTCATCTCGCCCTTCCGCGCCGAGCGGCGCATGGTGCGCGAGATGTCGCTTCCCGGTGAGTTCGTCGAAATTTATGTTGAAACGCCGCTCGAAGTTGCCGAGCAACGCGACGTCAAGGGGCTGTACAAGAAGGCCAGGGCCGGTGAGCTCATGCACTTTACCGGCATCGATTCACCCTACGAGCCGCCGGAGAATCCAGAGATTCGCGTCAACACGGTTGAAACCTCCGCCGAGCAGGCCGCGGAAGAAATTGTCGCCTTTGTCATGCGTGGTCAGGCGACATAGCGATTGTCGCTCGCGACAACTTTTACCGGCAGATGTAATTTTCCGCCTTGTCGCTGGAACCGTTTCCCGTCCAATGGGCGACCCGCGGATACGCGCAAAGCGGTCGCGTGGAAAGCGGTTCCCCTGGCGGCGCGCCCGTCAACGCCGCGGGAGAATCGGCGTACTTGGCAGCGGGTATGCTCTCGGGCGCTGCATCCTTCTGGCGCCATTGATCGACCGCTGCCACGGCGTCGAAACTATTGGGCCCGGGACCGCCGGAGCAATGCATCATGCCCGGCGCCATGAACAGCCTCACGAATCGCTGTGCCTCCTTGGTTCCCATTTTTCGCTGGATGTCGCGATAGTATTGAATGGTCCCAAACGGGGTGATCGCGGCGTCAGCCCAGCCCTGAAACAAGATCAACTTGCCGCCTCGCGCCGCAAAGGTGCTTAAGTTCGGATCGTTCGAATTGAGCAAAGGACCGATTTCCTTGTCGGCCCGCGCCGAATCCCGGTCGAGGTCCACGGTTCTAAAGTCCCAGTGCGGGTCGCCGAACATGAAACTGCCGAACACTTGATTCGCGAATTGCGCTTGATAAGACTGTGCGCCGATGATCCAGAGGTCCCAATTGTGCGCGAGCGCTTCATCGCCCGGGGGAAATCCAGGATAAATCCGCTTGCCCGTCTTGGCTGTCGGTCCGCCGTAAATCTTGCGCAGCGCCGAAAGTTGCGGTTTCGTCAGACACTCCGGCCCATCGGCGTTCTTGCACAACAGCACGGACGGATCGAAGTGGCAAGCCGCGGGGTCATTGATGATGCCGTCCTGCACACCGTCGAGCGCATCGCATTTGGCCAGCGCTGCCTTTTGAATCGCGGCAAGCTTGGTTTGCGGAATCTGACTCTGCGGCGTCTCGTTGAGCGCCATCTCGTTCCACAAGAACCCCGCACTGATATGGGTAAATGAATTCGCGGGCGCACCGGCGACGATGCCGTCGTAGTCGGCGGGATATCTCTGCGCTTCCATCAACGCCTCGTGCCCGCCGTTGGAACATCCGCGGAAATAAGAGAGCTGCTGCGGGTGTCCGTAGTATGCGGCGATCAGGGTCTTGGCGAATTCCGCCGTGACATGATCGGCACGATACGCAAAGTCCTTGAGTTTCTCGGGATGCCCGATCACCCAGGTTCCTTCCACGACCAGAGAAGTGAGCTGGTGGCCCAGGTCGTCGCCGGCCGTTGCGTAGCCCTTTGCGACCCCGTCGCGCATATCGCGAACGGGCACCGCGCCGCCAAACCCACCGTTGCCGACACCGAGAAATTTCCCGTTCCACTTGTCCGCGTCCGGCAACCACAACTCCGCCAGGATGACCGAGTCGGCGGTGGGAGTCAGCGTCACGGCTACTCTGCAAAAGGCGACCGTCGCGGGCATCGATGTCTGGAACACCTTCAGCGGGATGGTGTCGCTGCCCGCCACCGGCACAGCCAAGGTGATGTTGCCGCCCGCCAGCGGATACTTGCCGAGATCCTCGCAACTCGTATTCGCCGCGGAGGTGTGCGCGAATGCGGCCAATGCCAGCGTGCCGGCGATAGCGGGCAGCAGCGAAGGGTTGACGACTCTGATGTCCCGCATTTTTCTCTCCGCGAGGGTTCCCTTAAAAGGACTTGTATACGCGTAGTCCAAATTGCCGCGGCGGTCCGGGCATGCCTAAGTTGCCCAATAGCTGCAGCGTCACGTAGTGATCATTGGTCACGTTGGTCGCATAGGCGGTGAAGGACAAGGTGTTGCTGTAGTCGTATATCATCTGCGCATTGAGGATATTTTGCTCTTGCAGGAAATCCCCCGGCAATACTTCATATACCGTTGCCCAGCGTGAGCCCACCAAGGAGTAGTCCACGCGCGGCGTCAGGCTCTGATGATTTCCCAAGTCGAACGCGTACTGTACGCCCGCCTGGGCCGTCCAAAGCGGCGCATTGGGCAAGGGCCTGCCATTCAAGACTTGGTTGCCTGCCGCCAGGTTGCGCGAGTCGATCGCGGAGAATTGGCCAATCCTGGTACTGACGTAGGAGGTGCCTAAATTGAACTGCAAGCTGCCGAATGCCGCCTGCATTTGTGCCTCCATGCCCTTCAAGGTAGTCGAGCCGGTCGCGTTGGCATCGCGCCCTGCGCCCAATACCGGATCGAACAGCGCGAGCTGGAAGTTCCTATAGTCTTCGTAGAAGGCACCGAGCTGTGTTTTCAAATGGCCGCCGAAGTAGGTCCCTTTCCAGCCAATTTCGTTGTCGGTGACGTCTTCCGGGGAGAACACCGCACCATTGGAATTGATGCCGCCGCCTTTATGCCCGGTTGCTATGAAGGCGTAGAGAAAATTATGTTCGTTCAGCGTGTAATCGAGATCCACTTTGTAGGTGAGCCGCGAATCGCTTTGCTTCGCATTGTCCAGCTTCTGGGTCACGAGCGGGAAACCGTTGAAAAGAACTTGCGCAATGCTGCGTGTCGTGAAATTGGTCTCGGAATAACGCGCGCCGGCCTGCAGTTTCAGAGCATCGGTAATTGAATAACTGCCCTGCGCGAAAACACCCCAGCTCGTTCTGATCGCCGTGCTTTGCAGCGCATTGAGCGCCAGACTCGTTTTCTGCGTGCCGCCCGGTGCCAGGGAGAGAATGAACTGGGGGTTGTTCAAATCATCGTCCTGGTACACACCGCCCGCCACCCACTGGAAAGGGCCGGTGTCCGCCGATACCAGGTTGATTTCTTCCGAGATCGTCCGATCGCTCGCATTCGCCACGAATATCTCGGGGCTCACGCCAAGCGGCGGCTTGCTTGCCGTGCCGTCTGCGTCGAGTGAATAGGTGAGACGCCCGTCTTGGTAGCCCGAGATCGACTTGAGCGTAATGCCGTCCGCAAAACGCTTGCTCAATTGCAGCACGATTCGATATTGCTTCTCGTATCCGGACAGGTAGGAATCCGACGCCACGTCAAAAATGTGCTGCGTGAGACCGGTGAATGGCGCCGCGGGTGAACCGCCGTGATCGATGTAGTTGTAATCCAGCTTCAACAGCGCGGTGAAGTCGTCATCCGGCTTGTACAGCGTGCTCAGCCGCCAGTTGGTGGTATGGAGCTTGCCGGGATTGCCGGTCCAAGGCCCGGACATGTTGAAGAACGTATCGCGGTTTTCATCATCCGTGGCCAACCTGATTGCCAACTGATCGGACAAGGGGATATTCACGGCGCCGCGCACGCGCACATCCGTGTAGTTGCCGATTTGGCCTTCGATCCACCCGCCGAACTTATCCAGCGTGGGATTCGCCTCGTTGATGAAAATCGCGCCGCCGGTCGCGTTTTGACCGGCAAACGTGCCTTGCGGTCCGCGCAGTACTTCGATGCTGGCGATGTCGTAATACGGTTCGTCCGAGATCAAACCGTTCGGCGTCGTTGAAACGCCGTCGCGGTAGATCAAGACTCCGGACGAGTCCTGGGCGCCACCGTCGCTTTTGCCGATGCCGCGGATGTTGACCAAGGCGTTCTCGCCGGAACTCTGCACGGTCAAGGACGGCGTGTTGAACATGAGGGAATCGACGGTGTTGACGTTTAATTTGGTGAGTTCCTCGCCGGTGAGGACCGTCGCCGCTATCGCGGACAGCTGCAAATCTGTCGAACGCCGTTCGGCCGTCACCACGATCTGTTCCAGCTTCGAATCGTCCTGCCCGTTGGAAGGAGCATCGGCGGCAGCTGCGAGCAGCGCCGGTCCCATCCAGGCCGTGAGCACGCCTGAGACCAGAAAATACAGGACTCTGGATGTGCGGTTCGGCCGCGCTTGACAGTGGAATTTCATCGTTCGACTCCCCAATTATTGTTCGGCGGCCTAGATGCCCGCTTCTGGCACGTTGCATACGCGCTCACTGACAATCATTTCAGAATCGATAAAAATGTCAATAGATGCAATCAACTTTGATCATTATCCGCCATAACTCATGGGGGCGAACTGGCCGGCGAATAAGCGTAACGGAAGCCGTATTGGCCTGCCGCGAGGTCAAAAACCGCGTCCTCGGCTTCCTGGCGAGCACCCGCTATTCCGTTGCCGACGCGGATCGGCCTGCCGCTCTCGGTCACTTCCGCGACGCGCGCTCGGGGAACACGCAGCGTGGCGCCACTGTTGGCGGGAATCACCACGTTCAAATCCATGCGGCCATCCTTGAGTAACCAATCGGTGCGAATGGCGCCGTAAGGCGAGTCATGCTCGGCGTGCGCCTGCGTGAAGCCGCCGCCCGGCTGCACGTGGATGAGAAAGTGCCCATAGCCAGGCGCGCCCGGATCGATATTGATGCCGCCGATTGTCCGATACATCCAACTGCCGACGGCTCCGTACGCGTAGTGGTTGAATGAGTTCATTCCCTTGTCCTGGAAGGTGCCGTCCGGTTTGATTCCATCCCACCGCTCCCAGATCGTCGTGGCGCCCTGCCTGACCGGGTAAAGCCAGGATGGGAACTGCTCGCGATTGAGCAGCAAATAGGCTTCGTCGATATAGCCGAACCGAGTCAGCACACTCAGCAGCTTGGGCGTTCCGAGAAATCCCGTGGTGAGGTGTCCGCGCCGGCGCACGTCGGCGGCAAGCTTTTGCGCAGCGGCCACCCGCAACTCATCGGGTACCAAGTCAAAGTCGAGCGCGAGGACATAGGCCGTTTGTGTGCCGGCGCCGACTGTGCCGTCCGGTGCGATGAATTGGCGTTGAAAGGCGGCCTTGATCTTGGCGAGGGAGTCGCCGTAGCGAGCGGCGTCCTTGTCCTTGCCGAGGACCAGCGCGCTCCGCCGTAGAATATCCGTGGAATGCGCGAAATAAGCCGTCGCGATCAGGTCCGTCGAAGTCGATCCGAAGCTACTGCCGGTACCCACACTGAAGAAATCCAACCAGTCTCCGAAATGGGTATCGCCGTCCCAGATCTCGTCCGCCCCGGCGCGCGACTGCTCGTAATCCACCCAGCGGCGCATGCTGATGTATTGATCCTCGAGGACTCGCTTGTCGCCGTACGCCAGGTACAGTTCCCATGGAATGACCGTGGCGGCATCGCCCCACCCGGCCGCGCCCCCGAGCGGGCGATCGCTGCTGCTGAGTACGTCGGGCACAACGAATGGAATACTGCCGTTTTCGAGCTGATCCGCTGCGAGATCCTTCAGCCACTTGGTGAAGAATCCGTCGACGTCCATGTTGAACGCAGCCGTTGGCGCGAACACCTGGGCATCGCCGGTCCAGCCCAACCTCTCGTCGCGTTGCGGACAATCGGTCGGGACGTCGAAGAAATTTCCCTTCTGCCCCCATTGAATATTGTGCTGCAGCCGATCGATCAAAGGCTTGGACGTGGTAAAAGTGCCGGTCACGGCCATGTCGGAGTGGAGCGTGACGCCCGTGATGCTGTCGCGCGCGAGCTTGCCGGGATAACCGCTCACCGCGACGAAACGAAACCCTTGATAAGTGAAATGCGGTTCAAAAATTTCCGTGCCTTTGCCACTCAACGTGTAGCTCACGGTTGATTTGGCCGAACGGAGGTTGTCGGTATAGACGTTGCCGTTTTGGTCGAGCACTTCCGCATGCCGCAACGTCACCACGGTGCCCGCCGGGCCCTTTACCTTCAAGCGTGCCCAGCCCACCATGTTCTGGCCAAGATCGACCACCGCATCCCCGGACGGAGACTTGAATATCTTGATCGGAACCAATTCATTGATCCGCCGCACCGGCGGACCTTGGGAAGCGACCAGTATTTCCTTCGACGCTGCGATGAGCTCGACCGGCGACCAGCCGGCATCGTCGTAGCCGGCGGCGTTCCAACCTGCTCGTTCCAGTCGCGCGTCATAGGACTCACCGTCGTAAACTTGAGAGCTCAAGATCGGGCCAGGCAGGGTCTTCCATTGCGCGTCAGATCCGATGATTTCGCGATGCCCGTCCTGGTAGGTCACCTCGAGCTGACACAACAGGGCCAGCCGATTGCCGTAGCGATCGTGAGCACCGGCGAAGCCGATGACCCCTCGATACCAGCCGTCGCCGAGTACGGCCCCGATCGCGTTGCGGCCCGCCTTCAACAGATGGGTCACATCGTACGTCTGATATTGCAAACGACGGTTGTAGCTGGTCCAGCCGGGCGTCATCAGCTCGTCGCCGACGCGATGTCCGTTGATGAACAACTCGTACAATCCGTGGCTCGTCGCGTACACCCTCGCCCGCGCAATCGGGCCGCCAAGATTGAAATCTCGTCGAAGCAGCGGCGATGCCCTGGTCTCGCCGCCCTCATGAACCGCCGGTGATATCCAATCTGCGCTCCAGTCGGCCGGCGAGAGCAGTCCCATTTCCCAGTTCGCGACCCGGCTCCAACCCAGGTCTGAACCGCGCTCATCCCATACGCGTACTTGCCAAAAATAACGCGCGCGGCTTTGCAAGCGAGGACCGCCATAGCTGACAAAAATTGACTGCCGCGAGTCGATTTTTGCGGTGTCCCAGATAAGGGATTGCGCCCCGCGCAACGCATCTTCGTCCATGGCGACACGGATCTGGTAGGCGCTTTGTCCCGCGCCGCGTGCCCGTGAGTTCATCTGCCAACTGAAGCGCGGTTCGACCGCGTCGAGTCCCAGCGGATCGTATTGATATTCAGTCTTAAGTCCGCCGATGGGTTGATCGGACTTGGCCGCCACGGACGGCACGGCATGTAGGGCGATCAGGATGGCGAGGATGCATTGGGCGTAAGTCATGATTGTTTCCCACAAGCCTCTTCAATGTGACTGATTATGATTGATCGTGTACGACAAAGGGAGATTTTGCTTGGCTGTGCTTGACGATGATCATTTTATGGGCTCATGCTTCGGCAAAATCCAACCGGGGGACTGGCCAGCATGCGTATCCGCGCTTTATTGATGTGTCTCGCGCCGCTCGGCGGCGCGTTTGTCTTTCCACAATTGGCGCAGGCCACCGCATGCGAGGAGCTGCACACGCTCAAGCTAGCTCAATCCACCATCACCGAAAGCATTCGCGTGCCGGCGGGGTCCTTCAAAGATCCAAACGGACCGTGGCCGACTGAAGATTTGCCGGAGCGTTGCCAGGTAAAGGGCGTCATCCGGCCTACCTCCGATTCGGAAATCAATTTTGAAATCTGGATGCCGACGACATCCTGGAACCACAAGCTGCAGGGATCCGGCAACGGCGGCTTCGCCGGCACGCTCAACTATCAAGGTGGCCTCGTTCAGTCACTGCAGCGAGGCTACGTCGGCGTGACGACGGATACGGGCCACACGGGTAAGCCCGAAGACGCCAGCTGGGCGATCGGACATCCGGAAAGGATAGCTGATTTCGCGCATCGCGCCGTCCATCTGATGACGGTGAATGCGAAGGCGGTGGTCAAGGCGTACTACGGAGATGCGCCGAAGCATTCCTATTTTGCGTCCTGTTCCAATGGCGGACGCCAGGCCTTGATGCTGGCGCAGCGCTACCCTGCGGACTATGACGGCATCCTCGCGGGCGCTCCCGCGAATGACTGGACGGGACTGATGCTGGATTTTATCTGGAACCAGCAGGCAGTGTTGAAGCCGGGGGCCTTTATCCCTCCGGATCATGTTCCGGCCCTTCAGGCCGAGGTCAATCGCCAGTGCAATGCGCAGAATGGCGTCATCGGCGCGCCGCAATCCTGTCATTTCAAGCCCGAAGCGCTGCTTTGTCAGGGGGCCGAATCGAATTCCTGCCTGACTCACGCGCAAATTGAAGGCCTGCAGGCCATCTACCAAGGAATACATGCGGCAAACGGCGACATTACCTTCCCAGGTTTCACGCCGGGTGCGGAAGTCGGCAGCTGGAGCGGCTGGATTTTTGGCGCGAAGCCGGGCGAGAGCGCCGAGGCGAGATTCGGCGGCGGATTTGTCGGCGCGATGGTGCAACAGGACGCGAACTGGAAAATCGAGCAGCTAGACCTTGATCGCGATGCGCCGCGCATCATCCAACGGTTCAGCCCGCTGATGAATGCCACCGATCCGGACTTGAGCAAGTTCGCTTCCCGCGGCGGCAGGCTCATTCTGTTCCATGGCTGGGCGGATGCGGCCGTGCCGCCCCTGAACACCATTCGCTATTTTGAAAGTGTCGGCGCGAAGATGGGCGAGCGGCGCCGTGACCGGTTCGTGCGGCTATTCATGGCGCCCGGGATGCAGCATTGCTTTGGCGGCCCGGGGCCCAGCATATTCGGCGAGCATACCGCTGCCGGCCAACCGCCGGATCCGGATTCGGATCTGGCCGCGGCCTTGGAGCGCTGGGTCGAGGGCGGAGCGGCACCCGAGAAGGTGCGCGCGGTCAAACCGAAAGATTTGTTGGCGGGTGCGTTCGGCTCTCCCAAAGGAGGCGTCGAACGTAGCGGGCTGTTGTGCGCGTACCCGAAACGGGCGAAATGGAACGGGACCTCCAGCGTCGAGGACTCGGCGAGCTTTTCCTGCGTGGACGAGAAGTGAAAGTCGTGCACGCGGCCGCATCGCCTAGACCGATCTACCGGCTGAGTGCGATGTTGGTGGTGATGATGGCAGCCGGACTATCCGCTGCGCTAGCAGATGAACCGGCAACCACCAATCTTCGCTCGTTCATTCCGACCACGATCTCCCCCCAGGCGCGGGCAATCTACGAAAAACTGCTGCCGATCGCCGCGGCGCACCGCGCGGAGGTAAAAATCCCTCATACACTGGCTGAATTCGATGCGCGGCACGACAGCGACATCGCGCGTACTGAAGCGGCCACCCTGGCCACGCTCAAGTCTCTCAATATTGCTGTCCGCGAGACCCAGCTGGGCGGCGTCAAGGTGGTTGAGAGTACGCCGCCGCAATATCGCGACGATCACACGATCCTGCTGCACGTGCACGGCGGCGGCTTCGTGTTGGGTTCGGCGAAATCATCGCTGGGCGGCGACGCCTTGATGGCGTTGGCAACCGGCAAGCGCATCGTGTCGATCGACTACACCGTCGCGCCGCGCGGCAATTGGCGCATCGTGACGGATCAGGTCGTCGCGGTTTACAAAGCAGTCCTTGCTCAGGGTTATGGCGCTAAAAGCATCGGTATGTTCGGGGATTCCGCGGGCGGCAACATCGTTCCCGCGAGCGTTTTCAAATTGCGCGATCAGGGCCTGCCCATGCCCGGCGCCCTGGTGCTGCTGTCTCCTTGCGTCGATCTCAACCTGAACGGCGACACAGAAACGACGCTGCGCGATGCGGACCCGGCGCTCGATTTTGCACTCAACCAGGCTTTTCTCGCGGCCTATGCAGCGCCCGAGGACATGACCAATCCGTACGCTTCGCCCATCTACGGCGACTTCAAAAAAGGCTATCCACCGGTGCTCATTCAAGCCGGCACTAAGGAACTGGTGTTGAGCGACGCGGTGCGCCTTTATCAGGCGTTGAAGACGGCCGGCGGCGTGGCCGAACTGGATGTGTACGAGGGCATGGCACACGTCTTCCAAGCCTACATGACCGGAACGCCCGAACAACATGCTGCGTACGCCGAAGCGACGCACTGGTGGTCAACTTATCTGGTGCCTGCCGGTCGCCAGCCTTAGAACCAACGAGCAAACTCCGCCTTGATTCGCCGGCGGCGCATCACTTGCTCACCGTAATGGCAGTATCGAGCTGGACCACACCGCTCAACGCAATTTGTTCGGTGGAATCTCCAATGAGCACCCGATATTTGCCGGGGTCCGCGCGCCAACGCTTGCCGCCGACGTCAAAATACGCGAAGGAGCGAGCATCCAGAGGCAGCACGACTTCGCAAGATTCACCGGGTCGCAGCATGAGCTTGGTAAACCCCTTCAACTCCTTCTTTGGACGCGGGACCGAGGACTTGGGGGGAGAGACATACATTTGCGGCACCACCGCGCCGGCGCGCGCGCCGACATTCTTCACGCTGAACACCGCCTCATACATAGTGTTCGCCGTGCCGGTCTTGCGCACCTGCAGATCGCGATATTCGAATGAGGTAAATGAAAGTCCGAATCCAAACGGGAACTGCGGTTTGATCTCTCGGGCTTCATAACCGCGGTAACCGACGAACACACCTTCTTTGTAGCGGACCTGATTCGTGCCCGGCGCTGGGTAATAACTGTCGTGCACTGGATTGTCCTGCCATTGGCGCTCAAAAGATGCGGGAAGGTGTCCGGAGGGATTGACCGCACCGAAAAGAATCTTGGCCAAGGCCGCGCCGCCGTCCTGCCCTAGATACCAAGCCTGCAGCAGCGCCGGAACGCGCTCCAACCACCCGGTGGTGTCGACGCCGCCGCCGGAGTTCACGATCACGATGCAGCGCTGATTGGCCGCACAAATCTTGCGCAGCAACTCCTCTTGGCCGGGCGGCAACTCAAAGGTGCGGTCCCAAGCTTCGGCCTCGCTGGCGTAGTCAAAGCCCACGGCGACGATGGCGACGTCGGCCAGCGCCGCGAATTTTTCCGCGGACGGTTCGACCCATCCCCCCTGGGGCACCAGCCCCAGTCTGATGAAGGGGATTCTTCCGTCCAGGCCGCCCGCTCCGGCGCGGTGCTCCAAGACAATTTTGTGCGCGCCGGGATCCAGCGTCAGTTTCACCGCCGCAACGGCTGCTTTCTTCCACGACCACTGATCGATCACGAGCTTATCGTCGACGTAGGCGCGATAGCCTATGTCCTTGTCGAATCCTCCGACCTGCACAAACAGATCATGCTCGCCCGGTGAGGACGGCGTGAAGTAGCCGCTGAAACGCGCCGAAGTCGGATGTACCGCACCGAACGCGGCCAGATCGAGTGGCCGATCCCCGGACGCCAATGGGCCCAGATCGAGCGGTTCGCCTTGGTCCACATAGCGATCAACGCGCGTGCGCGCGGGCGCGCCCTTGAGCTCGAGATTGTCGAACTCTTGCACCTGGATGCCGAGCTGCGCGCCGTCGGCGGCGGTCGCCCACTTCGTGTTGCGCGCAAATCGCTGATAGCCGGCAATGCCGCGCGCATAGCGAATGTCGATGTCGTTGCCGGTTTCGGCGCCGAGGCCCTCCAGCAGGCTCGTTGCATGAAACGGCGCTACCGTGGAACTGCCGCCGCCGTTCAGCACCGCGGGATAGGCGTTGGGTCCGATGACCGCGAGAGAGCGAATCTTACCGCGGTCCAGCGGCAAAACGCCGCCCGCATTTTTTAGCAGTACCACGCCTTCCAGCGCACCCTGCAACGAAACAGCGCGTCCGGCAACATCGTAGCGCGAAATGGAAGTATCCAGCTGCGGCCGGTCCAGCCAGCCTAGTTGTGCCGCCGTGCGCAGAATGCGCCGCACCTTGTCATCCAGCACTGGTTGAGACACCTGACCCCCGCGCAGCAAGGGCGTGAGGGAGGCCGCGTTGAAATATTTTGAGGACGGCATTTCCAAATCAAGTCCGCCGTTGGCTGCGGCCGCGGTGCCGTAGGTGGCGTCCCAATCGGACATGAGTACGCCGCTGAACCCCCACTCCTGCTTGAGGATCTGAACATTGAAGCGGTGATTCTCAGTCATGTGCTCGCCGTCGACGAGATTGTACGAATCCATGACGGCCGCAACGTGGCCGCTTTTGACCGCTGTCTCAAAGGCCGGCAAGTAGATCTCACGGGCCGTGC
>Ga0210400_10002853_pt1 | contig 15586 bp, 12 predicted proteins | sample IncBWH26MmetaG_FD_155456 | JGI IMG/M metagenome (GOLD analysis project Ga0210400, IMG submission 155456) | Forest soil microbial communities from Barre Woods Harvard Forest LTER site, Petersham, Massachusetts, United States - Inc-BW-H-26-M | ecosystem: Environmental > Terrestrial > Soil >... | reverse complement strand
ACGCCGGTCTTGCGCAGAATTTCTGTGACCGTGAGCACAAGGTCGGTGGCTGTGGAGCCTTCACGCAGTTGTCCTTTGAGCTTGAACCCTACCACCTGCGGCAACAGCATGGAAACCGGCTGCCCGAGCATGGCTGCTTCAGCTTCAATGCCGCCCACACCCCAGCCCAGCACGCCCAAGCCGTTAATCATCGTAGTATGGGAATCTGTTCCCACCAGCGTGTCCGGATAGGCCACATTCACGTTGTCGCGCTTTTCCGAGAAGACGACGCGGGCCAGATATTCCAGGTTTACCTGATGGACAATACCCATGTCTGGCGGCACGACTTTGAAATTCCGGAAAGCTGATTGTCCCCAGCGTAAAAACGCATAGCGCTCCTTATTGCGTTCAAATTCCAGCTGCGCATTGACCGCGAATGCCCCAATCGTGGCAAACTCGTCTACCTGAACAGAGTGGTCAATCACCAGTTCCGCCGGTTGAAGCGGATTGATCAGTTTGGGGTCGCCGCCCATCTTCTTCATGGCATCGCGCATGGCGCCCAGGTCCACAACCGCGGGGACGCCCGTAAAATCCTGCATCAGCACGCGCGCCGGCGTGAAGGCGATCTCCTTGTCGGGAATGGCCTGTGGTTTCCATCCGGCGAGGAAGCGCACGTCGTCCGCAGTGACGCTACGCCCGTTCTCGGTACGCAGAAGATTTTCCAGAAGAATTTTCATCGAGAAGGGAAGCCGGTGCGGGGAACAATCATGCTTCTCCAACGCATCCAGGCGGTAGATTTCGTATTCCTGATTGCCGGCGCGCAATTTTGAGCGGCTGCCGAAACTGTTCATGAGTTCACCTTCTTATTGGATTCATCTGCGCCGGCGAACGTTCCATAATCTCGCGCGATCAGTGCCGTCAGAACTCGCCGCCCACCATCCTGTAAAGCAGCAGCAGATTCAGGCCGACGATAATGGCAGTGACCAGATATGCCATGTAGTTTGTTCGCCGGCTGTTCACCAGATCAGACATTACGGCCTTCGAACGGGTCAGCAGAACCAGAGGTACCAGAGCAAATGGAATCGCGAAGCTAAGTACAACCTGTGATAGTAACAAAATTTTGAGTGCATCGAGGCGCAGCGCGATCACGATCAATGCCGGGATGATCGTCAGAAGCCGGCGCAGAAAGACGCTGAATTTGATATCCAGGAACCCCTCAATGATTACCTGGCCGGCCATGGTGCCTACCGTGGATGACGACAGCCCCGAAAAAAGCAGCGCCAGGGCAAATGCAGTTCCGGAAACTGCTGGCAACAGAGGATGGAGCGTAAGATGCGCCTCATCAAACGTGAAATTTACGCCCTTGTTGTAGAAAACGGCCGCAGCCATCACGATCATGGCGGAATTAATGAGCCACGCGCCGTTCATCGCCGCCAGCACGTCCCACAGTTCATAACGCAGGTGCCGCATGGTGAGGAGCCACTTTTCCGGATGGTCACTGGCCGCGTCCTCTTTGACCCTGTGCTGCACCAACGCAGAGTGCAAATAAATGACGTGCGGCATCACCGTAGCCCCCAGCATGCTCACTGCGATGTAAATGCTGTCTGAATTGATTTTTGGCACGAGCACGCCGTGGGCCACGGCTCCCCAGTCCGGATGCACCAGGAACATCTCAAACGCATAGCACGCGGCAATGGCGAAAACGAAAACCATGATTAGCTGTTCCAGTCGCCGGAAGCCATATAGCTCAACCGCCAGCATCAGGAAGACCACAACCGCGGTGATCAGCGCAGCGGGAAACAACGGGATGTGGAGGAGCAGATAAAAACCCAGTGCCGCGCCCAGGAATTCAGCTAGATCGGTGGCCAGCGCGGCCAGTTCCGCCGCCACCCACAAGCCAAAATTAATCTTCGGAGAAAAATATGTGCGGCAGTTTTGCGGGAGCGTCTTTCCCGTAGCGATGCCCAGCTTGGCGGAAAGATACTGAATCAGGATGGCCATGGCGTTCGACCACAACAGCACCCACAATAGCGTATAGCCGAACCTGGCGCCTCCCTCAAAGTTGCTGGCGAAATTTCCCGGATCGATATACGCCACGCTGGCCACAAACGCCGGGCCAAAATACCGCCACATCTCTCCGCGCTTCAGCGTGGGAAGCAGTCTGAACCGAAATTTTCTTGGTGCCTCCGGGGCTGCGGAAGACGACATAAGAGCCTTCCAGTATAAGGGAAGTTGCTCAATCACACGCTCGGGTGGCTTGGCAGGCCAGTCCCCAGGGCAATATCGCCTTTGTGTCTAAAAATCTACCGGGAGCTCACGACGCGGCAGGACCGCCCAATTTCGGATGTCCCGCTCAACCTGTTAGGATTACCAGCTTCCTTGGAGGGGCATCGATGAACAAACTTGCGACATTGGCCGCCGGCTTATTTCTAGTTTCTTTTGCAGTTGGTCAGGAACAAAACCAGAAAGTCCCAATCGTAAACCGATATGTCCGTTGCGGGACGCTTGTGCAACCGGAAAGCGGCAAGGTGCAGCGAAACGTGCTGATCACCATCCAGGGCGAGAGAATTCGCGAAGTCCAGGAAAATGCCCAGGCTCCGGCGGGCGGCCAGGTGATTGATCTCTCGGACCATACCTGCCTGCCGGGCTTGATTGATACGCACACGCACGCGCTGTTGCAAGGCGATATTACGGCCGCCGACTACGACGAGCAGCTGTTGAAGCAATCGAATGCCTACCGGGCGATCCTCGGGACACGGTCTGTGCGCCGCGCGTTGGATTATGGCTTCACCACAATTCGCGACGTGGAGACCGAAGGCGCCGGCTATGCCGACGTTGACTTGAAGAAGGCCATCAACAACGGAATCATTCCCGGGCCGCGCATGAAGGTGGCTACACGCGCCATGGACGTCACCGGCGCATATCCGCTGACGGGATATTCGCCCGATGTGGCGGTGCCGCACGGAGTACAGGTAGTGGACGGCCCGGATGAAGGCCGCAAAGCTGTCCGCGAGCAGATCGGCTTTGGCGCTGACTGGATCAAGGTGTATTCCGACCGCAGTTATTTTGTCCGCCCCGACGGAGTGCTTGATGATATTCCAACTTTTACCCTGGACGAGCTACGAGCCATTGTGGACGAAACCCATCGCCAGCACCGCAAGGTGGCGTCCCACGCCATGGCCCTGAATGGTGTGCACAATTCCGTGGAGGCTGGGGTGGATTCAATCGAGCACGGAAACTACATTGCCGAAGCTGACCTGAAAACTATGGCCCAGAAAGGGATCTTTTATGTCCCTACAATTTATGTGGGCGAATATGTGGCCCAGGGCCGCGCTGCTGCGGGCGCCAAAGTCTGGCTGGAAATGCTCAAGATCCATGAAGACACATTCCGCCGGGCCCTGAGCGCTGGCGTGAAGATTGCCTTTGGCACGGATGTGGGTGGCTTTGACTGGGGCATCAACCCAGCGGTTGAATTTCCTTTCATGGTGAAGTACGGCATGACTCCGATCCAAGCCATTCGCTCAGCCACAACCAGCGCCGCGGAACTGCTGGGAATGCAAAATGACGTCGGCAGTATTACGGCAGGAAAGTATGCCGATCTGGTTGCAGTGAAGGGCGATCCACTCGCCGATATCACGCTATTGCAGAAGCTTGATTTCGTCATGAAAGGGGGCGAAATCCATAAGGCAGCCAGTCACTAAGACCCAACCCCGCAGCACTGGATCGAATCTCATACCTTGATGCTACTTTGGATCATTCTCGGCTTGGGATGGCTTGGCATACTGTTTGCTGGAGTAACCTTGTTTCGCCTTGCCGATTATGCGGACAAAAAAGTCCGGCGTCTTGCCGACCGTCCACGGCAGCGCAAGAAACAGGCCGCCTGAACATTCCCATTGCGTATAGCCGCCGGTGAGGGTTTTAGGTTCACCCCACCGGCCCACCGGCTCGCAGGCTTTTCCATTCCCCCGATATTTACTGCGTTGTAACGATCCACTGTGGGGCAAATCCCTGTGCGAAAGGGGAATTTGTGATCAGGCCCAACGTGCCATCCGAAGACTTGATGCCAAAGGCCGAGACGCTGGAAGAGCCGAAATTGGCAACGTATAGAAATGTATTCGACACGTCTACAGTCAGGAATGACGGCTGGGGAGTGCCCACCGAGCCGGTCGGTTCGACCGCATAAGGTGAGCCGGCAAGCTGAGTCAATGCGCCGGAGGCGATCTTAAAAGCCGAAACATCATTCGATCCCTGATTCGCCGAATAGAGAAATGAAGAGGTGGAATCTACCGCGACAGCGACCGGCTTTGTGCCGGCCGAAAACGGTGATCCCGCCACCGCGCTCGGCGCTCCTCCCGCGATGCTGAAGCTGGCAATTTTATTGTTTGCAGAATCTGCGGCGTAGAGGAATTGTCCTTTGGCATCAATGGCAAGGCCGGCGACCGTCGCGACGGGGCCTGAAGGAGCCACAGAAACCGCAGAACCTATTTCAGTCAACGCGCCGCTGGATGCGATCGAAAAGGCGGAGATGGTACCTGACGCGCCATTGGAAACATACAAAAAACCCGCCGTGGGAGAGACTGCCAGAAATTGCGGGTTCGGCGCTACGAGGGATGCAAACGCAAAAGGAGACCCAGAGACTGGAGTCAGTAAACCTCGAGCAGTATCTATGCTGAAAACTGAAATCGAGGCGGGAACCGCAGGAGATGTTGATCCCTGGTTAAGCAGAAACAAAAACTGGCCGCCAGAATTAATGCCCACTCCTACGGGGTTCGAGCATACAGCCGGGCTTACACAGGCTGGAGTCGGTGGCAGCGCCGTGCCGATGGGCGTGAGCACGCCACTTGCATGGTCAATACTAAAACCGGAAACTGTGTTGGAAGTCAGGTTCGGTACGTAAAGGAAATTCTTGGAAGGATGCAACGCAACAGAAACTGGCCGCGGCGCTGTGGAAAATGAAAAAACCGGAAGTGCTTGCAAATCGCCGGTGCTCTTCTCGGCGAAGGCATGGATTGCATTGTCTCCCTGGCCAACCATGTAAGCGAAGGCCAGGGTCGGCGCGGTAGAACTGCTGCTTGATCCCAGACAGCCGCTACAAAGGATCATGATGAACAATAAAGTTATGGTGAAGAGTGCTTTCATTCGGTGCTTCCTCATTCTTCAAAAAATAGGAACGCTGTCTGACGCACACGCATCGATGTCCCTGCATTGACGCCGGCAAACTGCAAATCAGCCTGGCTGTTTGGCCTTATTCTACCAGTTGCGCAGGCGCTGTCTCACTCGCGGACGTCCCGCGCCGTGCCGGCGCAGGACCTTATCAGAACGCCTCCGCGTGGACTTTCTTGCGCGAATAGACTTGAATATGGCTTGCGTAGGAAGCCACCTATTAGTCGATGGAAATTGCCCCCGCCTCATTGCCGAAGCAAATCGCGCGTGTGATCGTCCGCGGTGGCAGCTTGCTCTGGGGAATCGTTTGCTGCCTGACTGAATACCTATTTCGCCTTGCCGGCGGAAAACTTTCAGAACAGACACGCATTGATGTGCTCCACCGCTGGTCACGGCGCACGCTTCCCCGCATGGGCCTGCGCATTGAAGTCACCGGCTCCCCGGTCACCGCGGGATTGATTGCCAGTAATCATCTCAGCTACCTGGATATCATGGTTTACAGCGCCATCGCCCCGTGTGCATTTGTCTCCAAGCGTGAGGTGCGCGCCTGGCCTGCCGTAGGATGGATTGCCACCCTTGCCGGCACCATTTATGTTGACCGCTCCCGGCGCAGCGAAACCCACACCATCCAGCCGGAAATACAATCTGCTCTCGCCGGCGGGCTGCGCCTGTTCCTCTTTCCCGAGGGCACCAGTTCCGATGGTTCCCGCGTCCTGCCCTTTCATTCCTCGCTTTTTCAGCCCGCGGTTGACTTGAAGATGCCCGTGTCAGCCGCGAGCATTGCGTATGCCATACCCGATGGCGTCGCCGGGACCGAAGCCTGTTACTGGGGCAACATGAGCCTCTTCCCGCACGTGGTCAATTTGCTGGGAAAGCATTCCATAATCGCGAAGGTGAAATTTTCTGCCAACAGTTTCCTTTTTAGCGATCGCAAGCAAGCCTCACTCAAGATGCATGAGGAAGTCGAACATCTACGATGTTCAAAAGTGGAAGTGACTCAGTGAGCACGTACCACCAATTTTTCGACATTTCGGCTGAACCTGCGGTCCGCGGCTTTCTGCACGAGCCATCGCATTCCAATGGTGATGGTTTAGTACTGACGCACGGAGCCGGAGCAAATTGCCAGAGCAAATTGCTGGTCGCGTTGGCGGACGCTTTCACCACCGCTGGGTACCTGGTCCTGCGTTGCGATCTCCCTTTTCGGCAGTCGCGTCCCCACGGACCGCCTTTTCCTGCCATGGCGGCCCGCGACCGCGAAGGTCTGCGTCGGGCCGTGGAAGTTTTGCGGTCGCAATCGGCAGGGCGCACCTTTCTCGGTGGGCATTCTTACGGTGGCCGCCAGGGCAGCATGCTCGCCGCCGAGCAACCCCAACTCGTGGCGGGGCTTCTGCTGCTTTCCTACCCGCTGCATCCGCCGCGAAAACCCCTGGAGCTTCGCACCGGACACTTTTCCCAACTCAACACGCCATCGCTGTTTGTTCATGGTGGGCGCGATCCGTTTGGCTCGCACGATGAGATGAAGACAGCCCTGGCATTGATACCGGCGCAAAAGATGCTGCTGGAAATCGAAGGCGCAGGCCACGAATTACTGGGGAAGAAAGCGAATGAAGACCTTCCGGTTAAGATCGTGCAAGCCTTTCAGGATGTTTTCACAAAAGCGTAAGAGCTTCTAAAGAAACCAGGCTTAACGCCGCCACTGAAATATTTTAACCAGCGCCTGCTTCATCCACGGCTTCAATCGGCCGCGCTGTGAGGCATCGCCCAACCGCTTGATGATTTCAGCTTGGGTGGGATAAGGATGAATGATGGCGCTCAATTCGCCAATTTTCATCTTGTGCTGGATCGCCATGACCAACTCCCCGATACTCTCCCCGGCATGCCGGCTGACCAGAGTGGCGCCCATCAGCTTGCCGTCTTTCTTGCGGATGTGGACACGCGCGAACCCCTGCGTATCGGCATCCACCACGCCACGATCATTGTCCGCGAAGGGCAGCGTGAACGTTTGCATCTCGGCTCCGCTCTTGCGGGCGTTCTCCTCGTTTAACCCGACATGCGCGATTTCCGGGTCGGTGTATGTGCACCACGGAACCACCAGATTGCTGGCCCGCTTGCGGCCAAAGAACAGCGCATTCTGCAGCGCTATCCGACCGAGCGCCTCCGCCGCATGCGTAAAGTGATAGCGCGATCCGATGTCCCCCGCCGCGAATATGCTCCTGTTGGACGAGCGCAGATGGTCATCAACCGTCACGCCTTTGTCGTCATATTTGACACCTGCAGCTTCCAGGTTCAGGCCTTCGACATTAGGTGTGCGGCCAACCGCAAGCAGGATCTCATCACCCACCAAAGTTTCTTTTGCCTGGCCACGATCGATGATCAAGATTTTTCCCACAGCGGATTTTTCGGCGCGTTCTACCTTTGCCCCCAGGATTAGCTCAATCCCTTCACGCCGGAATTGCTGCTCCAGCAAAGCGGCCACGTCGGCATCTTCTTTGGGAAGCAGCCTTGGAACATCGCTTACCAGCGACACCTGGCTGCCCAGCCGCGTAAATGCCTGTGCCAGTTCGCAGCCGATGGGGCCTCCGCCAATCACGATCAGCCGCCGTGGCAGCGCCGTGAGGGAGAAGACTGTTTCATTCGTGAGATAACCGGCTTCCGCCAAGCCAGGAATAGGAGGTACAGCAGCGCGCGCTCCGGTAGCGATAATGGCCTTTCTGAATTCCAGGTGCTGGCCTTCAACCTCCAGCGATCTCTTGCCGGTGAAATGGCCATGGCCAAGAAAAACATCCACACCCAGTGCGGCAAAACGCCGGACGGAATCATTCGGCGCAATCTCTGCGCGCACACGGCGGACGCGCCGCATAACGTCTGCGAATTCGATTTTTGCCGGTGAAGTCTCAATGCCAAACTCAGGCGCCTCAGCCACCGCGTGTGCCGCTCGGGCCGAGCGGATCAGGGCCTTCGAGGGCACGCATCCGTAGTTGAGACAATCGCCGCCCGTGAGATGGCGCTCGACAAGAGCTACCCGCGCACCCAGAATGGCTGCGCCTGCCGCCGCCACCAGCCCTGCCGTTCCCGCTCCGATAACGACAAGGTTGTAGCGGCCTGCCGGCTTAGGGTTGATCCAGTCGGGGGGATGAGCATTTTCTACGAGCTTCCTGTTGTATTCGTCGGCGGGCTTCACCTCAAGCATGTGAGGTGGAGTCATTGCAGGCTGCCTCCGCAACTGGAGCCCGCGCCAGCGGTGCAGCCGAAACAATGGCTGTCAGTAGCGACTGGGCTGTTCGCCAGTTCAGCGAAAGACTCGATCTCCCAAATGCTTTTTCCGCCGGGCGTTTCAAGTTCAAGCATCTGGTTGAAGTCGCAGTCGTAAATTTTTCCGTCCCAGCCGATGCTTATCAGGTCTCGGCACATCAGTTTGTCCACTGTCGCGCGATTAAAGTGGTTCCTGAGCAGCCCCATGTACGCTTCTTCCTTTCCTTCGCGAAGTAGAAACTCCGCAAAGCGCTTGATGGGCATGTTGGTGATGGTAAAAAGCCTGTCGAACTCGATTTCAAAGTTGTCGCGCAGCTCGCGCTTGTAGTCGGCCTCAAGCTTATCCTGCGGCGGTGGCAGGGAAGCTCCCAGCGGGTTATAAACCAGGTTGAGCACCAGCCCTGATCCTCCTTGTCCGTAACCGATTGTATTCAGAAGCCGCAGCGCGCGGATACTCTTCTCAAACGCGCCTTTGCCCCGCTGCTGGTCAACGTTGCTTTCGGTATAGCAAGGCAGGCTTGCAGTGATCTCGACTTGATTTGCGGCCAGAAACTCGATCAGCGTTTCCTCTCCGGGCTCAAAAAGCACCGTTAGATTGCAGCGATCAATCACATGCTTTCCCATACGTCGGGCTTCGCTGACAAACGCGCGAAAATTCGCATTCAGTTCCGGAGCGCCGCCGGTGATATCCACGGTCTGTATTGAAGGGGTCGCCGCCAGCAACGTCAGGATGCGTTCCGCCACGTTCGCCGGCATTATTTCTGTGCGCCTGGGCCCGGCTTCCACGTGGCAGTGATGGCATGCCTGGTTGCAAAGTTTGCCCACGTTGATTTGCAGCGTCGTTACCTCACGCCGGCGGAGTTCGCCCAGCCCGTGTTGCCGCAGGGTGTCGCGGAAGTCGGCGGAAGCCGATCCGTTCAAAATTGGCAACAAAGTGGATTTCCCGGCCATCGGCCACAGACCTCTGTTTGCGACAAACCTTGCTTATATAAAGATACACTCGCGGCAAGCCGCTGGGATTCTGCCAGGGCTCCCATCGGCTTGACTTGGCATTTTTCGACTATCAGGATTAACGTTGCAGGAATGAAGAACTTCTTTCGCGTGGCCCTCAGCCTGGGAGTCCTTGCCGGCCTGGTGCTGCTGGAGCGCAAACGCCCGTTGCGCCGCGAGCGCGAATCCAAGCTCCGCCGCAATGGCAGGAATCTGATAGTAGCCGCACTCGGTGCGCTGACAGTCCATCTTCTGGAAGCGCCGGTAATCCGGCCGCTGGCCCGCTCAGTGGAGCAACGAAGACTTGGCTTGCTGAAACAGTTAAGCCTTCCTCGTCCGCTCGCAATCATCGCTGCGGTTGTCCTGATGGACTACACGCTCTATCTCTGGCATGTGCTCACCCACCGCGTTCCCTTCTTGTGGAGATTCCACGCCGTCCACCACGTCGATCTCGATTTGGACGCATCCACGGCGCTCCGCTTCCACTTCGGCGAACTCGCTGTTTCGGTGCCGTATCGTGCCGCGCAGGTTGTATTGATCGGAGTTGATGCCGAAGCGCTCACCTACTGGCAGATGTTCCTTTCGCTGTCAATCTTGTTTCACCATTCCAACATCCGTCTGGGTCGCAGGATGGAGTCAGCGCTGAGCTGGTTTCTGGTTACGCCGCGGATGCATGGCATTCATCATTCGAACGAGCCCGCCGAAGCCAACACTAATTGGTCAAGTGGTTTGGCGTGCTGGGACCGTATTCATCGGACATTCCGGTTCGATGTACCGCAGGAGCAGATACACATCGGCGTGAAAGGGATCGACACAGCAGATCGCGTGCGGCTGCCCGAAATTCTCTCTCAGCCCTTTCGCGACGTCCCTGAAGTCATTGCTTTCTTACGCACACCAAACCCGGATTAGTCGCTCGCGTTCGCAACGCCGGTTTTCAGCACGCGAGGAGAGCCCTTTTGTAGCTCGTTTTTCGCCAGGGATTCAATGTGGACTTCGTCCGGGCCATCCGCCAGACGCAGAGTGCGTACGTTGGCCCAGGCGCCGGCGAGGAATGTATCCTGAGAAACACCCGCGCCCCCATGCGCCTGAATTGCACGGTCCAGCACGCGCAAAGTCACGTTGGGCGCCAGGACTTTGATCATGGCAATTTCCGCACGCGCCTCTTTGTTGCCCACCGTATCCATCATGTAGGCAGCTTTCAAGGTGAGCAGGCGTGCCTGCTCAATCTCCATGCGCGATTGCGCAATATCTGCCCGCAGTGTGCCCTGTTCCGCCAGCGGTTTGCCAAAAGCCACGCGCGATTTCACCCGCTGGCACATCATTTCCAGCGCGCGCTCCGCTACCCCGATGCAGCGCATGCAGTGGTGAATGCGTCCGGGCCCCAGACGGCCCTGGGCAATTTCAAAGCCGCGGCCTTCGCCCAGCAGCATGTTTGAAACCGGGATGCGCACATTTTCAAAATTTACTTCACCATGCCCGTGCGGCGCATGGTCATAGCCAAAAACCGTCAGCATCCGTTCAATTTTCACGCCCGGCGCATCCATGGGCACCAGCACCATGGACTGCTGCTGATGTTTCTTGGCCGTTGGATCGGTCTTGCCCATGAAGATCGCGATCTTGCAGCGCGGGTCGCCTGCGCCGGACGACCACCACTTACGGCCGTTCAGCACGTATTCGTTTCCTTCACAGCGAATGCTGGCCTGAATATTCGTCGCATCCGACGAAGCGACCGCCGGCTCCGTCATGGCGAAGCACGAGCGGATTTCTCCCGCCAGCAGCGGCTTCAGCCAGCGGTCTTTCTGCTCGGCTGTTCCGTAGCGCGCCAGAACTTCCATGTTGCCGGTATCAGGCGCAGAGCAATTAAAGACTTCCGGCGCAAGAATACTGCGGCCCATTATTTCGCAAAGCGGCGCATATTCCAGATTGGTGAGTCCCGCGCCTTGATCGTCATCCGGCAGAAAAAGGTTCCACAAGCCGGCGGCGCGCGCCTTGGGCTTTAGTTCTTCAATCACTTTCGTCGGCGCCCAGCGGTCGTTCTCAATTTCCTGGTAGTAGCGCTTTTCATTGGGATAAATATGCTCGTCCATGAACGCGCGTAAACGCTGCTGTAACGATTTAACTTTATCGGTGTAATCAAAATTCATATCGATCCTTCACGATTCTTCAGGGCCTCTATTAGGCTAGTCGATCAGCCTCGATTCATCAAATGAATCATTGGAATAGTATAAAATTTGTGCCGTGCATCTGAGTCAGGTCGATCTCAATCTGTTCGTGGTTCTGGAGGCCATCTATCGCGAGGGTAATCTCACTCGGGCTGGCCGCCAGCTCAAGCTCACGCAGCCGGCCATGAGCCACGCGCTCAAGCGGCTGCGCGAACTGCTGCAGGACCCTCTTTTTATCCGTGAAGGCGCCAACATGGTGCCAACTCCGTTCAGCCGTAACATGATTAACGATGTTCGTCAGGCATTGCAAATCCTGGAAGTAAATCTTTACGAGAACCGCAACTTTGATCCGGCACATACTCGACGCAATTTCCAGATCGGATTCTGGGAACTGATGGAATCGACCATCCTTCCTCCTCTGACAAGGGTTCTGGCCCGGGCTGCTCCGGAAATTTCCATCACCACATTGCGGGTGAAGCGTCGTGAGATTGAACAGGAGCTGGGCAGTGGAACTCTGGACCTTGTTCTGGATATTCCCATCACGGTGAGCGACAACCTTCGGCAGAAGCCTCTGTTCTCCGATCGGGTGGTAGTGATGGCGCGAAAGGGGCATCCTGCAATCGGGCGTGAACTCGATCTGGACACCTATCTGAGACAAGACCACATTCTAGTGTCGTCGCGCCGTCTGGGGCCGAGCCTGGTGGATACAGAATTGAATCGCAAGGGCCGCAAGCGCCGGATCGTTCTGCGCTGCCAGCATTATTTTGCTGCGTGCCGCGTGGTGAGTGAAACCGACATGCTGCTGACTATTCCGGAGCATTATGCCCAGATGCTCAATGCCGGCTTCGACCACCGGCTCTTTCCGTTTCCATTGAAAAGCCTGCAACAGCTTGAGATCCATATGTACTGGCATGAAAGCGCGGAAAACGATCCACCGAACCGGTGGTTGCGCGAGCAGATCAAGAAGGTTGTGGATGAAACATTCTTCGAGGCTGAGCCTGAGTTGGGCGGGCGCAAACGCAGCTCGGAAAGAAATCGGTCCAAGCCGCAACTCTCAAGGAGAAATCAATGAAAGCAGCAGTTTTGCGCGAATTGAAAAAGCCGATGGCGGTGGAGGAAGTGGACCGTCCCATTCCTGGCAATGGCGAGGTCCTGATCAAGGTGGAAGCGTGCGGAGTCTGCCATTCTGATCTGCATGTTGCCGATGGTGACTGGAAACAATTCGCCGGCATCACCAAGCTGCCGCTCATCGTTGGACATGAGGCCGCGGGCAAAGTAGTTGAGGTCGGTCCAGGCGTAAGCGAACTGAAAGCCGGTGACCGTGTTGGCGTGCCCTGGATTTTCTGGACCTGCGGCGAGTGCGAATTCTGCCACGAAGGAAATGAAAACCTCTGCGTAAAGCAGAAAATTACCGGCGTGACGGTCGATGGCGGCTACGCGGAGTTCATCAAAGCGCCAGCCAGCCACGCGACGAGAATCCCTGAAGCGGTTTCATCAATTCAGGCGGCGCCACTTTTTTGCGCGGGCGTTACAGTCTATCGCGCCATCATGCAGGCCAGGCCGCAACGCGGGCAGAGGCTGGCGGTCTTCGGCGTCGGCGGCCTTGGGCATCTGGCCATCCAGATCGCCGTGCATCTGGGACTCGAGGTCTCGGCAGTTGATGTGGCCGACGACAAGCTCGCGCTGGCGAAATCGCTCGGTGCAACCAACATGTTCAATGCGACCACTTCAAACGTTGTGAAAGAAATGCGGCGGCGGGGTAACGCTCACATCGTTTTGGTTACCTCGGGCTCCAAAGCCGCTTACGACACGGCGTTCTACTGCGTGCGAGCCACCGGCACTTTGCTGGCCGTGGGCCTGCCGGCGGATGAAATCTCTTTTCCTGCCATCATGATGGCTGCCGGAGAGGTCAACATCAAAGCTTCTGCCGTCGGCACGCGGGAAGATCTTAAGCACGTCCTGGCGCTGGCGGCTGAAGGCAAGTTGCATTGCGAGGTGGCGACCCGTCCATTAAGTGAAGCGAATGCAGTTTTAGAAGAAATGCGCAGCGGAAAAATTTCCGGACGCATCGTTCTCACCATGTAGCTGCAGACGAAAGCAGCGCTCTACACGCTGGTTTATATTGGATTCAGGAGCATTTTTGAGGGAATAGATGAGAGAAGCGGTAGTAGTTACAAGCTCGCGCACGGCGCTGGCAAAATCATTTCGCGGATCATTCAACGCAACGCGTCCCGATGACCTGGCAGCACACTGCATTCAGGATTTGCTGCGCAAGACACCCAAGCTCGACCCTAGTGAAATAGAAGACGTGGTGCTGGGCTGCGGACAACCGCATGGCCCGCAAGGCCACAACGTGGCGCGTGTCGCCGCGATGCTGGCCGGCCTTCCGCCTTCCGTGGCGGGCAGCACCGTGAATCGTTTTTGCTCGTCGGGTCTGCAGGCCATCGCCATTGCGGCGCACCAGATCATTCATGAAGGCGCGGACGCCGCCATCGGCGGCGGAGTTGAAAGCATCAGCATGGCGGTTCGCGACAGCAGCCCCAATCCGCGCCTGCAGGAAACAATGCCCGGAGTTTACATGGTGATGGGTGACACGGCGGAAGTGGTGGCCAAGCGCTACAAGGTCAGCCGACAGGTCCAGGATGAATACTCGCTGCTCAGCCAGCAACGTACCGCTCGCGCGCAGCAGGAAGGCTTCTTCAACAAAGAGATCGCGCCCATCAAGGTGACCAAGTCCTTACTGGACAAGAAAACGAATGAAGTGGTGGGCAAGGAAGAAGTGGTCGCCGATAAAGACGAATGCAATCGCCCGGACACGACGCTCGAAGGACTGCTGGCTTTAAAACCGCATTTTGATCCGCATAGCGGCCAGGGTTCCGTTACCGCGGGCAATTCGTCGCAACTTTCAGACGGCGCTTCAGCCACGCTGCTGATGTCGCGACAGCGAGCGGACCAGCTTGGTATTCCTTATCAGCTGGTTTTTCGCGGCTTCCAGGTTGCCGGCTGCAATGCCGACGAAATGGGAATCGGGCCGATTTACGCTGTGCCCAAACTGCTCCGACGCGCCGGGTTGAAGATGGACGAGATAGACATCTGGGAACTCAATGAGGCTTTCGCAGTGCAGGTTGTGTATTGCTTTCACCATCTCGGCATCGATCCAGAGAAGCTGAACGTGAACGGCGGCTCCATTGCTATTGGGCATCCCTTCGGTATGACCGGATCACGCATGGTGGGAACGATGGCCAATGAAATGGAGAGGCGCAAACATCGCTATGGCGTGGTGACGATGTGCGTTGGCGGAGGACAGGGAGCGGCCGGTCTTTTCGAACGCGCCAGCTAAAAAGGAGTTTTATGGCGACTACCACTTCCGTTCGCGCGTTCAAGAAAGGCGCAGGTTTTCTGCTGGAAGACACCCCGGCGGAGGAAATCTTTACTCGCGAGCGCCTGAGTGAAGAGCACATCGCTATTGAGCGCACGGTGGAAGAGTTCTGGGCCAATGAAGTCGAACCAAACCTGCCGCCCATCCGGCAGAAGAAAGCCGGCGTGGCGCTGGAGGTAATGAGAAAGTCGGCCAAGCTCGGACTGCTTGGTATCTCGGTCCCGGAAAAATTCGGCGGCATGGAGATGGATCTGCCATCGGTGATGGTGGTGGCGGAAGTAATGGGCCGCGACGCGTCGTACGCGGGGTGGCATTCCGCACACACCGGCATTGGATCACTGCCGATTTTGTTCTTTGGCTCTGAACAGCAAAAAGAAAAATATCTTCCGAGACTAGTGAGCGGCGAGTTGCTGGCCGCGTATGCGCTCACTGAACCGCTCGCCGGCTCAGACGCGCTGGCTGCGCGCACGCGCGCCGATCTCAGCCCTGACGGCAAGCACTACATCCTGAACGGGCAGAAGATGTGGATCACCAACGGGGGCTCCGCGGATGTTTTCATCGTTTTCGCCAAGGTGGGCGGAGAGAAGTTCACGGCGTTCATCGTCGAACGCGCGTTTGGCGGCCTGACCAGCGGAGCGGAAGAACATAAGATGGGCATCCA
>Ga0210400_10002852_pt1 | contig 15586 bp, 14 predicted proteins | sample IncBWH26MmetaG_FD_155456 | JGI IMG/M metagenome (GOLD analysis project Ga0210400, IMG submission 155456) | Forest soil microbial communities from Barre Woods Harvard Forest LTER site, Petersham, Massachusetts, United States - Inc-BW-H-26-M | ecosystem: Environmental > Terrestrial > Soil >... | reverse complement strand
AGCGGAATCAGCGCGGTGACGCCTTCGAGAGAAAAGCGCTTCGTGCCCAGATAGCGGGATTGCAAAACCTGCTCGAAAAGGTCGGCACGGATCAGGCGTTCGAGCACTTTGTGCTGGTCGACCAGGGGCGCGGAGCCTTCGATGCGTTCGGCAATCCAGCGGCGGCGCTCCGGCTGCGGAAGGTGCATGAATTCGGCGCCGATAGTGCCGCAATAAATACGGCGCGCTGCCTTGGCTGTCTCGCCCGTCAATCCTTCGAGGTCCGCTTGAGGAAATGGTCCGAAAAAGCCGAGCGGATCGAGATTGGCTTCGTTGTAGCCCCAGCGGCGAAAGGCATCGAAGATGCGTTCGCGCTCTTGTGAGGCGGCCTTGGAGGCTCCTGCTTCCGCCGAGTGCTTTTTCCCCGCCTTCTGCGCTTTCGCGGGGCGTTCTGCTTCAAGCGTGGTTCTGTGGGCCATAAATTCTTTCCTGCGAAAGACTATTTTGCCACAGAACAACGAGCCATGCTGTCGGCGCGTTTCAGGGTTGTGTTTTGGGTGCCCCCGCGTTTTATAACGAACGCACAGCGGATTCTAACGATTGCGCAATTTCTTGTGCTGGTGTGCCGGGCGGAAACGTAACCGGCGCGCCGATGCGCAGAGTGATTTCACCGATACGCGCCAGGCGGCGGCTCTGGCGCTTCATCTGCCACACGCCATCCATACGCATAGGCACAATCGGGATACGCAGATTTTCCGCGAGTAGGCCAATGCCCGGGTGAAAGGGCGCCATCTCACCAGTTTCGCTCTTTGTGGTTTCGCCTTCCGGAAAGACCAGGACGCTGTAGCCGTGGTCGACGGATTCGCCCGCGTAACGGAAACTTTCGCGAAATCCGGAAAATCGCGGCAGCGGGAAGACATTGAACAGAACAATGACCAGCCAGTATCCCAGCTGATAAGCCCAGCGTTTGGCGAAGAACCACTCCTGGGGCGGCCGCCGCATGCTCTGCAGGGTTTCTCCGCCGATAGCGGTCGCGAGACGATTACGAAGACGCGGCGGCAGCGCGGCAAGTACAAGTCCGACATCGGCTCGGCGCGTGACGTGATTGCAGATGACGAGCAGCGGGCCGCTCACATGCCTGAGGTTTTCGCGGCCGACAATTCTTGGGTGCGCAAGGATTTGCGTGGCGGGCCAAACCAGCGCGTAATAGACGAGCAGACGCAGCCAGCGCAGAGGCGCCTTTTGCGCCCAGCGCGGGAAATTGTATTCGGTGCGGCGAGAGGCAGGCTGAGCGAGCAAGCGCTGCACGTCGGCAACGGTTTTTGCATTCGCGAACGCCGTTTCATTTAGCTCGACCTGGTAACGCTGTTCGAGGGCACTCAGCAGCTCAACGCGATCGAGAGAGCTGAGGTTAAGATCGCGCTCCAAATCTTGCGAGCCATCGTGCCTCGCAAGTTTTCGAAGCAGATCGGATACCGTGTCGTTTGATTTTGACGATAACGACTCCACACTGTCGGCGGCCGCTACGGCGGCGGGTCTGTCGTTTTGTGCTGTGCTGCAAAGTTCCGCAGCGGCAGCGGCAATCGCAGCCAGCTTCGGCTTACCCGTCGGCGTGCGGGGAAAGTCGGCTTCGGGCCAGATAATCCACGATCGAATCTTCTGATATTCCGCCAAGGACCGGTTGGCGTCTTCAATCGCGCGGCGCGCACCTTCCGCGCTCGGCTCTTGCAACAACAGAGCCGCGAGAGGCTCGGCGTTACCGTCGCGATGTTGCGGAATCACCACGCAGTCGCGCACGCCGGGCTGTTTGCGCAGCGACGCCTCCAAATCCTCCGGATACACATTCAGGCCCGCGGGCGTGACGATGACGCTTTTCTTGCGGCCGCGGAAGCGCAGATTCCCCTCAGCATCAAACTCGCCAAGGTCCCCAGTGCGCAGCCATCCACCATTTTCTTGCGAAGAATAATCCGAAGTCTGCAGCCTGCCTCTTTGCCAGTAGCCGCTGCTGACGTTTTCTCCCCGCACCAGAATCTCGCCGTCGTCCGCAAGACGAAACTCGCGGCCTGGCAGAACCTTGCCGATGGAACCCTGCGCGGCGCGAAATGGATGGTTGAGGCTGATCAGCGACGCAGTTTCCGTCATGCCGTAGCCCTGCACCACCGCGTAGCCCATGCGCTTGAAAAATTCCTCGGTTTCCGCGGAGAGCGCGGCGCCGCCGGAGATGAACGCCCAGAATTTCCACCCGAAGCGGCGATGAATCCGGCGAAACATCCAAGCCCGGCGCAAAAACTTCTGGCTGCGTGCGGCCTTGAATGTCGTCTCGAACCATTCGCGTTCGCCGCGCGCCTCTAGGTCGCGAACAATGCCGTTGCGCAACAAGTCGAGCATGTGCGGGACGGTGATCAATGCCGTGGCGCGCTCGCGTTTGACGGTCCGCATCACTTCCGAAGCGTTCGGAGATGTCTCGAAAACCACAGTAGCGCCGAGCAGCGGCGGAACAAACAGCGCCATGAATTGGCCGAAGACGTGGCTGAGCGGAACCAGCGTGACAAAGCGCAGCGGATGAAACCATCGCTCGTACTTTCGGTAGGAGGCAATCCCGCGCTCGAGCGGCTCGAGGTTAGCGAGGAAATTGCCGTGAGTCAGCACGACGCCACGCGGCTCGGCGGTCGTCCCCGAAGTGAAAAGGATTTGCGCAACGTGGCTGCGCGTGATCGGCTCATCGGCGAACGATTGGTGGAAAGGCCGGCGCGGTTGCCGCGGGTCGTGCTGAGTGATTGTGATGAATGGCTGCCGGGCGGCGCCAGCTAAATCCTCTAGATTCAATGTAGGGATGGCGGGATTGATGATAGGTTTTCCCGCGGACGCGATGACGAGTTTGGCCGACGTTTCACGTGCAACACGCCCGGCAAAGTCGGGAGTAGCACCGTCATCCATGGGCACCGGTACAGCACCCCGCAGTAGGCATCCCCAAAACGCAGCCATCCATTCCGCGCCATTGGGACCGCAAAGAAGGACGCGGTCGCCGGCGAGGATGTCGCGTTGTTTCAAATCATGCGCGAGCCGGAAGGCAACCCGTGCGAGCCTGGCATAGCTGCAGGATTCACGCCGGTAGCCGCGGCGCTGGATTGCGGCAACATCGCGACCGTTGCGGCCGAAATCATCGAAGAGCGAGAGGAGGTTGGGTCGCGACATGGGTTTGCGCGTGCCTGAAAGTAGTTTACGCCCGGCCGAGGATGAAAGACGCAGCGCCTCCGCCATTCCTCGAAGGCTGTGGTGTAACTAGAACGCGATGATTCCAGTCAGGAACATTCCTTGCATCCGCCGAAACCAATGGCGGCGAATTCCCGTATTGTCGGTTACAATAAGTGAGGCTGGGGGCCGGTTCCTGTTCCCCTGTCAATTCGGAGATAAGCAGGCTCAATGCCCGTACCGATATCACAAGCTTGGACTGTCGCCACCTACGTGCTGAAGCAGAAGCTGAAGGGGCGCAAACGCTACCCGTTTGTGCTGATGCTGGAGCCGCTGTTCCGCTGCAATCTAGCCTGCGCGGGCTGCGGCAAGATTCAGTATCCGCCGCACATTCTGAAGAAGGAACTGACGCCGGAGGAATGTTTCAAGGCGGTCGATGAATGTGGCACGCCGATGGTTTCGATTCCGGGCGGCGAGCCGCTGATGCACACGCAGATCGACAAAATTGTCGAAGGCCTCGTAGCGCGCAAGAAATACATCTATCTGTGCACGAACGCGCTGCTCCTGAAAGAAAAGCTGCACTTATTCAAGCCCAGCAAGTATCTGACCTTTTCCGTGCATATGGATGGGCAGCGCGAGCATCACGATTTTTCGGTTTGCCGCGAGGGCGGCTACGACCTGGCCATGGAAGGCATCAAGGAGGCGGTCAAGCGCGGATTCCGCGTGACGACCAACACCACCCTCTTTGACGGCGCCGATCCCAACAGTGTTCGGGCCTTTTTTGACGAAATGATGGAGCTGGGAGTGGAGGGCATGATGCTCTCTCCCGGCTATTCCTATGATAAGGCGCCGGATCAGAAGCACTTCCTGGGACGCGCCCGCACGCGCCGCCTGTTCCGCGCGATTCTTTCCAATCGCAAACAGAGCTGGCAGTTCAATCAATCCGCGCTTTTCCTGGAATTTCTGATGGGCAAGCAGCAATACAAGTGCACTCCCTGGGGCATGCCCACCTACAACATCTTCGGCTGGCAGAAACCCTGCTATTTGCTACAGGATGGTTACGCCGACTCGTTCCAGGAGCTACTGGACTCCGTGGAATGGCAGAATTACGGAACCGAGTCAGGGAATCCCAAGTGCGCGAACTGCATGGTGCACAGTGGCTATGAAGCCAGCGCTATGGATCACACCTTCAGTGGGTTGGGTGGACTCTGGGCCGCTGCGAAAGCGGCATTTTCCGGCAGCTACCAGGATTCGGATGCGCTGGCTCTGCTGAACGAGCCGGCAAAGCCCGTGCACGCATTTAATCCGCTGGTGCAAATTAATTCCGGCAAGACCCAGCTTGAGGAGACGCGCGCGTGAGCGCCCCAACGCATTCCGACCGGCACGGCGCGGCAAACACTGCCCCTAACCTAAACGTTAGCCAAAAATTTGATCCGGAAACGCTCGAAGTCGCCCCCGGAACCGTCCACGAGAGCGTGGAGGGTTGGGTTCCTGAGCTCGCCACCGAAGACGACTTGCGCGCAGCCTTGGAAAAGGCTTTCGACTACCGCGGCGACGTCGCGATCACCCGGAAGGATGGCAGCAAAATTGATGGCTATATTTTTGACCGCGTGACCGGCACGACGTTGGACACCTCCTTCGTTCGCATTTTGCCGCGCGATTCCAACCAGCGTGTCAGAATTTCCTATGCCGAAATCGCGGCACTGGCTTTTTCCGGGCGCGATCCGGCAGCCGGAAAAAGCTGGGAAGCCTGGGTGCGTAAATACTGGGAGAAAAAGTCTTCCGGGGAAGGTAATTTGACGATTCAACCCGAATCACTTGAGTAGGTGATTCCCGCCCTTTCCAAACTACCTCCCCTCCGAGCAACGCCAATAACATCAATGTTTGCATCATCTTACGAGCGCTGCTAAGCCCCGCCTCGCCGCCTCCTGCCGTGGACAAAGTAGGGTTTTTGTGGTATTCTTCGAATCAGCATTTGTTGCTCTTGTATTACCTTTTGACTCGTTCAGGGGGCTGCAAGGACATGCTTTGCGGCCTTTTTTTGCGGGCTGGAGGACGTCACGGCGCTAGGGAGACCGAGGCGTTTCACTGCTTAGGCCGACCAGGAAACGGACCAAGAGAAGCAAAGCAATTCCAACTCGAGGTCGGCAGCAGTGTCAAAGGAACAAGGAACAGTGAAGTGGTTCAACGCTTCAAAAGGTTATGGCTTCATCCAGCGGCAAACGGGGGAGGACGTTTTCGTTCACTTCTCCGCGATCATGATGGATGGCTATAAGTCACTGAACGAGGGTCAAGCTGTTGAGTTTGAAGTGAAAAAGGGTCCCAAGGGCCTTCAGGCAGAGAACGTTACAAGTCTCTAGCCTGTAAATTTGGGGTGCTTTGGCTCCCCAAGCCGGGGCACCCACCAAAAAAGTTTATTCTGCGTCGAGTGAGTGGTCCAGGAGGACGTTGTGCAAGCAATGCAAGAAGGACAGACAATCAAGCATGAGGTGTACGGCCTGGGAATCGTGACGGCATCGGACCAGGAGCGTACCGCAGTTGATTTTGATGACCATGGCCCAAAGCTGTTCGTCACCAGCATGATGACGGCGGAGTTGATCGGCGAAGCCCCTGCCACGCCGCCCAAGACCAAACGGCGCCGCAAAGCGTCCACGGCCGCCAAAGCTGCTAAGGCTGCTAAGAAAGTTGCCGCCGCTGCTGCAACCGCCCATTCGTAGTACCTCCCAGCGTTTGGAACAAATCCCCGCGCCCGCATGGTGCAGGGGTGTCTACCGGGCACGAGCAAATGGGGATGCGCAATTTCTTAATGTTACGTTTGTCGTGCTAAGGTTTGTCACGTGAAACGCACACTGGTCATCGTCGGCGTAGTGCTGCTCCTGCTCGGCATCGCCGCAGTTTTGCATCCTACCTACACCTACCATCAGCAACAGCAAGTTGCGAAGATTGGCTCCTTCCAGGCTACGGTCGACGAAGAAAAGACCGCGCAAATTCCCGTTGCCGCAACGGCGACCCTCCTCGTAGTAGGACTGGCGCTCGTCTTAGTCGGCAGCAGATCGAAATCCTAGCCAGCTAGTGCTGTTCGTTGACTCCGCCGTTCGCCCACAATAAAATGGCGCGCGTGCTCCTGCGGTCTTAAACGCAGAGCCCATCTCGGGGAGGAAGGCCATGCCCCAAAACCACCTCCATTATCAATCCGCTGCGTTCCTGCTAGCTCTGTGCGCGATTTTGGCCCTAGCAACGGGGGCAGGTTGGAACAAGCTCGATTTGTCTTCGCCGCCCGTCGCACCGGTGCGCGTGGTCACCGATGAATACTTCGGCGTCAAAGTCGCCGATCCTTATCGCTACATGGAAGACCTAACAAACCCGGAGGTGGCTGCGTGGTTCAAGGGAGAGAACGATTACACACGTGTCGTCCTGGACCGGATCCCAGGCCGACCCGCGCTGCTAGCACGAATCAAGACTCTGGATGAAGGCGCCCCTGCGCGAGTCACCGACTTGCGGCGCTTGCCCGGCGATCGCTATTTCTACCAAAAACGGCTGGCCTCGGAGGATGTCGCCAAGCTTTATTTCCGCGATGGACTTAAAGGCGATGAGAAACTCCTGGTCGACCCGACAAAATTCATGGCCGCGGGCGGACCTCACTATGTGATCAGTTACTACGCTCCTTCTTTTGACGGAAAGTACGTCGCGACCGGCATTTCCCCCGCAGGGTCGGAGGACGCCGTGCTCCGCGTCTTTGAAACAAGCAGCGCGAAAGAAACCGGCGACGTTATCGATCGCGCCCAATTCGGCAGTCCTTCCTGGATGCCTGACGGTCGATCCTTGCTATATAACCGGTTGCAAAAGCTGGAGGCGACTTCCGCTCCCACAGACCGCTACCTCAACAGCCGCACATATTCGCATGTCCTGGGCACTACGCCGGATAAGGACCGGCTGATTTTTGGTGTCGGCACGCCGAATGTGAACATCGATCCGGCGGATATCCCGTTTGTCGCTACGTGGCCCAGCTCCTCGTACGCCTTGGGAATAGTTGCTCACGGCGTCCGTAATGAGATCACGGCCTACGTCGCGCCACTCGATGCGCTGAGCGGCGCAACTGTGCCCTGGAAGCGGTTCTGCGATGTCGATGACGATGTGACGGGCTTTGATGTTCACGCAGGTGACCTCTATCTGCTGTCCCATCATGGCGCCTCCCGCTACAAAGTCTTGCACACCGCGCTCTCCAATCCCGACGTGGCAGGCGCGGAAGTCGCAGTGCCACCGAGTGAATCCGTCATCCAAAATATCGCGGCCGCCAGCGACGCGCTCTACATCCAGGAGCTGGACGGAGGCCTCGGGCGGTTAGTGCGATTGCCTTATTCCGGCGGCAAGCCCCAACAGATTCAACTGCCGTTCGAGGGCACTGTGGGACTCTCGGCGACGGAGCAGCGTGTCCAGGGTACCCTCGTAGAACTGACCTCATGGACGAAGGCGCCCAAGATTTACGACTACAGTCCGATCGAGAAAAACGTAACCGATACAAAGCTGCAGCCCGCGGGAAAGTTTGACGCTCCTGCCGATCTCGAGTCGATAGAAGTCAAAGCCAAAAGCTACGACGGGACGCTGGTCCCCCTTTCCATCGTGTACAAAAAAGGTGTAAAGCTCGATGGCTCGAACCCCGCGTTTTTGGAAGGGTACGGCGCGTACGGCATCACGCTCGATCCCTTCTACGATCCCAAAATGATCGCTTGGTACGAGCACGGCGGCGTATTCGCCGTAGCTCATGTCCGGGGCGGTGGCGAATACGGCGAGGACTGGCATCTCGCCGGAAAACTCCTGAAAAAGCCGAATACCTGGAAGGATTTCATCGCTTGCGCTGAATACCTGATCAACCAGAAGTACACTTCGACGAGCCGCTTAGCCATCGAAGGAGGCAGTGCGGGCGGCGTCACAATCGGGCGCTCCATTACCGAGCGACCCGAGCTATTCGCCGTAGCCGTCGACGCTGTGCCCATGTCCGACGTAGTCCGCGCCGAGTTCACTCCCAATGGACCTCCCAACATTCCTGAGTTTGGAACCGTGAAGGAAGCCGACGGTTTCAAAGCCCTGTATGAAATGAGCCCCTATGAGCACGTGAAGGATGGAACTCCCTATCCGGCGGTGATGGTGACCACCGGCTTCAATGATCCGCGCGTAGTATCTTGGGAACCCGGGAAGATGGCAGCGCGCCTGCAAGCGGCAACCTCGAGCGGCAAGCCCGTTTTGCTGCGCGTAGACTACGACGCCGGCCACGGAATCGGTTCAACGAAGACTCAGCGGGAACAAGAACTCGCCGATGAATGGAGCTTCGCTCTCTGGCAATTCGGACTAGCCGACTTCCAACCAGCCAAACCTTGATAGCGAGGAAGGGTTTTGGAGTGCGGCGGTCTTGTTTATCCTGAGCCTCGAAGGGCCGCCCCTTTTCGGCCTCTCCGGCACTCTGACGCAAGCAATTGGAGAAAAATCCCTACCCAACGGCCGACTCGGTTTGCTCGAAGGCATGGTAAGACGACCGCACCAGCGGCCCCGCTTCCACGTGCCAAGCCTTTACCTACCGTACTTCTCGTAGAACTTGTTTGTGAAGATTTCCTCCGGATCGTACGTGCGCTTAGCCGAAAAGAATTCGTTGGCGCGCGGATATGCTCTGCACAGCTGTTCCTTCGAGTAGAAAAGCTGGTAGGGGAGGTAATACGTGCCGTCGAGGCCGAGCGCCAAGTCGATCAGGTCGGTTGTGGTTTTTTGGAGGATTTGCGCCTCGCGCTCGTTGAATCTCTGATTGAAGTACAGCACGTATGCGAACATATCTTCCCTGGCGTAGTTCAGCGTCGTGATGTCATCTTTGTGCACGATTCGAATCGTGACGTTAATGAGGTTGGCGCCATTGGATTCAACGATATGCCGCAGGCCGTCGACGAACTGAGGCATTTTGCCGTGCGGAATAAAATATTCCTGAAGAATATCCGTGTCGGGCAGTCGGTTCTCCAAGTAATCCATCGAGTCGTACATTTCCTGATTGCGCGAAACGAAACAACCCTCTTCGCGGCTCATGGCCTGATTGCGTGAAACGCACCTGTGAATGCGCGGCTCTCCATATTTTTCCATCGTCCAGCGCAGGCCGCGCCCGGTTCCGCCGGTTTTTGAAAAATTCATAATGAAGCGATCCAGCCAGACGTAGCCTGCGGGGCTGAGAGGAGCGAGCGGGACGGGAGTATCTGCTTTCTGGTAAGTGTGAATCGCCGTTTCTCGCAGAAAGGTCGAGGGAGACATGGAAAGGCGGCCGAAGGTCAATCCAATATTCGGATTGCCCTCAACATTCTTTTGAAAATAGTCCGCGAACTCCTTGTAATCCATGTAGTGAGTCTTCCAGAGGTACATCTCGTTATCGACGACGTCGAGGTCCACATCAAGAATGACACCCATCAACCCATAGCCGCCCAGCGCGAGACGAAATAGTTCGGAGTTCTCCGTGGGGCTGCAGTGTTTGATCTCTCCACTGCTCAGCAGAATGCGGAAAGCACGAACGGTTGGCGCCACTTGCCCAGGATCATGGGCGATGCCGTGAGCGTTTACGCTGAGCGTTCCGCCGATGCTGAAGATATTGATTGATTGCATGGCTTTTACCGCCAGGCCGTAAGGGTCCAATAGCAACTGAACCTGCTTCCAGGTGGCGCCGGTCTGCGCGTTCAAAATCTTGTGCTCTTTATCTAAGCGGAGTTGGTTGAAGCCGCGCATGTCCAACACCAGGCCGTCTTTCACAAACGTGTGTCCCCCCATGCTGTGCCGTGATCCGGCGGCGGTTACTTTGAGGTTGTGTTCGCGCGCGAAGCGCACCGCATTTTGAATGTCTTCCACCGAAGTTACTTTAACGATGCCGTAGACCGCCGTTTTGTTCAGGTGGCTGGCGTCATCAATAAATCCGCCGAGTTGTTCGAACGACATTCGCGATGATGCGGGGAGTTGCAGCGTAAGTGTGGTTGGCTTCACCTGGTCGGAATTTGGCGGATAGACGAAATCGGATTCCTTCACCTTGCCGGGCGCCGCGGAATAATCGAAGACCTTCTTTGCGGCAAGAATCAACAGAGATGCGAAGAAGAACAACGCAGCCAGCCAGCGTTTGCTGCGGGAAGGCGATGTTATCGTTTGCATAAATGAGAGGAAGAAGATCCTTTCGTTGGAAGTATAAGAGCAACTATGCTGGCCAACAGATTTCGCGAGAGCTTCCGATGCCTAAAAAAATAACGACGATCCAGAAGTGTGCGTGGGGATTTGCGGCGCTGTTTCTGGGCGTCTACCTGCTGGACTATGTTCCTGGGGTCATGGACACGAACGGTTTGATGTTCGGGTTGTTCCACATGACGCGGATCGTGGATCTTGGGCACCTCGCGGCCGGCACTCTGGCGGTGATCGGGGCGCTCACTTCGGAGCGCGGGGCACGTATCTACTTCTACGTGCTGGGAGTTTGGTATCTCATCGACGTGCTCGTATATTTTTCCTCTCATCTCAATCAGATACCGCTGAAAACAAATTTCCTGGTCAACCTGCCGCACATTCTCATCTTTATTGCGGCATTCTGGATCGTCGCCAAAGTAAGCCGCGGTCCTGCGCAGGCATGAGTACACAATGCGCGAGCGCGTGAAGCGCTTCCTCAAACGCGTTCTGCTGTTGCTGCTCATCGCGCTCGGTGCGCTCGTGCTATTTGTCGCGGTCTTTTGGCTGAAATGCGCAATCATGCCTCCGCCACTTGCGCTGCCCCCGGGGCCTGCTACTGCTGCTTCCGGCCAACCGGGCTATGCCGTCGACATTGCGGGCGGCAAACGACCACTCGAGAATTCGTATTTCTCCTATCCCGAATGGCACGTCGTTTGGAGCTATGAGGAGAGGGCGCAGTACCTGCCGAAGAACTTGCCGAGCGGGTTCCCGTACTTCGCTTCGATCGGCCAATACTGGCGGTCTTACTGTTTGATTTGCGGTTTTACGCAGAGCCGGCGCCAGTTCAATTTTGGCGATCACTTGAGTTCATTCGTGCTGGGCGGCAGCTTCGCGCTGGAGTATGCCGTTCGTGGCGCGTATGAGCAGAGCATTGGGCGCTTGAGCGAATGGACCAGTTCGCAGCAGCTCGTCGAAGAGGACGCGTACGCCGCGCGTGTGGCCAGGGAGTACGCTGATTTTGTATACGTTCGCCCCTTTTATGAATTCCATTTTGCCCATGCTCTGAAAGAGCTTTGGAAGCAGACGACCTTCTGGGGCGCGCACCCCCTTCGCAAGTGGGAACGGAAGTTCATCCTGAGCATCGATTACGGCCTGGAAGCGATCTATGCGGGGATTCTGGAAAAGGCCAGCCATCTGACCTACGGCGTGGAATCAGCCGATACGTATGCGTGGATCGAGAACGCGCCCCAATCCATTTTTCAGGAGTTCCCGCGCATCAAAACATTCAAAGACCTTGCCCCGCGTTCTTGCGTAGTCATCATTCCGCGCTACCAGGAGTTCACGGATCTCAGCCTGAAATTGGCTCAGCGCGACATTCATTTCGTACAGATTGCCGGTAATGACGAAATTATGCTCACTCTCGTTGCTCCGCGAAGCTGGCGTCCCGATCTCCCGGCCGGCGAGGCAAACTTGCTGTTCACCGAGAAATTTCTGACGCAACCCGAAGTGCTACGATTTGCCCTCGAATGCCCGGTGCGCTCCCTGCATTCGGTGTTGAACCATGTTGCTTCCCGGGGGATTAAAATCGAACACATCTACGATTACTGAGCCGCCTAAGCTCACTGGTAATACGCAAACTCCCAGATGATACTGCCGGCTAGCGAATAGCAGATTCGGTTTGCTCGAAAGCATGGTAAGACGACCGCACCAGCGGCCCGGCTTCGACGTGCTTAAATCCCATCGCTTCGCCGCGCATCTTGAATTCCGCGAATTCGTCTGGATGCACGTAGCGAACGATTGGCAGATGATCGCGTGTGGGCTGGAGATACTGGCCTAGCGTCAGAATGTCGGTCCCCTGCGCTGCCAAATCCTGCAAAGTGGAGAGCACTTCCTCTTTTTCCTCGCCGAGGCCCAGCATCAAACCTGTCTTCGTAGGCACATCCGGATGCGCTTGCTTCGAGCGGCGCAGCAACTCGAGCGACCTTTCATACACAGCGCCTTTGCGCACTTGCCGGTACAGCCGCGGCACCGTCTCCGTGTTGTGATTGAGCACGTCCGGCTTGGTGGCCAGCACCGTATTCAGCGCATTCCAGTCGCCGCGGAAGTCCGGAATCAGCACTTCCACTTTGCAGCCCGGCACGCGTCGGCGAATCTCTTCGATCGTGCGCGCAAAAATATGGGCGCCGCCGTCCCGCTGATCGTCCCGATTGACCGAAGTCACCACCGCATAGCGCAAACCCATGCGCGCGACGGCCTCCGCCACGCGAAACGGCTCTTCCTCATCCGGTGGCCCCACCGGTTTGCCCGAGGGCACCGCGCAAAAGCCGCACGCCCGCGTGCAAATGTCGCCCAAAATCATGAACGTAGCCGTGCCGTGCTCCCAACACTCACCCATGTTCGGGCAGCGCGCGCTCTCGCACACCGTGTGCAGGTCCAGCGTGCGCATGATGCGCTTCAAATCCTGATACCGCTCGCCGCCAAAAAACTTAACCCGCAACCACTCCGGCCGCGGATGCGACCCAGGAGGCGGCACCGCCGGCGGTATATTCGAGATGATGTTAAAGGGAGAAGCCATAGGGCTGAACGAAGCTCTATTTTACAGCATTGCGACAACGGCACAAACTATGAGGCCGCTAGCAGCAAGCACTCCGCCAGGATCATGGACACAAACGCGAATTTCTTGTGAGGTGGCGTCAACTAGAAGGGCCGCTATTCCAGTTCGCAATATAAAAAAATCCACTAGAAAAGCGGCAATAGGAGAGAAAGCAGGGAAATTACAGCGGCTGCCGAGAAGAACGTACAAAGTCGCGCAGCACAGTGACATTGGGGCCGTACGCGCCGATACGCCCCGCATCCACCGGCAGTCCTAGCCGCTCTGCGAGATCGAGGTCGACGCCCGCATCATCCAGCTCAGACAAACTGAACCCTTGCGCGGGCAACACGCGATTAATCCCCGTTGGGTACACCGGCCGGGGTGGCCGATGACGCTGCCACGGGCGCCGCGCCAGTTCATAGAACTGTTTCCAATCGCGTTTGTGCCAGGTCGTCATGCTCTCTCTACTGTCCTTCGACGCAATTGCTGCCCGATTGGATGCAAGGCCAACCCTTCAGGTTCACTGTATTTTCGGCGCCGCGCTACTGCACCTCGCCATGAGGGCCTAACGATATACGCGTCCTCGCGCGCCGCGAGACATTTCCTCTTCTGTTGTATCAAACCCGTTACGGGGCTATTTGTTTCGCGGACCGGTTCGCCCCTACAACGAAGAAGGCAAATGGCTCAAAATGGCTGTGCAGCTCCCTCTGAACTAAACACTTACAACTAAAAACTGACAACTCCGTTAATCATGCGGCGGCCGATGGCTGGCGCGATTACGTGCGGCTCGCTTGGTGTCTTCGGGTAACTCCGTTTCGCCCGCGACAGGGCCGAAGCGCTTACTGTCGGCCGACGGCTGCGGTCAAGTACCAGGTTCCCTGCAAGGCCACCCGCAAGCGGCTGTATACTACGCGCATCCGCTGGCTATGACCATGAGAATCACAACCTCCGCGCACATCGTCGTTCACTACCACGAGCTGTGGCTCAAGCGCGGCAACCGCCGTTTCTTCCTGCACAAACTGCGCGAAGCTTTGCGCCGCGCGCTGGACGGCATCGAAATCAGCCGCATCTCGCAACCCGCCGACCGCCTGATCGTCGAAATTGCCGATGCCACGCACGTCGAGGAAGCCCTGCAGCGCTTGACGCGCGTCAGTGGCATTTCGCATCTCGCCATCGCGCGCATCCTCCGCCGTCCCACCGTGGGCGCGGATCCGCTCCAGGCCCTTCAAGAAGCCGCGTGGGAAGAAATCCGCAATGAACAATTCACTACCTTTGCCGTGCGCGCCCGCCGCAGCGATAAAGACTATCCATTGAACGTCCTGGCCGTCGAGCGAGAGGTCGGCGGCTATCTTTACGACCGGTTGCAAGCGGAAGGTCGCAACGTCCGCGTCGACCTGAAAGCGCCAGCGCTCACCTGCCGCATCGAAATCACCCGCGGCCCGCTGCTCGTCTACGCGCGCCGCATCGTCGGCCCCGGCGGACTCCCGCCGAACACCGCAGGCAGGCTCGTCTGCCTGCTCTCGGGCGGGTTCGACTCTGCCGTGGCCGCATACAAAATGATGAAGCGCGGCGCCCACTTGAGCTTCGTGCATTTCTGGGGAGGCGGCGCCGCTGCGGGAGAATCCTCGGTACACGTTGCTCGCCAACTCGTTGAGCGGCTGGTGCCCTGGCAGTTTACGGCGAAGCTGTACCTCGTCCCCTTCGAACCACTGCAGCGCGAGATCGTCGCGCAAGCCCCGGAGTCTTTCCGCATCCTGCTCTACCGTCGCTTGATGCTGCGCGTCGCGGAACGCATCGCTCTGCGCAGCCGCGCCAAAGGCATCATCACCGGCGACAGTCTCGGCCAGGTGGCTTCGCAAACTTTGCAGAATATGCAGGCCGTCAGTTCCGTGGCAAAGTTGCCCGTGTATCGCCCGCTCGTTGGCGACGACAAACTCGAAATTCAGGAAATCGCTCGCCGCATCGGCACGCACGATATTTCCGAGCAGCCCTTTCACGATTGCTGCCCTGTGTTTCAGCCCAAGTCGCCGGCCCTCTTCGCCACTGTAGAAGCCCTGGACGCCGCCGAAGCCGCGCTCGATGTCGCCTCGCTCGTGGATCGCGCCATTCGAAGGCTCACACTCGTGCGCTATCGCTACGCGCAGGGAAAAGCCGAGCACGTTGCGTCCAAGCACACCGCCAACGTTTAACCTTTCTTCAGGGGAGTTTTAGCGGCTTGCGGAAGGGGGCCGCCTTGCTACCTGGAGACTACTTGTTTACCAGCGGTTGCCGCGATCGCCTCGATCTCCGCGATCGGCGCCACGCCCACCGCCGCCATGACCACCGCGTCCGCCGCCTCCACTACCGCGTCCACCGCCATATCCGCCGCGCCCGCCACCGCCGCCGCTGCGTTCTGCCTGAGGACGTGCTTCATTCACCACGAGATTGCGTCCGCCGAAATTCTGACCGTTCAGCGAATTCACTGCGCGATCCGCATCGTCGTCGCTATTCACTTCGACGAATGCGAACCCGCGCGACTGTCCCGTGAAACGGTCACGGATTAGATTGACGCCTGAGGGTGTTACACCTATCTGCGAGAACCACTCGTGGAGCTGATCTTCCGTCGCTGAGAACGGAAGATTCCCAATATAGAGCTTCTTCACCTGCCCACTCCTT
>Ga0210400_10002851_pt1 | contig 15587 bp, 23 predicted proteins | sample IncBWH26MmetaG_FD_155456 | JGI IMG/M metagenome (GOLD analysis project Ga0210400, IMG submission 155456) | Forest soil microbial communities from Barre Woods Harvard Forest LTER site, Petersham, Massachusetts, United States - Inc-BW-H-26-M | ecosystem: Environmental > Terrestrial > Soil >... | reverse complement strand
TTTCGATACATGATCTCGGTGAGGTCTCGCAGATTGTAGTTGCCCGTACTATAGAGCTCGAAAGCCTGGCGAACAAGCGGAGCCTGCACCGTGTCTACGAGTTTCAACTTGCCTGGGCCTTGATTGAGATAGCCTACTGGCGCGGGACGGGGAAATAATCCTTGCTTAAGTCGTCCGTAGAATCCCTTCTTTGTCTCTTCTCGCAAGTTGCGAATGTAGTCAGCGGCGACGACAGCCTGGATGTCAGCCGACAGTCGGCCACCTCGGGAATTCAGATCCAAGGATTCGTTCGCGAAGTGAACGGTGATGCCGGAGTCGATCAATTCGCCGAGATCGGCCCAGTCCTTCAGATTGCGCGCTGACCGGTCGATTTTGTGGATGATGACGCCGTTGGCTTTGCCGGTGCGGAGCAGCCTGAGCATTTGGCCAAAGACCGGGCGACCTCGTCTCGCCGCCGTTTCTTGTTCTTCGAACCATTGACCCATCTGCAAGGAATGTTGATCGGAGTAACGGCTGATCGCATCGCGTTGTTGTTCCAAGGAAACGCCGTGTTCTCCCTGCTTGGCAGTAGACACACGAACATAACCGTAAAACGTTTGCATGGTGCTTTTGGTTTATGTGTTTGAAAGATTCGACCTTTCGCCCGGTGCGATACTACTTCGCGCTCCACCTATGGGCCCGGCTTGACATCGCTGATAGATGCGGCAAGCAAGATCCAAATATGCGGTGAGGTTCGCGTCGGCGTCCTTTAGCTCTGCCGGCGTAAGGTCTGGATAGAGATCGCGGATCGTTAGGGTTGATGGTTCCATGCCGTCACCTTAGCAATCAGCTGCGATCCGCGATAGGCGGGAAAAGTTGACCTGCTGTCGATGTGGAGTGAGCCAAGAAGGCGTTGGCCGCGCCCGGCGCTCTCATCATACAAGATCAGTCCGTTTTGTCAAGGTTACGAGTGAATCCACTAGCTGAGTGCGTCTTGTGGATACCCAGGACGCTGTCACTTCACGTATCAACAAGCCTGTGGCAACCCCTGGCGCGTCTCTCCTCGACGAGCCGCAAGCCTGCGATCAGAGACCCGGTTCAGTTTTTCCTCTCTATTCACTTCTCAAGATTCACGCGATGATGGCAGGCTATGTTCCTCTGGGATCTTGTCAAAGACTTCATCGTCGAGCTGCTCCGATCCTTTGTGGTCGAAAGGGTGCTTCATCATGTTCGAAAACGGTGGAAGGAGAAGACGCCTCGCACTGAGGGCAACGGCGAAGAGTCACCAAATCCTGCACAACTTAGGCACAAACAGGACGAACAATAGGCACGGGCTGCAACTTTTCCCTACTTTACGAATTCTGCCAAATTGCTACATTGACCATACCGTTAAGAACGGAGTTATGGAGTACAAACACCAAAACCAAAACAGGCTGCTCTTCTACCGACGACGAATGCGCTTTTCGCAAAAGTACGTGTCCGTCCTGCTTGGATTGAAGAGCGCATCAATGGTTTCGCGCTACGAGCGTGGGCGTTCGTTGCCGCCACTGGAAGTCGCCTTGGGCTTGGGTATCGTGCTGCGGATCCCCGTAGAGTTCCTCTTTCCGACCCTCTATGAAGATCTCCGGAAGGGAATTCGTGCGCACGAGGAAAACCTCGCGCGGCCGATTCAGCAGAAGCTGATTCCGGACTCATTGCTAACCCCGCAACCTCATGCCTAGCATTCTCGACCGCGTCGCCGCCCAGCGATACACCCAAGTGTCTCCGCAGACAACGCAGGAGTTCTTTGCATTGCAGTTGGCGCGTAAGCTGGGAGACCGTTCTGCGGCACGGCATTATGTGGAACTCGTAGCCCAGCGTTCTGAAGAGAACGTGTTGCTCGCTTACCGCAGGGCGACTACGGTTTCGGGACAGAGCCGGTTTCAAGTTGCAAAGAACGTCCATACGGCACTTCAGCGAACGAATGGAGACTGTCCCGCTGTCGGGCAGACCAGACTTCTCTCGATCAACGTTGAACGACGCACACTTTCCGTCGCGGTTTTCCTTGGGCAACAACTCGAAGACACGGGGATTAGGCATCTTCCGCCGAACCCGGACAAAGCCGAATCCAGCGCTGTTTCATTTATTCGTTGGTTCATCAGCAACTACACTGTGGAATCGGCAGCGATGGAGACGCTTCCCATGGATCGTAAGGTCCAACGCTCCACTATCCACGAAGCCGTATTGACTGTCCTTCGCGAAGAGGCGATACCGATTCTCCAGGTGCGGGCTTCCGATCTGATACCGGTGTTCGGTCATCCGGAGACACGTTCGCGACGTGAGACACGCGAGGTCGTTCGCGCGATATGGCCGATACTCGACGACGAACCCTGCACTCTAGACGCCGTTGCACTGGGCCTCTACGTCCAAACAGAACGTATGTTTTATATAGCCGACTAGCAGAGCAACCTTACACCACGTTGGTTCAATTAACAGTAGAGAGGAATTTGTGAAACCATGATCGGTCCAATCCCATATATCGGAGGCAAGAATCGACTCGCGGGCGAAATCGTCTCCCGTATTCCTAGCCACACTATATATACCGAAGTTTTCGCAGGTGCCGGCCATGTCTTCTTTCGCAAAGAACCATCGAAGGTCGAGGTCCTGAACGACCTAGACCATGAGATCGTCACGCTATATCGCGTCCTACAGTCCCACTACGAGGAACTAGTCCGCTATATGCGATTCACAATTGTGAGCCGCCATTGGTTCGCACTTTTACGCGCCACGGACCCATCAGTGCTAACTGACATTCAGCGGGCGGCTCGATTCTTCTATTTGCAAAAGAATGCATTCGGTGGATTAGTGGTCAATCAAAACTTCCACTATGGGGTCACCAAACCGTCAAACTTCAATCCCGCACGCATTCCCGAGGTCATCGCGGCCGCCCACGAACGACTTTCTCGCGCGCAGATTGAATCGCTTCCCTACGAGGAAGCACTTGAGAAGTACGATCGCTCATCCGCATTCCATTTTCTAGATCCCCCGTATTGGCGCCGCAAGCTCTACAAGTTCAACTTCACTGACGCCGACTTCGTCGCGCTAGAGGAACGCCTGCGGAGTCTGAAAGGCCGATTTATGCTATCGCTAGACGATCACCCCAACGTCCGTGAGATTTTCAAACGCTTTCATATCGATCGAAAAGAAATATGTTACACGGCACAGCGACAGGCCGGTAGGCGCTACGGAGAACTGTTGATCTCGAATTTCAAGCCAGCCGCGATCCCGAAAACGGCGGCATAGACAGTCCAGTGAGTCTAACGGGGAGTCCGTCTCCGACCAGAGGAGAAGTGTATATGGACGCAAGCGAATCCGAAGTTCATTATTTCCGGTACGTTCGCAAGGTCGATGGCTCATTGGAGCCGGTCGATGTGGCCCGCCGCAATGGACGAGTGGTTCCGAGGTTTCATCCCTCTGTTTTAGAACCACCCGAAACGACGGACCCTGAAGAAACCCCTGAGTATCAAGAACTCGTCTCGGAAATTTCGCAGAACCTCAACCCAACGGAGAAAGGCACTTGGCTGCGGCTCCTGGATGGGGCCTCGATTTGCGACATTGCGTCGGATGCGAGAGTCTCTCGCGCTGCGATCTACGACCGCATCAAGCGAATGGTCGCCAAGAACGACTATGTCGCCATCTGGTGGCGTCTCAAGAACAAAGTTAATCAGTACGCATGACCCAATTCATCGAAAATCTGTTCGCGCGTTTCTGGAATCGCGTCACTGCTCCAGCGCCCGTCCGTCCTTCTCGTGACGCCATCCGTCTTGGCACGTTAGTTCTGGATGAGCGGTCCGCGGGCACGTCCGTCTCTCTCCAGAAATCGAAGAGGGCTGAACATATCGGAATCCTCGGCCGCACAGGAACGGGGAAGTCATCGCTCATCAAATGCTTGGCCGGTCAGGATGTGTTAGCGAACGACTCGTGGCTTTCAGTAGACCTGCACAACGACACCACACCATTCTTGTTGCGACGAATCGCGCGAGAGGAGATCCGCCGGGGAGTTGATCTGAGCACCAAGCTAATCATCATAGAGCCAAGCGATCCGGAGTGGTCCGTGGGATTGAACGTTCTGGAACGACGGCCGGGCGAACAGATCTTCGTTCAGATCGCGGAGTTCGCCGAAATTCTGAAGCGGCGATGGCAGCTCGATCACCTGGGAGCGCGAACAGAAGAACTACTTAGGAACTCTCTTCACGTCCTCGCGGACAACGACCTGACGTTAGTGGATCTGCAGCCTCTTTTGACCAACGTGGCATTTAGGGCGATCTGCCTTCGACGAGTTACCAATCCTGAAATCGAGTCCTACTTCCGCTCGCGCTTCGATCCAGCGACAGAGGCGATGCAGGCGGTCTATCGAGACGCCATCCTTAATAAGGTTAGTAGCTTTACATCCGACCCTCGGTTTCGCCATATCGTTGGCCAGCGCCGCTCTACCTTCTCTCTGTTGGATGCTCTCGATAACGGCTACTGGGTGATTCTCAGCCTGGACAAAGGTAGGTTGGGCGAGCAAGCCGCCACCCTCGGCAGCCTGCTGTTAACCAAATTGAAGAACGCGCTGTTTGCCAGACGGCGAAGAACCTTGTTCACCATCTATGCCGATGAGCTTCAGAACCTGATTGCATTCGATAGCGGACTTGAAACACTTTTCTCAGAGGCAAGAAAGTTCAATGTTTCGGTGGTGTCTGCGAACCAGTACCTAGAGCAATACCCGCCGCAAATGCGCGCGGCGATTCTCGCCATCGGCACACACATCTTCTTCCAGCTGTCCTCCAGTGATGCCGACAAGATCGCCTCTGCGTTAGATGGCGGGAAACGCCTCGCAGAGCTTCTCAAGAATCTTCCCAAACGACACATGGTGGTCAAGAGTGGCCATCATCGCTGGCAGCAAGCGATCGTCCCCACAGTCGATGACCCCAGAATCGACTTCACGGACCTATATAACCGCTGTAGGGTTCGGTGGGAACGCCGCAGGACGGACATTGAGGCGGAACTTCGAACTCGTTATCAGCGCGCCACGGGAAGCCCGGACGAGGTTCTCAATGAGTGGGAATAAACAAGCAGAGGGAGTGATCCTCCAAGCGCGCGATCGTCGGCTTCTCGCAGAGCTGACCGTGATGCGAGTCGTCGATCGTGAATTGACAAAGGTTGTTGCCGGATTCCAGTCAACGACGCGGGCGAATGCCAGATTGCTTAAGTTGACCCATGCTGGATTGCTGAACCGATTCTTTGTAGGTTCTATCGCAGCCGGTCGCAAGGCGATCTACACCCAGACCGCCAAGGGAGCTGCGGTGATCGGCGCGCCATTTAGAGGCATCACACGGAGATACGGGAAAACACTCGTCGGGGACCTATTTGTCGCTCACCAGACTCAGATCAACGAGATCTATGCGACGGTCAAACATCGGACTCTACCTACCGGATCGAGCTTCATACGATCGCGGACGTTTACCGAGCCGCTGACCGAGGCGAATCGGTTGATCCCGGATGGGTATTTCGAGCTGCAGACACCCGGCGGAATCCGGAGTGCCTTCCTGGAGGTTGACCTTGGGAGCGAAACGCTGAAGATCTGGGAACAGAAGATCAGATCGTACCTCCAGATCGCGGTCTCGGGAGAATTCACGCGGCTGTTTCGCCAGCCGCAATTCCGGGTACTCGTCGTGGCAAACTCCGAGCGGCGCCAGCGGAGTATTCGGGCCGCTATCACTAAGCAAACCGACAAGATCTTCTGGCTGTCGGATCTAGAAACAATTAACCGCGCAGGCTTCTGGTCCGCTGTTTGGCTTCGGCCCAAGGGTGGACAGATGCTTTCGCTCCTGTAAACCTCCTATGCGTTTCTGCAATCACTGCCAACGAATGACAACGGGCGAGCCCTCCTATTGTAATTTTTGCGGAAGATCCTACGACCTGAAATTGTGTCCGCATCGCCACGCCAACCCGCGAACTGCTGAGGTTTGCAGTCAGTGCGGATCGCGAGAGCTTTCGACGCCCCAGCCGCGGGTGTCTCTGTGGCTGGCCCCGCTTCTGGCTTTGCTATCTGTTCTTCCGGGCCTAGTGCTATTGGGTGTATCGATCCTACTTCTCGCCGGGTTCGTCCAAACTGCTTTCACCAATCAACAGTTACTTTTCCAGTTCTTGCTGTTGGCTCTGATGATCGGGGGGCTGTGGTGGTTGTACATGCATCTGCCTGGATTCTTGCGTCGAGGGTTGACGCGATTGTTTTCCAGACATCGGGATCGGAATGACCATCATGGGCATTGAGTCGAAGGGTATAGAGTCGGAGATCCGACGCCGCGCGAAAATTGCGGAATTAAAGCGGTTATTGGCGCCAGGCCTAGGGCAGCACTGCCCTAGGGATTGCCCGAAGCAATCTGGGCCAGATTTGAGCGAACCAGGGCCCTCCGGAGCGGCATCCCGGCTGGGAAGATCCCTTGATATTCGCGAAGTCGCCGTCCTCATCGGCTGCTCACCCTGGAGCATAAGGCACACGTGGATCCCTAAGAAGGGGCTCCCACACTTTCGCTCCAGCGCCAGCGGCCGACTGCATTTCTATGAAGCGCAGGTTGTTCGTTGGATCGAACGCCAACAACAAGGAGGGTAAGAACGTGGGCCTCTGGAAACGGGGCAATACGTGGTGGAGCTACATCACGATCAACGGTGTCCGGCACCAGCAAAGCACCGGGACTAGTAACAAGCGGCAAGCCGAGCAAGTTGAACTCAGACTCAAGCAGGAACTGAACGAGAAGCGCTTCCAGATCGTCCAGTACGATCCGCACCTAACGGTCGCTGACGTTATCACTCGGTTCATGTCGGACGGCGATCTCAAGGGATTTCATATTCACCAGCTAAAGACGCTCCTGCCGTTCTATGGTGACACGCTCGTGCAGCGTCTCAATCGCAACATGGCTCATGAGTATCGCCTCTGGCGTCAGCGCCAAAAAGCCGTCTCAGATGCCACCGTGAATCGGGCTCTCAGTACTCTCCGGCACGTCCTCTACTGGGCTGTGGATGAGTCCCTGATTCAGGTCAACCCAATGGCGCGTGTGCCGCTCGCACGAGAGAGGCGACTCAAGCGTCCCGTCATGAGAGTCGACGAGGAGGATCGCCTCTTGGAGGTTCTACCTGATCATCTGCGCGGGATCGCAATCGCGGCACTCGATACCGGTATGCGCCGCGGCGAGATTCTACGGCAGCGGTGGGAGGACGTGGACCTCTCACGGAAACTTCTCGCGGTAAGTGTATCTAAGACGCTCGACGGGCAGTTTCGCGAAGTCCCTTTGACGAACCGCCTGTACGCACTCCTCGCTACGGAGTCCCAAACCGAAGGCCCCGTCTTTACTTATCACGGTGGGCAGATCTCCTGGATCCGCAAGGGATGGCTCGGTGGCCTGAAGCGAGCTGGACTCCGTCACTTCCGTTTTCACGATTTACGGCACAGCTTCAACACACGCCTTATGGAGGCCGGCGTGATCCAGGACGTGCGAATGGCCCTGATGGGTCATTCCTCAGGTTCGAAAGTGCATTCCATTTACACCCATGTGGAAATGCCAGCCAGGAGACTCGCAATCGAACGGCTTGAACAGTGGGTGCAGGAACAAAGGAAAGGAGGGAAACATGCCAGTGAAACCGCCGACAGGAGCGCCTCAATCGCCGGCTCGGGACCGCAAACCCTGGAAAAAGAAAACGCCAGTGGAAGTGGTTCTGGAGCAGGCTGAAAAGCTCCGCCGCGAGATCGCCGAGGGCGAGGAAGAGCTGAGGCAGAAGCGCAAGCAACTGCAGAAGTTTGAAGAAGCCAAGAAGATATTCGAGGCGAGCTAACGGTGTTCACAACACCAGAGACCAGGATGTTCTGCATCCTGGTCTCTTTTTTCTGTGAGTTGCGGGAATTCGGCAGGGCAACCTTACACCACACTGATCAGATGGTTGTAGAAGGTAGTTTTCAAATTCGAAAGGAGAAATGATCGCAATGAAGAATCTAGCAGTAGTCGTGGCTGGTACTGGCGACATCCACGATGTCCAAGTCCAGCCGGGGAACACGGCAGGCGATGTTCTCACGAAGCTCAATCTGCGTGATTACCTGCTGAGTAAAGGACCCAACGATCCGTTCTTTGCCCAGGCTGAGTCTATCTATGACAAGGTAGGTGACGGAGAGAAGCTCTTTGCATCCACCAAAGCTGAGGTCGGTGCTACGGCATGGGCGGCGTAAACCACCTCGGCACTCGCCCCGTTCCTGCGTCGGTCCGCGGTCAGCTGATGCGGACCGCGCGGGAGCGGGGTCCCGCCATGCCAGTTGAACGGCAGCAGCTTGCTTATTGGGAGGAGCGTGGATGGAAGCGCGACGGACGCGTCCACACCGGCTCCTTCCAGACTAAACATGGAGCATTTCGAGGACGAATCGAGCAACTGCTTTCCGGCTACATCGAATTCTTCTTGCATGCTCCTTCCGCAGAAATCCGCAGGCACAGCCACTGGGCCTGCTTTCAACCGTGGCGGGACGGCTGGTACCGAGTCCATATGGGCCGGCAGCCGAACGATGTCAGCTCGGGGATCATAACGATCGAACGGCTGATTGCAGAGGCCTATAAATCATAGGGGAAAACAAATGAATACACACTTAGAGGAGAAACGCGCAGAACTGGTGACCCGGCGAGAGCAGTTGCTCGCCGGGTTCGGGGACTCGGCCCGGTCGCTAGATGATCGCGGCCTGGGATCGATCTTTAAGGATATCCGGCTCACGAACGAATTCATTCAGAGTCTCCATCAGATCGCTGCCGAGATTACCGTCAAGGTTATCGACACCGTTCCAAGGTTTGCGGTGAGCTCCCTCTTCTTGCACGATGCATTCAAGAAGCTCACGGCTGATCAGGATGAGCAGTTTTTCTTTATTACAGGGGCGGAAGTCGAAGGCGTCTTTGTGCTCGACCAAATGATCGAGTTCGAGCACGAACGTCGAACGTGGGGCGGGGTGCAGGCGAATACCAAATCCACACATCGTTTGCTGATCCGGCTGGAACAGTTCAAACATCGGCTCCTGGCGCATTTCCATAGCCATCCTATGAAGGGCGCTGACGGCACAAATCCGTCCACGACCGACCGGAACTTTCAGCAGCGTCTCGAAGGGGCTGGCCACAAAGCCATCATGGCCATTTTCAGCCGGGACGGCTTTGTGCGGTTCCAACGGCTCGATCAGAACTTCGCGATCCAAATCTTTGGAGAAGGAGTAGAGAAGCATGGCGAAAACGTTTACAGGCTCACAAACATCGATCCAGCTTGAAGGAAGACTGATTCCAGGAGCTTTGGATCGTCAGACGCTGATTCCTGGATTCGATCAGGAAGCTTTCTCCAAAGCGAAAGTGGTGTGCGTCGGAGCGGGTGGGATAGTCTCCCACATCGCGCCGACTCTGGTAAGGAAAGGGATCGGCGGGCTCACAATCCTCGACGACGACGTTGTTGAAGAGAGCAACCTCAATCGCCAGCGCTTCTATCCATGGGATGTAGGTCACGGCAAGGCAGTAGCCCTAGCCGAGAACCTTCACGTTGAGTGCATTGCCGCGACTGTGCTTCGTGGCATTGGACTCCGCTTCGAGGAAGCGATTGTGCGGGGGATCGATCTCAACTGCGATGTGGCGATTTGTGGGGTCGACAATAATCCTGCGCGGGTTTGCGTAGGCCGTTACTTCCGTCGACTCCGGATTCCGGTAATCTTCGCCGCTGTCAGTCGCGATGCCGATCACGGGTATGTATTTGTGCAGGAGCGCAGGGGTCCCTGCATCGGGTGTCTCTTCCCTGATATAGCTACTGACGACCGATTCCCATGTCCGGGGACGCCGGCCATCGCCGACGTTCTGCAGGCGGTGGGTTCACTAGCCGTGTACGCGGCGGACACACTCGTCACTAAACGAGCACGAGCCTGGAACTACCGGCGCGTTAGCCTCGCTACGGGAGTCATCGACGGTTGCTCGATCATTCCAAAACGCTTTGCCTGTAGCGTTAACTGCACGCATTAGATGGTGCTGGATTGCGCTCACCATGTCAAAGTACGGTGGGCGCAATCCGACGGAGGCAGAGTTGGGTGGCTCGCTGATTGCCATTTGCCCCAAGCGCGTCGATTGGAAATCACGCTTCCACTTCATGGAAACGGGACGGCTGGTTCCCACCTGTGTTGACTCCTACCGATTCCCGTCCTTTCCACCGTAAAGCGTAATTACGCAGACCGAAGGCTTTCTCGCTTCAGCACAGCGTAGCCCCTTACGACATCTTTCCAAGCGGTCTGAATCGCTCGGAGCTGTTGCCTTGCACTTTGAATGCATCGTCGACGGTGGCGACTCGCGGGAGACAACTCGGAACCGGCGAAGATCCTGAGTAAGTCCACGACTGTATGATCTCCCCAGCCGTACTCGTGCATTGGGGCATGGCCACCTTCAATAAGAGAGACTCCTCCCTTCATCACTCCCCACAGGCCGCGCACGAATGATTCGTATGCCTCGGGGACCCTGTCTGGATCTATAGCCCGGTTTTCAAGAAGCGCACGCACTTTGTCCCGAAGCGGAAGCATCTTCAAACGTCTCTGCTCGATCCAAACGGCCACGCTCTCGATTGGATCTGCAGTTTCAAGTAGCTCTATTAGCTCCCCAAGGAGCGCTATATAGTCGTTCATGATACCCTCGGCGTCCTTGTAGAGCGGTTCGATAAACGTGTGAAAGTATTTCTCGCGATTACGTTCTCGGACGGTAAGCAACTGAATCAAGCGGTCAACGATGCTTACGCCGACGTCGATCATTCTCACATCTTACAGCAAGCAAACGGCAATTCTGCCGAGAGCATTCGTGGCGAGCGGTGTTTTTACGCCCTGACGCTTTCCCCATGCGCATAAGCAGCAGGTGGAGATCATCAGAAAGCATAGTGGGCGCATACTACCGCCGGTGGAGTTTTCGACCGAGGACATCGGTCCGGCCAGCGTCGACAGCCGGTCACCTCTCACCTCTTGTAGACAGAGCTCGGAAGCAACGATGTTTACAAAGCATGGAGGGGACAATCCGGGAGGGCAAACTTGCATGGCGCTCCAGACAGAGATCAGAGCATGGTGAAGCCCAATCCAGCGGAGGGAAACTTCGCGTCCTGCTCCGGTTTTAAATCAGACCCAAAGCTTAGTGAGTGCAATCTCGGAGGGAGACAACGGCTCAAATCTAGACAGACGCTCGTTTGCTGCACGGAAAGATCACCTCTTTATCGGCGATCGTCTTGAAAGTGAAACGTGGCGTATACTTTCATCGATTTTATTCTTCCGATACTGCCCCCAAACGATCTTGATAGAATTTCTTGATCCTATCCAAGATCGCTCTGATAGCGGGGAACAAATCTACCGAATGCTTATTAAATCTATTCCAAACCCAGATTGATTGAAAGCTTGTAACAGAATCCGCAGTCGGATACGCTGTGGGCATCATTGACGCGCATTCATTCATCACGTTTCGGACAGCTGCGACATTCTCATGCACGAGTGTCGTTAATGATCGCAGAGGAGCGTTAAGCGAAGGAGGAAGGAGCGGCGAGTTAATGAATCTTTCCAGCATTTCCGATGCTGAACAGAATGCCGGGGGGTAGAGCACAGCCCAATGGACGTATTCTGACCACGAGCTAGAGTGCTCCTCTGGTTTCGACATATCCTCAGCGGGATCATCGCAGACGTCGACCGGGGTATTCTCAAGAAAAGACGCCGCCCGGCATTCTATCTCTAGCCATTCGTTTTTCATCCGTACCCCAAACTGCTGATGCGCATAGCGTTCGAACATATGTGCCGCATTGAAGGCGACTAGGTCCCAAAGCGAAAACGAATCTTTAGGCATCGGAGAAGAGTTCTGCCGTAAGAATGATTCGAGATCCCGGAGCAGTTTAAGTTGATCCTTTAGTATTGCTACTTTGATCGGCCCTCGGATCACGCCTTTTGGCTGGTTGAGCGCCTTTCCTCGCGGTGGCGATCCAGAACGACCAATTTCAGGCGCTAATAGCGATGTACGGTCTGAACCTTGCATCAAGGCGCTAGAGGCGATTGCCTCTTTCCGTGTATCGAGATCATCACTCTCTCCAACAGAGGCCTCGAAAGCTGAGCTCGGAGTGAGATCTATGGTCTGAGGAACTTTGATAAACCGAGTAGTATGTGGGTTTCGCTCAATATAGACATTACGCGACAGGCCAAGTTTATATAGCGTGCTGAAGTGCTGGTTGAGTGCTTCCCTGTCTAGACGATTGCCGTCGTGCCATTGCCCCTGCCTTAGACTCTCATTGATCAGATCGTGTCCAGCATGTTCAAGTAGGTGAAAGAGGAGATCGAAGGGCATTCGAGTGATGCGCAATTCCGGTCCTCCATCTCGCGAAAGCGTTCGAGACCGAGTATCCAGCGTAAATTCTCCGAACTTATAAGTACCGTATCGAGCCATGGAACTCGGGTGAGAAAAACGGTGAGATCACATCTCACTGAGATCATCATTATCTCACTTTGTTCCAAAGACTTGCGACCGCATAATCGGGTCGGAGGCACACAATGGATGACGTGAAGAGAACCCTCAGCGAGCCACACTACAGAAAGCCGAAGGAGTTGAGATCGAAAGAGAATTCCGACACTCAGGAAGCAATCCTGTACTTTCGGTTCGATTCCTTTGGATGCTGCACACTCGCCACCACCTGGGAGTTTCCCCTTACAAGGGCGACAGCTACGGTGGGGGTGTTTAGCGCAAAAGCCTTTGAGGTTTCCGGTGGTAAAACGGTGCGTGTCGATCTTGCCTATGCTTTAGAGAACGAGTTTCAGGACTTGCACGAATACGACGTCTCAAGGGGTAACAAGATCGGCAAGGGGGCGTTCCAAGCGAGTGAAGACTCAGTCGTTTTTTGCGTGACCAAACTCCGTTCCAGCAAGCAACTGCACCTTGCAAACGGGTTATTCATCGAAGCGGCTACAGCATTAGCTGAGCTATGGAAGGGTGACGAGCCGTTGGGGATCTCTCCTTCTCCCGGAGGGGGAGGTCCGCCACCGATGTCCTATGCGACACATGGAGGATTAAGAGAATCACGGGATTACCGCGAGCTAGTTCAGGAGATTTCGAGTGGACTTTCGGATTGCGAATTACGCACGCTAGCACGCATCGCTAATGGAAAGAGTGTCTCTCAGATAAGCAAAGAGGATGGCGTTTCACGTGCTGCCGTCCGCGGTCGCGTGCTCAGCGCGATCAGGCATAGCGAGTATTGGGAAATCAGCTCCAGGCTCGGGGTTCTGAAGCAAAGAATAAATCAACACACCTAACAAATCCAAGAACCCGGATGACACATCAAAACAAAAACCGACAATCGCCCGGAGCGATTGTCGGTTGTTGATCGGTGAGTTGCGAACTTGTCTAGAGATTTACTCTGTGGCGGCAATAGCCGCATCGAGCGCACCCCGCAGTTTCCGTAGCGTGGATACACCAACGACGAAACAAAGTGCGTCTTGGTTTTCCTGCACCGCGGCGACCGATTCGACGGCATCCATAGAACCAATCGCGATGACCATTGTGTCCGGCGCTGCGGTAGATCCTAGCGAGATCTGGATCCGCTGATCATTCGCAAGCGACGCCTGCACCTGCCTTCCATACTCTTGCCAGTCTCGTGGTGGCACAACTTGGTGATCGTCGATGTCCCGAGTCCCCTCATGATAGGGGTGCGGAATATCGACGGCGATTCCTCTGATAAACATGTTTCCTCCTGTCTGGGTCAAAGAACCCATCCCCTCCCCAGGGGCCTTCAACAGGAGCGCGAAGGAGTAGTCACTATAAAGGACACTACCTGATGTGTCAAGGGCTTGCGGGTAACCGGCGGGTATCTACGTTTTGCCTTACAGCGAGGTATGGCGGGCTTTCCGATCTGGCAATTGGTTGGGCCGCCGGGTTTGAGCCCGCGGCCTCGCGCACTCCAATCCGAAGGTCCAGCCTGAGATCAAATTCCAACGATCCAACTCGAAGAAACTTCGAGAATCTCAGGTACTACAATTCTCACTACGGGTGCTTTTCGGCGGCTTGAAGAATGGTCACAACGTATTGAGAATATGGTGGGCGCGGCAGGACTCGAACCTGCGACCTCTTGCGTGTGAAACATGCGCTTGCGTTGAGTTGAGTTGATGTCGATCCTGAATGAAGCCTTGATACGAAATCATCTACACGGACTTTTCGACGTCGCACGGATACACAATGATCTGAGCACAGACAAATTAAATCGTAGCTGTTCGTCGCGCGTGACGGCGTGGTGAACTAGGAGGTCACGCTGGCTTGCTGTTCGCCCGGGGGTGCCGGAACAGAGAGCAGCTGGAGCCACTTCTTCCCGGATGGAGTCTGCACGCTTACGCCTTCCTTGCGGAGCCGCGTCACTTCGTCGGTTCTGAGCGATGTGAAGATGATCGTCTGAAACGAGGCGGTTCGCGCGAGATCCTTGCCGAGGAACTGCATGAAGCGCGTCCGGTGCTTCGGGTCAGGATTCTGCTGCAATGGCTCATCCAAGAGGACAAGACCAGGATGTAACCCGGCTGGTTGTGTCCCGGCAGCAGCAAGTGCCAACGCGTATGCCATGGTGAGACGGGAATGGTCGCTGGCCGAGCCGAGTGACCGGAGGCGTCGCGTATCCAAGTAGGGAACGTACAACTCGTCGAGAGACAGCGATGCCGCCGACGCGGCACTGATTTCGCTGTGCTGGAGTTCAACAAGGTACCTTCGGAGCGCCTCGAGAAATGCCGCTTTGCGTTCAGAGAGGTCAACTGAGGGCACGGGAAGCGCGAACGAGGACTGAGCCTCAGCGATCCAGCGATTGATATCGGCCTGGATTTCGTCCATCTCTGCCATAGCTTCGCGGGCTCGGTCAATCTCACGCTCAAGCGACGCGAGCTCGGCGACGATCTTTGCGATCTGCTCGCGTTCAGCACCGGCTGCTGCAGTCACGCTCATCAGGGCGCGCTCAGCTTCGCGGAATTCAACGTCAAGGGCCTGGAGCGAGGCGCGCGTCGTTCGTATTCCCGTATCGATGGAGTGGCCATTGCTTGTCATCATTTCGCGGTCACGCTTCAAGGACTCGATGTGCACGCCCACGGATTGCGCCGATTGGTTGGTAAGAGCGAACGTTGTAGGATCGAGATCCCGGTGGCAGGTCGGGCATTCGATGTGATCGAGTCGGCCGATGCCGGTGGTCTTGAACCGCAGGAGGTCGCTCGCTGATTGGATGCGGTGATCCAGGCTGCTCAGGAGTTCGTCGGTCTGCTCCTTCTGGACCCGCAACGTGCTGAGCGACTCGTTCAAGGCGTGGCGTCGCTGCTTGAGACCGATGGCCTTCTGCGAGAGCTCGGTGGGAGCTGAGGTATTGTGACGATCGACGCCGTCCTTCGCCAGCGATTCGCGCAACCGGCTGACACGTTGGGAGAGCGTCGTGATGGTTTGCGGGAGATCGACGTTCGCATCCTTACTTGAACGCGTCTCGAAGGCTGCGCGCACTCCAGCGCTTGATGATATCCGCGATGGAACCGCCACCTGACCAGTCAATGGACCAATCCCGCACGTTGG
>Ga0210400_10002850_pt1 | contig 15588 bp, 11 predicted proteins | sample IncBWH26MmetaG_FD_155456 | JGI IMG/M metagenome (GOLD analysis project Ga0210400, IMG submission 155456) | Forest soil microbial communities from Barre Woods Harvard Forest LTER site, Petersham, Massachusetts, United States - Inc-BW-H-26-M | ecosystem: Environmental > Terrestrial > Soil >... | reverse complement strand
TTGAGTCCACGCCTCGCCCGAGATCACCGCCTCGAGCGGCTGCGGCGGTAATTCCAATCTCAAGTCGCGGCTGCGCGCGTGGCCGCTGTCGACGATGGTGCAGCCGGCTGCACTTGCCCCGCCGGTTCCGATCAGGAACTTAGCGATCTCTTCGATCGGCTTCTGCGTGGCCGACAATCCGACGCGGGTCAACGCACCTCGGGCCAAGCCCTGCAGCCGCTCGAGGGACAGAGCAAGGTGTGCGCCGCGCTTGTTGCCCGCAATCGCGTGAATCTCATCGACGATCACGGTGCGGCAGGTGGCCAGCATGTCGCGCCCGGAGCGCGAACCCAGCAAGATGTAGAGCGACTCGGGAGTGGTCACGACGATGTGCGGTGCCTTGCGCCGCATACCCGCCCGCTCGGCTTGCGACGTGTCGCCGGTGCGCACCACGGCGCGAATCGCCACATCGGGCAGGTTCAGCGCGGCGAGTTCCTCACGAATGCCATTGAGCGGCGCATCGAGATTACGTTGGATGTCGTTCGACAGCGCCTTCAGCGGCGACACGTAGAGAATACGAGTCTCGTCCGGCAGCGGCCCTGCCAATCCCTCTCTGACCAGCTGGTCGATCGCGGCGAGGAAGGCGGCAAATGTCTTGCCCGATCCGGTCGGAGCAGCAACCAAGACATGCCGTCCGGACTGCAAGGCCGGCCACGCCCGCTGCTGCGCCGGCGTCGGTGCATCGAAAGTCCGCGAAAACCACGCGGCGACAGCGGGATGAAGGGTATCCAGGGCGCTCATCGAATGTTTTCCCCGTCTATTGGGTCTCCGCCATTTTCTTCAGATTGTCCAGTCCCGCCTGATAGACGCCGCCCATCGTATCCACCGCCGTCTTGTCATTCTCATTGTCCGCCGGATTGTCGCCGACGTTCTTGCGCTTGAAATGCCCGCTCCACGTCACGGTGGATTTATTCTTGCCCGCCGATTTGACCATCAGGGTCGACGTGTAGTCGCTCACCGGGAGCACGCCTTCGAGGATGGCGTACTTGAAAGAGCGGCCCGCCGGGTCGAACGCCAGCAGCTTCTCTTTGATGGTGCCGCCGCCCTTCAATGTGAGCAGACGGACGGCGCCGACCGTGTTGTTCTTGCCCTCGACGATCTCGTCCGAGGCGACGGCGGGATGCCAGGTGTTCAAGGCATTGAAGTCGCGCACCGTATGCCAAATCTTGCTCGCCGGGGCATCGATGGTAACCGTCTTGCTGGCGGTGAGACGCGGCGCCGCAGCCCACGCGGTACCGCAAGCGAACAAAACCAGTCCAGCCACAATTGCAGTATTGATTTTCATTGTCCTAGTCCTTGTTGAGTAAATTATCCGGGTGCAGCCACCGCGCCGCCAACGGCGGAATCAGCAGCAGGCTCACCAACGTAGAAGACACCAACCCGCCGAGAATTACCACTGCCATCGGACCCTCGATCTCGTGGCCCGGCTGATGCAGCTGCAGCGCCACGGGCAGCAGCGCGAGTCCCGTGAGCAAAGCGGTGAGCAGCACCGGCGTGAGCCGCTCCTCCGCGCCGCGCGTGGCGGCCGCCAGGTTCCAGGGCTGGCCCTCGACCTGCACCAGATGGTCATAGTGAGATACCAGCAGGATCGTGTTGCGCGCGGCCATGCCGAACAATGCGACGAAGCCCACCATGGCCCCCAATGTGAGGGTGCCGCCCGTCAGGGTGACCGCCGCCACCCCGCCGATCAGCGTGCTCGGCAGCGACAGCAGCACCAGCAGCACGTGCCGGGAAGTGCCGAATGCCAGCGCGAGCAAGATCACGATCAGCACGAAGGCGGCGGCCGAGTGCAGCAGCAATTCGTTGCGTGCGGCGGCCTGCGCTTCGGCCGCTCCGCCGTAGCGCAGGAACACCCCGGCCGGCAGCCGAACCTTGGCCGCGATCGCGCCTCGCGCCGCCGCAGCGTACCCCGCTTGATCGGCGCCCTTCGGCGATGCCACCACGATCTGGCGGCGCAGACCGTCCTGATGATCGATCAGACTGCGCGCCAGCGCCATGTCGATTCTCGCCACTGCGGACAGTGGCGTCAATGCTCCATCACGACCTCGCAACAGCAAGGCCCCCAGCGCGCTCGGATCGGCACCGGCATTCGCAATGCGCACCACGACCGGCACACTACGATCCGCCTGGTTGAGCTCGGCTGCCTCGCTGCCGTGATACGCCGCATTGACCGTCTGCAGCACATCCGCGGCCTGCAGTCCATAGATGGCCAGCCGCTCGGGAAGTAATTCCACGTGCAGCTCGACCTCACGCGGCGGGACCGCCAATCGAACGTTGCCGCTGGCCGGCAGATGCTGCAGCACCTCCACGATCTGCGCCCCGACGAGATCGTCGGCATCGAGATCCGAGCCGATGACGCTGATCGAAAACGGCGCCGACTCGCCGGACAGAGTCTCGCCGATGCGCTCGCCCAGCACCGAATAGATCTCCACCAGCTGGTTCGGGTAGTCGTCGAACACATCGCGGATCGCGGCGTCGATCTCGCCCGCGCCGCGGCCCTGCCGCGGATCGATTTGCACCTCGAACTCGCTCTTGTTGGGCGCATCCGGGTCCTGGCCGTTTTCGGCGCGGCCGATCTGCTCGGCGACGCTTTTGACGCCGGGAATGGCAATGAGTCCCTTGGAAATTTGCGCCCCGACGCGCGCGGTCTCGGGCAGGGATATGCCCGGACGCAGCGAAGCATGTGCGATGAGGTAGTTTTCGCGAAAGTCCGGCAGCAGACGCGCACCGAGCAAGGGCAGACAGACGATCCCGGCCGCGCCGCTCGCGAGCACGATGGCCAGAAGCGTGCGCGGCCGTTCGTTGAGCCATGTAATCGCGCGCAGCTGCCGGCGCTTCAGGTGCTGCAGAAAAGCCGCCTCGGACTTGGGCGTATGCCGCGCCATCACCAACGCGCACAATGCCGGGGTGGCGCTCATCGCCACAGCCAAGGACAGACCCACGGCCAGCAGGAACGAGATCGACAAGGGCCGGAAGAATGCACCCTGCAATCCGGACATCATCAATATCGGCAGAAATGCCACCGCCACCGCCGCCGTCGCATAAAACACCGGCCGCCGCACTTCGAGCGACGCGCCGACGAACAGCGCGCCGATATCCACATCACGGGCGGCGCCGCGCCGGCGCCGCAGAATGTTTTCGACGTCGATGACGGCGTCATCGACGACTACACCGAGCGCGACGACCAGGCCGCCGAGAGTCATGGTATTGAGGCTCAGTCCCCAGGCCCCGAGAATCCACACCGTAGTCAGCAGCGCCAGCGGGATGGCGCTGAAGGAAACCAGTGCTCCGCGCCAATCGCGCAAAGTGATCAGCAGCAGCGCGACCACGAGGACTGCGCCAATCGCGAGTGAATTGCGCAATTTCTCGATCGCGCTCTCGATGAAGCTGGCCGGCCGCAGCAGCGCCGGATGGTATTGCACTCCTTGCTGGGCGAGTACCGGCGCGAGCGCGTCGAGCCTCTGCTCGAGCGCGCGCGTGACTTCGAGCGTGTTGGCACCGAACTGGGTCGAGGTTTCAATGAGAATCCCCGGCCGGCCGGCAATCAAAGCGTCGCCGAAGCGCGGCGCCGCGCCCTCACGCAGCGTGGCTACATCGCCCAGGCGCACTGCATATCCGTCGCGCGTGCCGACCACAGCCTGCGCCAGCGCTGCCACGGTGGCGCCCGGAGCCTGCGCCTGGATGACGATGCGCTGCGACGGCGTTTCGAGATAACCGCCGCCGATCAAGGAGGTCGCGCGCTTGGCAGCGGCCAGGACGTCGTCGAGCGCCAGACCGGCCGCCGCCAGCTTTGCCGGATCGACTTCGATCTGCCGTTCCCGGACCTCGCCGCCAAATATCTGCGCCTGCGCCACGCCAGGGACGGCGAGGATTTGCGGCTTGACGATCCACTGCACCACGTCGCGCAGTTCCATCGGCGACAGCCGGTCGCTGGTATAGCCGAAATGCACGAGGTATTCCATCGAGGAGCTGAGCGGCGACAACAGCGGAGCTCCCACCCCCGCCGGTAGCAGGCCGGCCGATTCGGCCAAACGTTCAGTGACGACCTGACGCTGGCGGTACGGGTCGCCGCCGCGGTCGAACACCACCTGGATCGCGGATAGGCCTTGGCTCGAAGTCGAGCGCAGCGTCTTGACGTTCTCGGTGCCCGCCAGCAGCGCTTCCAAGGGCCGGGTGACCAATGCCTCCACTTGGGTCGCGTCGAGACCGGGAGCCTCCGTCTGCACCAGCACGTGCGGCGGCGCGAAATCCGGAAACACATCGAAGCGCGCAGCAACCACCGCGGCCAGCCCAAGCGCGGCGATCAGACACGCAAGGGCCGTGACAATGCGCGGATTGCGCAGCGAGGCGCGAACGATGGCGGCTAGCATAGGAACCTAGTCGTCGTCGTCTTCAGCCTGCCGGGCACCGACTCCCCGCAGCGACCACAGCACGCCCGCTCCGCGTATTACGATGTCGTCGTCGTCATCGACCCCATCGACCAACCAACCCTCCGCGTAGGGGAGCAGCAACGTGACCTTCACCTGCGCATAGCGCGCCTTTTCCGCGGCCGTCTTTTTGGTCAGCTGCTTGTAGACATAGGCGCCGCTTTCGTCGTACAGCAGCGCGTCGCGCGGCAGCAGCATGCCGGCACGCTCGGCGGTCAACAGTGCCACCGGGACGCGGGCGCCGGGACCCAAGCCCGCGGGCGCGTTCGGCACTTCGAGCAGCAGCGCCGCACTCTGCAATTCGGTGGTTTGCCGCAGGATTCCGAGCACCCGCCCCGCAACCTGAATGCCGTCCACATCCAACATCGCGTTGCTTGCGCCCGCGCCGAGCGTGTGCCGGCCCGGCAAATCGGCACGCAGCAACAGGCTGTGTCCGCTGGTCGATGCCTCGATCAGTTTTTGACGCGCGCCGGCCGGCAACGCCGCCAACGGCGCCCAATGCAGCTCGAAACGCGCCGCAGATAATCCCGCCGCTGCCTCCGCCTTCGCCTGCTCCGCCTGCGCCGCTTCGAGCATTTTGAGCGAAGCCCCGGCCCCGCCATCGTAGAGCGCACGCAGGCGCTTGAGCTCTGCCGCAGCGGAGCGCTCTGCGGCGGCGGTCGCGGTCGCGTCGCCCAGGTCGGAAATGAGCGTCGTTGCATCCAGGACCAGACCCAACGCCTCGATGCGTTGCGGCGCCCGCGCCGCGACGGGGTGCGCGACTACGATGCCCACCGCATGTTGTTGTTCGCCGCTGAGACTGGGCTGCGCAGACGCCGGGTTCGAATCGACATCATCATCGTCGCCGGTCGCGGCCCGCGAAATGCTCGCTGCCGCGCCGCATGCGAGGGCCAGCACGCAACACACCGCAGTCTTCACGTCCCCGCTCCGGCAACCATCGATGACATGGAGTTCGCCAGCGCGAGCTCCGGGCCGGACAGCGGCGCATGCAGCACATCCTCGAGATTATTGCGCGCGATTTGCAGCTGCGCACGCGCCTGCGTGACTTCGAGCTCGGCACGCAGCGCAAGAACTTCCGCTGCGACCCGATCCTCGAGATCCTCTGCGCCCACCTTGAATCCGAGTTCAGCCGCCTGCCGCTGACGCAGTGCCGCCTGCAGCTGCCGCTCGGCGGCGTCGGTGCCCTCCCGGGCGATGAGCTCGGCGCGTTGCGCGGCAACGATCTCCCCGTAGATATCGGACTGCAGTGCGAGAATGCGTTGCCCGGCAAGCTCGCGGCCGGCGCGCGCCTCGAATATCTCGCCCCGATTGCGATTCAAGGGCAGCGTGAAGCCCACGTCGAAGGGAAACTTGGCGATGCCGTGATCCCAGTAGTAGCCCGGCGAAAGCACGAACTGCGGATACTGGCGGGCGATCGACAAGCGCAGCTTGGCCTCGGCAGCCGCGTAATCGCCGATGGCCTGTCCGAGATCGGCGCGCGACAGCAGCGCCTGTTCGCGCGCCGCGCGCTGCGTGTCTTCGGTCAATGTGGGCGGCGCGCCCCAATCCGGCCAGGCGAATATCACGCCGTCGAGCGCCTGCGGCGGCAAACCGAGTGCCTTGGCCGCGGCCGCTTGAGCGGCATCGACCGCCTCGCGCAAATCCGCCTGCTCGCGCTCGATCTGGATTCGCGCCTGCTGGGCGATCAGAAGCTCGCTCGGCGCAGCCTCGCCCGCCTCGATTTTTTGCCGCTCGACGGCGATCAGGCGATCTTGCGTGGCCGCCAATCGATCGAACAGATGCAAGCGCCGGCGGCCGCTCTCCCAGCTCGACAACGCCGCGGCCAACGCGCGGCGCACCGACCAGGCCTCGTCCATCAGCCGCAAACGCGCATTGCCGGTATCGAGCCGCGCGATCTCCGTTTCCAAGCGGCGCCGCTCCGGGGTGCGCAACAGCCAGTTCAAGCTCACCCCGTACAGCCAGGGATGTGCGTCGTGGCGCGCATATTCGGATTGCAGCGTCAGATCGGGATTTGGCGCTTGCGCCGCGGTGATCTCGCGCGACAGCGCCTCCGACACCTCGGCCCGAGCCACCGCGAGCTGCGGATTCTGCGTCAGCGCGACCGCCAACAATTCGGCCCGGTCCCACTCGCGCGGCGGCCACGCCGGCGTTTGCGGCATCAGGCGCAGGGCGTCACCGCGCAGTTGCACTTGATCGAGGCGGCGCGCGGCAAATTCATCGGCGCTGCGCGCGGGTGCCAGCGGCGCGGCATGATATTCGACGCAGCCGGCCAGGGTGGCGAGACACAGCCAGGCTGGCGCCGCGGCGGATATTCGTCTCGATGGCGGCACGTGCATTTTTCCCCTTTTTTTCATGATACCTCGCCCGGTCAGCGGGAGAAAACCCGTGTTTCAGAACTGCAACACTTGCGCGCAGTGCCGGCGGTTGGTGAAATGTACGGATGGTCATCGGGCCCGCATTGAGAGCTTGGCTGTGCGCGCTGCTGGCGGCGACTGCCGGCGTCTCGCATGCAGATTCCGCCACCGCCCGTGCCGCGCGCACCGGCGGTATCTGGAAGGCGGCGGTGCCGCCGCAACCGATGCAGGGTGAATTCGAGAATTTCGATCCGCTCGGCGTTGCGGCGGGCGCCAGGATCAAGGCCGACTGCTCGCTGAATTGGGTCAATCCGGACGATGGCAAATTGTATTGCTTCGCCAGCGGCACCTCGCTCGAGTATTTCCTCGATCAACCGCAGTCGCACCTCGAGCGCGCCGCGGCCGGCTGGCGCAAAATGACCGCTCACCACGATTGAAGTTGCCGCCATTGCGGTCAGATGCCGAAGGCGTCGGACACGCTCCCCGCATACCAATCCTCGGCGTTTTGCGCTTCCTGCGCGGAGCGCGGGACCAGCGCGTCGGCCGCTGCCGGCAGTTGCTCGAGCGCCGCGCCGGTGAATCGAAAGCGAGCGCGGATCGATAGTGCGCTGTCGCCTCCCAGCATGCTGAAGCACACACTGTCGAAAATCGCCGCAGGCGGCTCGCGCCCTTCGAGGGCGGCGGCGATCGTCAGCGCGCATTGCTTGGCTTGGCTAATCGCGGCGGACGCGGCTTTGGGCATGGGATCCGCGATGCACGCGTCGCCGATCACGTGGACGTGGGCTACGTTCGACGACTCGAACGTATCGGGCCGTACCGGGCACCACCCGTGATCGGAAGCCAGCCCCGTTCGCGCCGCCAGCAAGCCCGGTGCCTGCGGCGGAATGATGTTGGCGACATCGACGCGGTGCGCGCCCTGCGAGGTGTACAGAATCTTCGCGTCCGGCGCCACGCGAACGACCGCGCCATCCTCGACGACCGGAATCCATTCGATCATCTTGGGATACAGCGAGTTCCAGGCGTCGGTAAAGGTGTCTTGCCTGGGGAAGCGGTTGTTGGCATCGAAAATCAGCACCTTGGAACGCGGTTTGTTCCGCCGCAGATAGTCGGCGACCAGGCTGGCGCGCTCGAACGGACCGGGAGGGCAACGCATCGGTCCCGGCGGCACGCTGATGGCGAACACACCGCCGTCCGGCATGGCGCGCAGCTGTGCCGCTAGAATCTCGGTTTGCGCACCGGCTTGCCAGGCGTGCGGCATCAACTGCGCCGCGGCGAGGTCGTAGCCGCGCGGCTGATCCCACAGAAAGCGGATCCCCAGCGCCACGATCAGGCGGTCGTACGCGAGCACACCGCCGCCCGCGAGTTTGGCGCGGCACCGCCGCGTGTCCAGCGCAACAACTCGGTCGCGCACAAAGTTGACGCCTGCGCCCGCCAGGCCGTCGCGCGACACGGTGATGGACTTGAGATTGCGCAATCCCACCAGCACGCTGTTGCTCATCGGACAAGTCACGTAACGATCCACCGGGTCAATCAGCGTGACGCCGATCCCCGGACTCAAACGCCGCAGCGCGAGCGCGCAGCTCGAACCCGCGAACCCGCCGCCGACGATCACCACTTTGGCCTTGGCTGCCGTGCGCGCTTGCGCGGCACGCACGCCGCGCAGAAATCCTGCGCCCACCGTACCCGCCGACCACTGCAAAAAGGCGCGCCGGCGCATTCGTCAACGGTCCGAACCGCGGGCACGCGGGCGGTTCACTCCCATTCGAGTTCCTGATAGGCGCGCACGACGTTGTGCGGATGGACCTTGTCCCATAGCGCCCAGCGCGGCTTCTCGGCTGCCGCGACGTGCTCGATCGCGTCCTCCACGGGCTCGGCTCTGGCGATTTCGTCGCGAACCCCGTCCGTCAACGCTTGCAGATAGCGGCGTTCGGGCACCAGCGCCGCCGCCCAGTCGTGCGTCGCAGATCCATGACCGGGCACCGCCAGTCTGACCTTCATCTGTTTCATTGCATCGAGCACCGACAGCCAGCCTTTGACGCTGCCGTCCAAGGCCGGCAGGCGTTCGCGAAACAACAAGTCGCCCGTCCACAACGTAGAGCTCTTCGCATCGTAAACCGTGAGATCGCAGTCGGTGTGCGCGGTCGGCCATGCGTGCAGCTGCAATTGGCGCGCGCCCAAATCCAGAACCAATTCGTCTTCGACCAACCGGTCAGGTCCTATCACGCGTGCGCCCCGCGCCGAACCCAGATCGCCGGCGTATTCCTCGGCGAAGAAATCTCGGCTGCGCGCGATCGCCTCGTTCAGCCGCGCGCTGCCCACGAAGCTCACGCCGTCGCCATCGAACGCAGCGTTGCCGAGAACGTGATCGACGTGCACGTGCGTGTTGATGACGTAGCAGACCGGCAATGCGGTGCGTTTGCCGATTGCCGCGCGCAACTCGCGACCGATGGCCAAGGAACCGCCGGTGTCGATGACGGCGACGCATCTATCGCCGACGATGAAGCCGATGTTCGCGATATCGTCATGCCCGGGCGCATCCAGAGCGAGCTGCCTTCCCAGGTGCACGAAGACGCCCGGCTCGAGTTCGTTCAGGTTGAAGCCCGCGCTCGCCTGGGCGGCGAATGCCAGACTGGCAAGCACCCCGACGACACTGCGCGGCTCAAGGGCTCCCATTGGACGCGGTGTAATGTGCCTGCGTTTCTGAATCGAGCGCATCGACCGCGATCGGCAGCGGCAAGGCGGCGTCGGAGGCGATCCTGAGCGCGGGATTCTCACTCAGCGAGATGCCGGTTTCCGCATCGAGCAGCGGTTTGCCGCCGGCACTCACCCGCAGGTGCGCGATGTAGTGCGCCGGGATGGGATTTCCGGTGCGCGGATCGAACTGGAAGCCCGAGGCGTTGGGATGCCGGATCCCAACCAGCACCGATTTTGCATCGGCCGACGGACGCACGCGGATTTCGCCCAGGCTCCCGCCGATGGCCGCGCTCGGCGGAGCGGAACAACCGCCGCTCGCTTTCACCCAGCTGCTGCGCATCTCCAACCCGCCATCGGCCGTTTCGGCAATGGCGCGCACGGAAGTGAAACGATCGATGCGCACGCGCATGTTGATTTCCGTCACCGGCGTTTCCGCGAACTCCAAAGTCGCCACCAGCGGCGAGGGGTTGTTGTCGATGAAGACGCGCACGCGCCTGATCCGCCGCTGCACGTCGTCCGCGAAGCGCAGCGTCAACGGCGTCGCCGCGGGATCCGGCGTGTTGCCGGGTACTTCCAGGCTCATGAAGGACTCGTCCACGACTCCCATGGTCCGGTCGCCGTAATATTTCGCGCGCAATAATTCCCATGCGCTGCTCGAGGGTTGCTGCTCCTCGCCGACCGCGTGCGCCGGAGCTGCGCTGCAGAGCATCGTGGCGACGCAGGACGCGGCCCATCGAGCGGTTCGGCGAAAAACGGTCGTCACGCTCGGAGTGTGGCACATCGAACGAAAATCGGCGACGCAATCGCTGCGTCGCCGATTCGAACCACCGTGACTACCTCGCCCTCGATCAGAAGAATAGGATCCCGCCCAGCGCGAAATCGTTTTCTTTGGCTGAGTCCCCGCCCTGGGCAGTGGACTTCGTGTTGATGTACTCACCGACCAGCGTCACGCTCTTCGTCAGACTGTAATACAGGCCAACGACGCCCGAGGCGTTGCGCTTGAGCAAAGGATTGCCCGTCGAACTTTCATCGTCGGCGAGCTTGAGGTCCGATATGCCATAGCTCAAGCCGACCTTCAGTTTGTCGAACTTGTAGGTCGCTTGCACGTAGCCGCCGTCGGATTTGCGCGTGCTCCCCCCGGGCGAGACCGCATCCAGGTAAAGGCCGGTAGTTCCGACCCCCTTGCCGCTGTATCCGTACAGCACCGCCTCGAAACCGGCGACATCCAGTTTCACCCCTCCGTCGAAAGCGGTGCCGTTGTTGCTCGTTGCCAGTCCGGCTGGGTAGGCCACCGCACGGCTCGGAAGCTCATATCGCTGAGTGACGACGTCGACCCAAACCTTGCCATTCACGCCGGCGCTCTTCGGATCACCAAAGCTGTAGCCCAATCCGGCTTGGAACTGCGGGGCGGTGTGCTTCGAATAATCCAGCGGGTTGTCTTGATTGAATTCATCGAGTGGTTGGAAGATGCCGGCCGTTACCACAAACCCGCCGAAATTCGCTGTGGTGTAGGTGATCTGAGGTTCCCAGTCCGTATAGATGTAGCCGAGACCGATACGGCCGAGGCTGGTATTGCTCGGCGCTGCATTGCCGGAGGCAGTGCCCATCCCCAACAAGGTCATATCGTCGAGAATGGCGTCCTTGCCGAACAGACCGATGTCGCGGCCAATTTTCACCGTTCCCCAACTGACATCGCCGAAGGTGAAGTACGCTTGGCGTGCATCGATGCCGGGTGTGGCCAAAGCGGTTGGACTGCCGCCGCCCAAATTGACCTGGCCCGCTGCCGAACTATTGATGCCGGGATAAAACCCGATGGTTACATCGATATCAAGATTTTCTTGCCGCGTCGTTGCGCTGAACACCAGCGCAGCCGGCAGCAAACCGTTGCGAATCGATGAGGAGTTGTCTCCGGCGCAAGCGAAGCCTCCGACGACAGTCGTGGTCGCACTCGCTGTGTCGCAACTGGCCGATGTATAGAAGCCATTTACGTTGCCGGCAAAATCAATCTTCCAATCGCCTGCCTGCACGTCGATTCCCGCAACAGCTCTGGTCATCGGAACCATCCACAGCGCGGCGCTGACTGCGATCGCAAGCTTGGTACGCGTATTCATGAAAACTCCCTCCGTTTCGAGTTCTTTGTCTTTCCGCAGTCGCCAAACGCCACCTGGCGTCGGGTGAAGCCTAGTTTCAGTGTGTGCAAGAGGCGTACCAATCGTGCAACCTTGAGTCCGGTCGCAGCCCGCGCGCAGCCGCGGTCATGGCCGCAACTGAATCCGGCCCACCGAAAACAATCGGCAAACAGCTATTGGGGCATTGCGGTGGCGCCGGCCCCCGCTGCGCCGCGCAGCCCGGGTCAATCTGTGGTTTTGACGCAAATGAGAGCGGCTGCAGTGCGCGGCTGCCGGCGCATCAGTGTCACGCCGCAGAATCAAAATTGTCGCACTCTGTGTTGGATTAGTGACAGGCGCGCCATGCCCTGCGTCGCGATCCCATGGCCGCTCACCACCATGAAGCGCGGCGCGCGCTGCTTCATTTTTGAAGCACACACTGTGGCGGATCAGAAACACAAGGGCCGGCAGAGGCGCATAGGCGTTATGTCTGGCCTCGCAAGTAGTTGATCGGTCAGCAGTATGTTTGCCAAAGGTGCGGCTGGCACGCTTGCTGCTTGTCGATCAACAGAAGCAGCGGCCGCAATCATCAAATTTCACGAAACAAAGGTAATCACCGGAGGAGCTCTCATCCATGAAGACCAGAGCGGCTGTTGCCTGGGAAGCCGATAAACCGCTGAGCATCGAAGAAGTCGATCTGGACGGACCGAAGGCGGGCGAGGCCTTGGTGCGCATCGTCGCGACCGGCGTGTGCCATACCGACGCCTTCACGCTCTCCGGCGCGGATCCGGAAGGCATGTTCCCCGTGATCCTCGGTCACGAAGGCGGCGGCATCGTGCAGGAAGTGGGACCGGGAGTGACCAGCGTCAAGGCCGGCGATCATGTGATTCCCTTGTACACGCCCGAATGCGGAACCTGCGAGTTCTGTCTGTCCGGCAAGACCAATCTGTGTCAAAGAATCCGCATCACCCAGGGCAAGGGTGTCATGCCGGACGGCACCTCGCGCTTCTCGTTCAAGGGCAAACCCGTGCTGCACTACATGGGCACGAGCACCTTCTCCGAGTACACGGTATTGCCGGAAATTTCGCTGGCGAAGATCAACCCGAAGGCGCCGCTCGACAAGGTATGCCTGCTCGGCTGCGGCATCACCACCGGCATCGGTGCCGTGCTCAACACCGCAAAAGTGACACCCGGTTCGACCGTGGCGGTATTCGGTCTCGGCGGCATCGGCTTATCGGTGGTGCAAGGCGCGGTGATGGCCAAGGCTTCGCGCATCATCGCGATCGATCTGAATCCGAGCAAATGGACCATGGCCAAGGCGCTCGGCGCAACCGACTACGTCAACCCGAAGGACTACGACAAGCCTGTGCAGCAGGTGATCGTCGACCTGACCAACGGCGGCGTCGATTTTTCGTTCGAATGCATCGGCAACGTACATGTGATGCGCTCGGCGCTCGAGTGTTGCCACAAGGGCTGGGGCGAATCGGTTATCATTGGCGTCGCCGGCGCGGGCCAGGAAATCTCGACCCGGCCGTTCCAGTTGGTCACCGGCCGCGTGTGGCGCGGCTCGGCGTTCGGCGGCGTGAAGGGCCGATCGCAGCTGCCGGGATACGTGGATCGCTATCTCAACGGTGAGATCAAGATCGACGAAATGATCAGCGAAGTGCTGCCATTGAACAAGATCAACGATGCCTTCGAAATGATGCATGCGGGAAAGGTTATTCGTTCCGTGATCAAGTACTGAGCGGATATCAGATTGCGAGAGATGCCGTTGTCAACGGCTGTATATGAAAACAAGTGGAGGAAGAATCATGGCAGTTTCAATTCATCCGTCGGTCGACCACGGCGTCAAGCAGGGATCGAAGGATTTCGCTGGGGGGACTTTGACCTGCAAATGCACGGACAAGCCCGTCAAGGTGTCGATCGGCGCGCAGGTCGCGCACAATCACGTCTGCGGCTGCACCCAGTGCTGGAGACCCAAGGGTGTGCTGTTCTCGATGATCGCGGTGGTGTCGAAGGACAAGGTGAAAGTCACGCAGAACGGCGATAAGTTGGCCATTGTCGATCCGTCCAAGACCATCCAGCGTCATGCATGCAAGGTGTGCGGCGCGCACTTGTACGGCCGCATCGAGAACAACAAGCACGCATTTTACGGTCTCGATTTCGTTCACCCTGAATTGTCGACCGAATCGGGCTGGGCCGCGCCGGGGTTTGCGGCTTTCGTCTCCTCCATCATCGAGGCGGGGGCGGATCCCGCGAACATGGGTGCGGTACGCAGCCGGCTCAAAGAGCTGGGTTTGGAGCCCTACGATTGCCTGAGTCCGCCATTGATGGACGCAATCGCGACGAACGCGGCCAAGCTGTCGGGTGTTCTGAAGGCTTGAACCCGCGGCGTGGTTCGAGCACCGCCGTCCGAGCACATGATGCCGCCCTTGCGGACCCCACACGCAAGGGCGGCACCGCACGCCGCAGCCGGCTATTGTTCGAGAACGATGTTGTGCTTGTGAATCTTCCGGTACAGCGTATTGCGGCTGATGCCGAGAGCCTGCGCGGTGCGGCTGATATTCCAGTGCATTCTCTCGAGTTCGCGCAGCAGCGCTGCGCACTCGGCGTCGCGTAAAGCGGCGGACGGGAGATTGACGGCCGCGGCGGCGGCCGCGTCCACGTGCCCCGCTACGCTCGCCGGCGCGCTGGGCCGCGTCTCGGTGTGGAGAATCTCCTGAGGCAGGTTCGAAAGCCGGATGATGCCGTCGCGGCATAGCGCCGAGGCGGTCCGCAAAGCGTTGCGCAGCTGACGGATGTTGCCGGGCCAGGAATAATCCAGCAGCCTCAGGAAAGCATCCTCCGCGATTTCGATCGATTCTTGGTCCGAGTTTTCCTCCCGCAACAGCGTGCGGATCAAGTCCGCCTTGTCGCCGCGGTCGCGCAGCAGCGGCAGATGCAGGGTGATGCCGTTCAGGCGGTAATACAAATCCTCGCGAAATTCACCGTCTTCGATCATGCGGCGGATGTCGCGATGCGTGGCGCTGATGACGTGCAGGGTGACCGGTATCGCCTGGTCGCTGCCGAGCGGGACGACTTCGCGCTCCTCGATCACGCGCAGCAGGCGGGTCTGCAGCATCAGAGGCATGTCGCCGATCTCGTCGAGGAACAGCGTGCCGCCGTTCGATTGCAGAATCTTTCCGACGCGGCCCTCCTTCACCGCGCCGGTGAAGGCGCCGCGCGTATAGCCGAACAACTCGCTCTCGATCAGGCTTTCGGGGATGGCGGCGCAATTGACGGTCACGAACGGCTTGTCGAACCACAGACCGCTGTGGTGCAGCGCCTTGGCGAACGCTTCCTTGCCGGTGCCGGTCGCGCCTTGCAGCAGAATCGGAACTTGCTTCGCGAACAACTGCCTGCCGAAGCTCAAGTTCTTGCGCATCTGCGGGTCTTCACCGACATGGTGCTGCGCGCGCGCCTGCTGACCCTCGGCCGCGGACGCTGAATTGGGCGCGGCCAGCTCCAAGGTGCGCGCCGCCGGGCGCAGCGGCGCGCGCGCGATCGCGAAGAATCGCCGGCCATGCGCCAGGTCCCGCACCGGCCAGATCGTGCTCGGTTCGAATTGCGCGCGACGCTCCAGTGTCGCGAAGTCGAACTGGAAGAACCTTTCGATCGACTCGCCCACCAGCGACTTGCGCGTCGAGCAGCCGAGCTGCAGCAGCGCACTTTCGTTGACCGCCAGAATATTGCCCGCGCCATCGATCGCGACCAGCGCTTCGTGCAACAGACCGACGAACTCCGGCCTGCTGTGAAAGCGCAGGATCCAGGACTGGCTGAACTCGTTGAGGAAGTTCCAGCGCGATATGAGGTGCGCCGACATGTTGACCAGCGCCATCGTGTGCCGCTGGATCAGCCGGCTGTCGCTGGAGTTTGCCGTGGAGGCATCGAGCACCGCGATGAGGGAGCCGTGCGGGTCCAGGATCG
>Ga0210400_10002849_pt1 | contig 15590 bp, 13 predicted proteins | sample IncBWH26MmetaG_FD_155456 | JGI IMG/M metagenome (GOLD analysis project Ga0210400, IMG submission 155456) | Forest soil microbial communities from Barre Woods Harvard Forest LTER site, Petersham, Massachusetts, United States - Inc-BW-H-26-M | ecosystem: Environmental > Terrestrial > Soil >... | reverse complement strand
CTGGCAACTCATTTTTCTCATTGCTCGCGTTACGTTCCTGGTTATAGCGGATCCCTGTTGTGGTCACTCCCGTTTCGTGCATCAGCTTTTCCAGGTGTTGAGAAATCTGGGAAAACTGGTTGGGGACCTTTTGTTCGTAAAATTTCTTCACGTCCACGCGGGTCTGTGCCAGCTTCTTGTCGATTCCAATCAACGGCGTCACTTCGCTGGTCAGGGCCTTTTTCTGCTGCCGTAGACTCTCTTCCTGGGCCAAGCGTGCGGCGGGACTTGATCCCGGCAGCAGCAGGTAAATAATGAGCAACAAATCCACCGCGCCCAGCACCGCCAGGACCGACGTGAACTGCTTCCGCGTTTTTGCCAGATTATTCATTACAAGCCCTCCTTGTTGGCGGCGCGTCCTTGCGCCGGCGCGGCGGGAGTGTAGTAAGTGACAATGTCAAACTTGAAAAGCTGACCTTCACTTTTCTGCGGCTTCTCCCTGGTTTCAGAGATAATTTGCGGGCTGCGAAAACGTTCTGACTTCTCCATCTTCTTCTGAAGTTCCAGCCCATTGTCGTGGGTATCGCCCATCACCACCAGTGTCAGCTTGAGGCGGTTGTCCTGGGTTATTTCCGGATGGACTGAATTCAGGTATGCGCGAGCCGGCATGATCCTCTGGAGATCGTTGAAGAGCTGGGTCCAGGATAGCTGGCGGCGGTTGATCTGCTTGTTCCAATAATTCTTCTCGGCGGTAATCTCGTGGTTTTCCGGGAGATTCGAGATCGCTTCCGCAGTGGCACGCTTTTTTTGCAAATCGGCGATCTCAGCCTGTAACTCTTTGATCCGCTGGCTGGACTTGGAGGAGCCGGCAAAATTTATCCAGGCAAGTCCAATGAGCAGCACCATCAGCAGCGCGGCCAAGCCGATTGCCACGCTCCAGCGAACGTAGAATTGCCGCACATCCTCAAATTTCTGTGAAGCTAGATTTATATTAAGGCGCATTATCCGAGCAAAGCCCCCACAATTCCCGCCATGGTGGTGGGCGAAACCTGTTCACCGCTCAGGTTCTGCTCCGGGGCAAGTTCCGGGGCCAATTCCTGCACCTGCGCTCCCGTTTGCTGATGAAGCAACGGGCCAAGCTCCTCAAGCGGGGCCGTGCCGCCCACGTAAATCTTTTCAATATGCGCGGCAAACGTATCTTCAAAAAAGACGATCGAAGGCAATACGGCTTCTGACAGGTCTGCCGCGGAAAAAATACCGCCGTGCGGATTATCGAGCGTGCGTACCAGCCGCAGCTCATGATGCTCCACGGCCGTGATGGTAATGTTCATCGGATCAACTTTCAGGACCAGCGTCGGACGCTCGCCATCCACCAGTCCAAGGGCCGCCAGCGACGATGGCAGGACCACGCCGGGTTCATATCCGACGTCGCGGAAGGCTTTTTCATACTCTTCAATGATCTCGCGCGGGGCCACCGCGGCGGCTACCCGAACAGTTCCATTGGAGCGAGTTACATCATAGGAAAGCACTGCCTGGTCCACGTCAAAAGGCAGCGACTTTTTCAGGCGAAAACGAATGACCGGCTCAATTTCCTGGCGCTTGGCTGGCAGGGACTCAAAATCCAGCAGAATCATGCGAATCGCCACGTCCGGCAATACCACGATAACGTCTTTCGATTTCCCCGCCACTGCCCCCAGTGCGCCGCTCAGCGCCGTGCGCAGGGCCTGGGCGTCCAGAATGTTCGGGAGGCTCAATCCTGGCGCAATGGTGCCATCTTTCCACCGCCGGGAGCTGAAGACCTCAAGCCGCGGCGCATTGTCAGAGGCACGTGCTGCGATCACCCCTTCCGAGGTGATCTCACAAGCCAGCTGTGGCCGCACCGTTTTTAGTTTCGAACCTGCCATTTTTATCTCGTAGTTTCGATGAAGGTGACTTTATTGATTTCCTTCATGGTTGTTATGCCGGCTTTAACACGGGCCAGCGCCGAATCACGCAGGAATTTCATTCCTTCTTCATGCGCTGCCTTGCGGATTTCTGACGACGGCCGCTTTTCCAGAATCAGCTCGCGGATGCGATCCGAAAGGTCCAGCAGTTCATGGATCGCCGTACGTCCGTGATAGCCCGTGCCGCCGCACTCAATGCATCCCGGCCCATCATAGAACGGCACGTCGCGCCATTCTTTCGGGGAAAGCCCAAAGCTTTCCAGCTCTGCATCCGAATAACGTACCGGCGTTTTACAGTGCGTGCAAATCATTCGTACCAGCCGCTGCGCCAGCACGCAGTTCAGAGCGGAGACAAAGTTATAGGGCTCCACACCCATGTTGAGGAAGCGCCCAAGCACGTCGACGACGTTATTGGCGTGGACCGTGGTGAAAACAAGGTGTCCGGTAAGCGCCGATTGGATCGCAATCTGCGCGGTTTCGGTGTCGCGGATTTCGCCCACCATGATCTTGTCCGGATCATGGCGTAGAATCGAGCGCAGTCCGCGGGCGAAAGTGAGGCCCTTTTTCTCGTTCACCGGAATCTGTGTGATGCCGTGGATCTGATATTCCACTGGATCTTCAATCGTGATGATCTTGTCCTCATCGGTCTTGATTTCATTCAATGCGGCGTAGAGCGTGGTGGTTTTGCCGCTGCCGGTTGGGCCGGTTACCAGCACCATGCCGTAGGGTTCCAGGATGTAGCGGCGGAACTTGCGCAAATCTTCCTCGTCAAAACCCACTACGTCCAGGACCAGGTTGCGGAACTTCTCGCTCATCGACTCTTTGTCCAGCACGCGAAGAACGGCATTTTCGCCGTGGATGGTAGGCATGATGGAGACGCGGAAATCGATCAGGCGGCCACTGTACTTCACGCGGAAACGTCCGTCCTGGGGCACGCGGCGCTCCGCGATGTCTAGTTCGCTCATGACCTTGATGCGGGTGATGATGGTAGAGTGATGTTCCTTCGCCATGGGCTGCATGGCCGGCGTCAACACGCCGTCAATTCGATACTTGACGACAACGGAATCGCTTTCAGTCTCAACGTGAATGTCACTGGCGCGCTTTTGCAGAGCCGTAAAAATGGTTGTGTCGACCAGACGAATGATAGGGCTGACGTCAGCTTCGGTCGTGCCCGTGATGCGGTCAATGGTGATGTTTTCATCGCCGGTGCCTTCGTCGTCCCGGACAACGTCCAGCACAAAGCCTTCGCTGGCTTCTTCCAGGACGCGCTGCGATTGCTCGGTTTTTTTCAGGATCTCGCTGATCTGTACCAGCGTGGCGACCTTGGTCTTGATACGGCGATTCAGCAGCAGGCCGATTTCATCGATCATCATCAGCTTGCTGGGATCAGCGATGGCGATGGCCAGGGTGCTGTCATTCTGTTCCAGCGGGACAAAGTTGTAGCGGAACATCAGGTCCACCGGCACGGTCTTGAACAGCTCCGCGTCCAGGTGGTAATCCCGCAGGTCCACGAACTCGCAACGATAGCGCGCCGCCATATCCCGGGCCTTTTGTTCGGTGCTTTCAAGCACGCCGTTGATCGGTGTTGTGGTTTCCATTGTTGTCGTCAGGCTCTTTCGATCCATACCATCCTACTGCTGTGCTCCGAGGGAAAAGATTGGCAAGTACAGCGAGAGGAGCACAATTGCAACTGTAATGCCCATGAAAATCAAAATGACAGGTTCAACCAACTGCATGGCCGTTGTAAGCGAATTCTGGACGTCTTCCTCATAGAATTCCGCCACGGAGTTCAACATGCCCGGCAAAGCGCCGGTGGATTCCCCGACTTCGATCATCTCAAGAGCGAGATCGGGGAAAAACTTTGTCTCTTCCAAGCTATAGGAAAGCGCACGGCCTTCGCGGACGCGATTGGATGCGTATCCCACATTGCTGGCAATTTTGAAGCTATTGATCGACTGGCTGGCTGTTTCCAGCGATGGCACGAGCGGCAGGCCGCCCGAAAGCAGCGTGGAAAGCGTCCTGGAAAACATTGCGATCTGATACTTCATCCAGATTTCGCCGAAAAGAGGCAGTTGATAACGAAGCGCATCCAGCGTTTTGCCACCGCGCTCGGACCGCACCCAGAGCGTAATGATGATGGCCACCGCCAGCAAACTTCCGAGGATGACTGGATAATAAGTCTGAATACCGTGGCCAATGCCCAGCATGAATACCGTAATGGCCGGCAACTTCGCATTCAACGAGCTGTACAGATCGGCAAACTGGGGCACCACATAGGTCATCAGGAATGTCAACATGACGGTTAGGGCGCAAATGAGCAGCGCCGGGTACCACAGCGAGGCGATCAGCTTTTTGCGAAAGGAGACCGAGATCCTCTGGAAAGAAATATAGCGGCCCAAGACTTCTTCAAGATTACCGCTGCGTTCGCCCGCCAGCAACGTGGTGGTATAGATTTTGGATGTCGCTCCCTGGGCTTCGAACGCCTGTGACAGAAGCTCTCCGCTCTTGACCCGCTCCTGCACATTTTCCAGGATGGCCTTAAAACGAAGGTTCTTCTGTCTTTTGCTGAGAATATTCAAAGACTTAAGGATTGGCAGTCCTGCCTTGATCAGGGTCAGAAACTGCTGATTGAAAATGACAAACTGATCGGCTTTAAGGATCTTCTTGCGAGCGCCTCCGCCTACCGAAAGAAGGCCTCGTCTGGTCTTAACCGAGTAGACCATGAAGCCCTGCTGGACAAAGCGCTCCCTGATCTCCTGTTCGGAGACGCCACTTTCGACCTGCTGGAGCACGTGACCGCGCTCATCCGCCATTTTAACGAGGAATTCAGCCATGGAATGCGAATACGGGGGAAGCTCCGACTCCCTTATACAAGTCTAGCATTCAACCGATTGCCAACTCTATTTATTAGAATGGGGGGAACCCTCATTATTGCGCATTTTGGTCATTAATTTTACTAATTCTTCAGCTATCTAAGGTAATCAGGTAGTGATTTATTGGCTTACCTGGCTGTCTTCGATCGTGTCAACCCCCGGGGGCGGGGTGAAGCGAAAGAGGCTGTCCTGAACAGGCACATTTTCTTCAATCTGGGAGAAACGGAAATCGGTGATGGTGCTGTCACCACCGTGAATCAGGATTCGATGGATTTGGTGAGTGGGAGACACCTCAAGCACCACTTCTGACACCCGGTCTTTCATGATCTTCGGGACTCCACGCATTACGAGATCACCGGACTGGAGGGGAGTAAGGTCCGGAGCCAGGGAGAGGCCTTCCAGCTCTTTTTCCAGCTTCGTCTTGCCCAACAGATAGCGCAGGGGCGAACGAAGATCGTCAAGGTTCTTGACCGGAGTCTTTTTCGCCTGGCGGTCTCCAATCACGTAAAAATAGGCGGTTTGGGAGTCGATCAGGAACAGTTTCTCCCGCGGCACATGATATTCCCAGCGCATGCGCGAAGGCTTTTTGAGCCATAGGGTGCCGCTTTCCGTGCGAGAAATGCCATCGCCCTGGTAAATCTCAGTGAAAGCCGCCTTGAACGTTTTCAGGTGATTGTAATGTTCATCGACAGCATGGGCCGTTGCGCGCACGTCGGGCGACTGGCCTCCCGTATGCAATCCGCATAAAAGAAGGACCAATGCCGCCGGAATTGAGTGCCGCAGTTTCATGAAATCCTCGTAGGGTTAGATTCGGGTGAAGAGCCCAAGTGTATTTATTTCTTATGGCTGCGATCGATAAAGCGGTATTTGGATGGGTCTTGCACCTCAACGGTCCCGTTGGGCAGGAGCTTGTATTCGGAGCCATTGGGGTCTTGCGGCAGGCCGGGCAGAACGCCTGCACGCACCATATCCGACCATCGGGAAGGCAGGGCTCCTGTTCGTTCACGATAGATTTTCACGCGCTGTTCCAATTGCTCAATATCTTCCTCCGCGCGTAACGACGTTAGATGCTGGATGGCAGTGTCTTTCACCTGCGGGTCGATACTGGTGTCATACACGGCTTTCCAGAGATATACCGCAGTGCTGCGATCATCGCCATGCTCAGCCATTCTGGCGGCCATCACTTTCATCCAGGGCAGCGCTCCAGGAACCTCTGATCCTTTAAGGAATGCAGCTCCAGCCGCCTTGTAGTCGCGCCGGTCAAGATAGTGAATGAATCCCAACGTGAAATATAGGCGCCAGTAGGAAGGGTTTTCACGGATGCCTTTTTCCACCAGGGCCACTGCTTTCGCTGGCTGGCCTGCGCCATCAGGTGGCGACTGGCTCAGAAACAGGGAACCAAACTCGTAGGCGACGATCAGGTGCGGATCAAGATCGGTCGTGATATCCAACAGCGGATAAAGCAAGTCATAGCGCATCGACTGCTGGTTCAGCTTGTCGCCAAAATACTGGACTGCGCGGGTCCAGTAAATGTCGGCCAGCAAGCTGGAATAACCCAGGCTCATTCGCTTGACCGATTTGCCGGAAGGCATATAAAGCACTTCTTCGAGTGTTGCTTCCTTATCACGAAGCTTTTCCACCTGAAACCGGCACAGCACGGTACCGGCAAAGAACACCACCAAGAGCAGAGAGCAGATGGCTGTAGCTACGCGATTCGATTTCATTTCAGGTTACGCCGTTCGAAAATCAGCACTGCTGCGGCCACAGCGGACGCGGAGTAAAGTAGCGCATAAAGCGTGTTGAACAGTATGAGGCGGCCGCCTACGCCCTGGTCATGGGCGGTTTGCGCAATTATGTTGAGCGACGCGAAATTGGGCATGACATAAGCGGTGGCGGTGGCCAGCAATTTGGCCGCGCCCTTTGAGATGGCGGCGAAGTTCTTCAAGTCCTCAGCAAACGTCCCAATCACAAAGAGGGAAAAGGCAAAGATCGCGGAAAATATAGGGGACGAGAAAGTAGAAAACAGCACGGTCAGGGCGGTCACGATCAGGAATTGAAGCACCGTGAAATAAATAGCCACCAAAAGCAGGGCATCGGTCTTGTGCAGCCCGTTGGTAAACATCAGCGCGATGTAAAAGCCTACGGTCATGAGCGCGGTGTTTACAACCAGCGTCATGATCAGGCCAAGATATTTGCCCAGGATAAACTCCCAACGCCGCACCGGCCGGGAAAGAATTGTGTAGAGTGTCTTCTTCTCGATTTCCTTCGATACCAGCCCTATGCCGATAAAGATGGCGATAATTACGCCGAAAAGAGAAATGGAACTCAGCCCAACATTGACCAGAATGAGCCGCTCCATGCCGATAGAGATCTGCCCGAACAGCGGGGCGCTGGCCACCAGGAGCAGGACAAAAAGAATCAGGTTGTAAAGGACCCGGTCACGCACGGCTTCGCGAAATGTGTTCCATGTAATGGCAGTCAGGCGAGAGATCATGAAATGACTTTCTCCTGCTCTGACGTCCGGGCCAGAAAATATTCTTCCAATGTTCCGTGCAATGGAGTAACGGAAATAAGCCGGGCACGCTGCCGCCGCAGTTGGTCCAGCAGAGAATCAATGTCCTCACTGCGAACAATCGCACGGACGGTTTCTCCGGTGACATGAGATTCGATCAGCAAACCGGAAACCGCAGGATGGGCGTGGGCGCCGTCCCATATTACTTCCGATTTGCCTGCTACGCTGGTCCTGATGTCGTTGATGGACCCAATACCTCGCAATTCTCCCTTGTGAATGACCGCGACCCGATCGCACAGCGCCTCGGCATCGGAAAGGATGTGGGTGGAAAAGAAAATCGTCTTGCCCTCGTCCTTCAATCCCTGAATCAACTCCCGCACTTCATGGCGGCCCAGCGGATCCAGGCCGGACATGGGTTCGTCCAGGAAAATCACTTCCGGGTCATGGATGATGGCCTGCGCAATGCCAACGCGCTGGAGCATGCCTTTTGAAAACTTGCGCAACTGGCGGTTTTCCACGTCACCTAACCCGACACGCTTCAAAAGTTCGTCAATCTTTGAGTTGCGGGTTTCCCTCGGAACCCCGGAGAGCCGCGCGTAGTAATCGAGCAACTCAGGGGCGCTCAGATAATCGTAAAAATAGGGTTGCTCAGGCAGGAAGCCGATGCGGCGTTTGACCTCTGGATCCAGAAAGCTTTTGCCCAGGATGGTGGCTGTACCAGACGTCGGAGAGATAATGCTCATCAGCAGCTTTAGCGTCGTGGTCTTGCCGGCTCCGTTGGGTCCGAGAAAGCCGAAAGTCTCGCCGGTCCGAACCGCGAGATTGAGAGGTTTCAGGGCTGGACGGATCTGTTTCTTCCAGAAGCCCACTGCATAATTTTTCGAAAGACCCTGGATTTCGATGGCGTACATACTCATTCAGTGTATTTGGAGTAGTGTCAGGCCGGTTGCAGGCCTTCATTCCGTTTCGGTCTGGCGACGAATCGCTCAAGTTTACCCAGAATCGCTCTATATGACAACGTCGCAGAAGGGCACGGATTTCCTGATGCCGCCGAGCACAGTTTTTTCTCTTATTTGAGCGCCGTAAAACCTGTTGCGCAGTCAGTGCCCGTGATGGGCAGAGTGGCCGTGCCGTCTTTCCAAATACTTTAAATAAAAACGTTACTGAATTGCAGGCAAAGCGTTGCAGGCGGTGGCGCTGGCGATGCCACTACCGGAGGTTACCTGGGACCGGACGACCGCATCGGTGTTGGAGCAATAGTCGTGCGTAGCTGCCGTTTTTGTCAAACTGATGCCGGTGATCAAATAATCAGGAGCGGGGGTCCCGCCGGTGGGTGAAATGATTGTGTAACCATAAGCGCCTTTGGGGCAGGTTGCGCCGCCACAGCCCAGCACACCGTCAATAAGGCAGGAGCTGGTAGCGGTCACATTGGCCGGGACGCTGCAGTCGACACCATTAGGGCCCAAGGCCGTCAGATTGGCGGCATAGCCCGTGGCGGGATACGTTGTTGAATACGTTGCTTCAGATGTATTCAGAGTGCGAATTGTGCTGGCGCCGGCCGACTCGTTGGCGGCGATACGCGCCCTCATCAGGTTAGGAATGGCGATGGCGGCAATGATCAGGATGATAGCCACGACGATCAGCAACTCGATCAAAGAAAAGCCTTTGTGTTTGCGCATTTGTCTAAGTTCTCCCCTGCATTCCCATCGCATTTCTAATTCTCCTCTGCAGTCCCGTCGCGCCTCTATAAGTCTCTTGGCAAAGGACTGCATTCACTTATTCATTAAGATATGCACCTTTATCGCCATTCCGATAATACGGCCGAAAATGGTGTTAAATTGCTGATAACAAAAAAGATGTTAGCATATCCTCATAGGAAGCGGCGAGCCTGGACTTGGCATGATTGTGGTCAATAACTGACAAGAAGTGTCAATCGTTTTGGGTGGAAAATGCCGTCGATCCAAAGGGCACGGACAAAAAGCACAAGGGACATGGACCCCTGCCATGTCCCTTCTGTTCGATACCCTCCCCAGGGTACGTGCCTAAACGTTACTGGATTGCGGGCAACGCACTGCAAGCCGTGGCCGACGCGACGGCAGCCGGTGGTGTAGCGGTTACCTGGAACCTAACCACTGCATCGGTGATGGAGCAGTAGTCTTTCTTCGCTACTCCCGCACCCAAACTGGTGGCGGTAATGAAGTAGTCAGGAACCGGAAGCGTCGCAACGGATGAAGAGATCACGTAAGTATAAGCGCCTTTGGGGCAGCTCACGCCGCAACCCAATACACCGTCAATCAGGCAGGAGCTGGTAGCGGTGACGTTAGCTGGGACGCTGCAGTCGACACCGTTAGGGCCCAGGGTCGTCAGGTTAGGAGCGTAGCCGTTGGCGGCATAAGTTGTTGAGTACGTTACTTCAGATGTGTTGAGAGTGCGAACTGTGCTGGCGCCGGCCGATTCATTGGCGGCAATACGGGCTCTCATCAGGTTAGGAATGGCGATGGCGGCAATGATCAGGATGATTGCTACCACGATCAGCAGCTCAATTAATGAAAAACCTTTTTGTTTGCGCATTAAATCTCCTTCTTGAAATTCCATTTGTTTGCTTGACTTCCTATACGTTCAATGAGGTCCCGAAAACCTGATATTGTCTAAACGATTGTGCATGTTTAGTACCATTTCTGTTGAGCAAGGAGGGATGCGTCGGATTCTATCAGGTAGATTACTGATTATAAAGGAGTCTAAAGCGGCGATGTGAGCCGCCTCGACTTGAGAAATAATAGGGCTTTCATTCTCAACCGAATGACCAAAATTGTCAGTTCATGACAATCTATGTCGTAACGCGAGCAATGGGCAAGTCCGTCGCTCCAATGTCATTTCCCAAAAAAATAAAAGGGCATGGCTTCCGCCATGCCCTTCTTTTCGGCTCATACCCTCCCCCAGGTACTTGCCTAAACTGTTACTGGATTGCCGGCAACGCGCTGCAAGCAGTGGCAGAGGCGACAGCAGCCGGTGGTGCAGCGGTTACCTGGAACCTGACCACTGCATCGGTGATGGAGCAGTAGTCTTTCTTCGCTACTCCCGCACCCAAACTGGTGGCGGTAATGAAGTAGTCAGGAACCGGAAGCGTCGCAACGGATGAAGAGATCTTGTAAGTATAAGCGCCTTTGGGGCAGGTCACACCGCAGCCCAGGACACTGTCAATCAGGCAGGAGCTGGTAGCGGTGACGTTAGCTGGGACGCTGCAGTCGACACCGTTAGGGCCCAGGGTCGTCAGGTTAGGAGCGTAGCCGTTGGCGGAATAAGTTGTTGAATACGTTACTTCAGATGTGTTCAGTGTGCGAACTGTGCTGGCGCCGGCCGACTCGTTGGCGGCAATACGGGCCCTCATCAGGTTAGGAATGGCGATGGCGGCAATGATCAGGATGATCGCTACCACGATCAGCAGCTCAATTAATGAAAAACCTTTTTGTTTGCGCATTTTAGAAATCTCTCTTCCTCTGGAATTCAGTTTTCGATGGTGGATTTGCTGAGTCTTTCATCGGCAAATCGAACCCGCGATCTGCTGGTTCCTTATGCAGGTTGTTAGCCAATGTACTCTGGCGATCGTGATATCCCTTTAAGCCCCTGATACATAAAGGTTTTCGATGAAGATCGTAAACAAATGTAAAGAGGACTTTAATCTCAATTTTAGCAAAGAAATGACAAAAAATGTCATTCGTGACTAACAAAGAACGGCAGGGATGACGATCCTTGCGCTCCCAGAGATTAAATTAAGCAGAATCAGGCAGTCGGCACCCTGCCCGATAAGCGGGTGCCGTAGCTGAGAGATGTACTCGCCACGGTATCAGAGGGTATCCGCAGCAAGCCAAAAATTAAAAAGGAATGTCTTCGTCAGTAATCTCGGCTGAGGCCGGGGCGTGTTCCTCGGAATGCGAGCTGCGCTGGTCGAATGACGCCGAAGCGCCCCGCGACGAGCGTCCTTCATGGTCGCCGCCTCCTCCACCTTCACCGCGCCCACCCAAGAGGACCAGGTCGCTGGCGACAACCTCAGTGCGGTACTTCTTTTCGCCGCTTTGCTTGTCTTCCCAGCTCGAGGTCTGGAGCCGGCCTTCGATATAGATCTTTGATCCCTTTTTCACGTACTCGCCGACGATCTCCGCCAGCCGCTGCCATACCACGATGTTGTGCCACTCCGTACGGTCCTGCCATTCGCCGGCTTTGTCTTTGTAGCGCTCGTTGGTCGCCAGGCTGAACTTGGCCACGGGAACGCCGCTGGGTGTGAATTTAACTTCCGGGTCTTTCCCCAGATTTCCCACCAGAATCACTTTATTTACGCTCTTTGCCATGAGGGTTCCGCTTTCTATTTGTATCGCTCCGGGCAAATATATCAGCGTTTCAGGATTTGTTAAAGCTCGTGCGCGAGCCAATGGAAACCGTGCCGCGCTGCCCCAGTGTGGGCGCAACGTACACAGACTGATGGCACTTGTAATTCAGGGTGAGCGCATTGAGAATCGGGAAAGCCTATGACGGATTCAAGTTCAGTCGAACCTTCGGGACAATGGTGGCGCGCCGGGCTTATGCTCCTGTGGGTGGCGTACATGCTGCTGACTTCGTTTTACTGTCTGCTCGCCTTTTTCCCTTATACGTATTACGCACTAATTAAATCGCCGGTCTACGATTGGATGCCATGGTTTGTCCATCAACATGTCCTTCTCTACTGGGTGGCGCTGTTCGGGCTTGCTGCCGCGTATTACAAAGATAAGAAATGGCTGTGGTATGCAGCGGTGATTATTGCTCCGCTGGCTGTGGCCGGAATCTACATCACTGCGCGCCCCTTCTTAGCCGATTTGCACAGCGATGCCGCAGCATATTGGTGGAGCGTCGCCGCGCTCGCCGCCATCCTTCTTCTTGCCGTGATTGAAGTGGTAACCCACCAGTCCGAAAGACGCGGGGAGCCGCGAGTCTCGCTGACTTACTTGCCTGCCGTGCTGTCGGTGATTACGGTGGCCCTTTTGGGCGTGCTCGGGCAAAAGATACTGGATCGGGGCGATGCTTTTCCATCCGTTGTTCATTCGCATGAAATCGAACTGGGCTTCTGGAGCGTCGTCACCCATGTCGTAGTGGCGCTTGTGGCCGTCTCGATGCTTAACATCTTATTTGCCCTCGCTTCCAAAACCCCTTGGCCCCGCCTGGTGTGCGGGACGGTTATCGGCGTGGCAGCAGGCTGCACTAGCATTTACGGGCTGCAGAATTTTCTGAATACTACGCTGGGGTTCCATGGCGGGCTTGCATGGCTTTATAGCGCTTTACTCGTCGCGAGTTTTTTGTTCATGGGGCTTGCCCTGACGTTCCAGGTGCAGGCAGCGGTCCGTCTTCAGCCGAAGGAAAATGGCAGGAAGCGCGCAGTAAAGGTGTTGGCTATTTTGGCGCTCGTTGGATTAGGTGCGCTGGCTCTGATTTTGCCTTCCACCGTCGGACAGTGGGATTGGAACGGCGTTTTTCAATGGCTATTCACCTTGCTGCTTTGGGTCGCTATGACCGGTTGCTTTTATTTGTTTGGCCGTCCGCGGAAACGTTACTCTTGGCCTGCAATTGTTGCCGTGCTCCTGATCACGGGTGTCAGTTACAAGACCCTTAAATTCACGGAGATCCTCTGGAGCAAGTCCCTGGGCATCACTGACTATGACATCGCGCACTCTCTTGAGCAGTACGCATCGCTGGATGTCTCTTTTCGATTCGCTCATCACCTGCTGGGGAATGCTGCTGGCGAGGAATCTTGTGAGAATCTTTGCCGGATTCTTCGCTCGTACACCAACATACGCGACGCCCAGACGAGCCGGCAGATTCAGTTTGTGGACAACCTGACACCCACGCAAGGCAAGCGTCCCAACATTTTTATCATCGTGGTCGATTCCATGCGGCCGGACTTCCTGGGAGCATACAACTCCAAGGTGGATTTCACTCCGAACATCGACGCCCTGGCTGCCGACAGCGTAGTGTTCCGCAATACCTATACCCAGTATGCAGGCACATACCTTTCCGAGCCGGCGATCTGGTCGGGCGCCATGCTCCTGCATGCTCATTACCTGCGGCCTTTTGAGAACGTGAATGGTCTGGAGAAACTGGTTAACGCCGATGGCTACAAGAAGATCGTCAGTTACGACCATGTCGTGCGGGAGATCCTCTCTCCTCAGGATGACTTGATCAAGCTCGATACCGATAAGTCAAGCTGGAGGGCGCTTGACTTCTGCTCGACGGTTCCGCAATTGACCGCGAACCTGGACGCACATCCTGACGACAGCCGTCCTGTATTCTTTTTTGCCCAGCCGCAGAACGTGCACATGTTTGCTAGCAACACCCAACCAACATGGCGCACAGCGAATTGGAGCCGTCCGGGATTCAACCTTAGGATCGCCCTGGAGGTTCATCAAGTTGATCAATGCATAGGCAACCTGCTCTCCTATTTGAAATCGCACCATCTTTACGACGAAAGCATCATCATTCTTACTTCCGATCACGGTGATGCCACCGGTGAATTTGGCCGCTTTGCTCACTCCTATCCCATTTATCCGGAAGTGATGCACGTGCCGTTGATTGTGCACTTGCCCAGCTCCATGCGAGGCAAGGTCACGTACAACCGCGATCGCATCTCGACACTCACAGACATCACCCCATCTCTGTACTATCTCCTCGGACACCGGCCGATCAAACGAGACCCTATGCTGGGCCAACCATTGTTCGCGGAAACGAAAGAGGAACTTGACCGCTACAAGCGCGACGAATTATTCCTCGCTTCCGACGTGGCGCCAATTTACGGGATTCTGGATAACGGCAGGTACATGTATGCGACGTATGCTTCACCCGCGCGCAGTTATCTTTTTGACTTGGCGAAGGACCCGCACGCAGAGCACAACATCCTGACCGAAGAATTGAAACACGCTTATGACCAGCGAGTGATTGATCATCTCAAGCAGATTGGGGACTTCTACGGTTACAAGATTGGGGTCAACTCGCTGTTGGCTTCACAACGGTAGCGTTGATCACGAAGTTAGCGGCTGATTCGCAAGTGGTCAGGACGGCCCTTCACGTATGCCCGCCATAAATCTGGTAAAGCATTACGTAAACCACCACGCCGGTGACTGAGACGTAAAGCCAGACTGGAAAAGTCCATCGCGAAATTCTGCGGTGCTTGTCAAATCTGGACTTTAGCCCATACGTGAGTGACATCACCACCAGCGGGACCACGGCGGCCGCCAGTATCGTATGCGAAATCAGGATCGTGTAATAGACCGGCCTGACCCATCCCTGGCCGGGAAAATGCACTGAGCCCACGTGCGCATGGTAATAGAGATAGCTCACAAGGAAGACGCTTGATGTCGCAAAGGCGGCAATCATGCATGCGCGATGCAGCCTGATCTGCTTGCGTGCTATTAGCGCCCGCCCTGTAGTAATCAAGACAGCACTGGCGCCGTTGAGCGTCGCGTTCAGCGCGGGGAAGAGGCTGTAGTCGGTCATCTCTTCTTTATGCTGGTTGCCATAATTTATGAATGCACCACGTTCAGCATCATCAAGGCGAAAAGCAGCGGCAGGTAAATCACGCTGGCTTGGAGCAACTGGCGGGCAAAAAGTCTGGAATCGGGTGAGGTGGTCGGGAGCTTGGTGCGTGCCAGGCGAAAAACAAACCACAGAAATCCCAGCCCGAGAACCAGCGCGCCGAAGAGGTAAATCTTGCCGGTCATCCGCAGCAGGGCCGGAACCAGGCTCACGGAAATCAGGGTGGAGCAATACGTAAACATCTGCCGAATTACGCTGTGTCCGGCCTTGTCCACCACTGGAAGCATTTTGATCCCGGCCGCTTCGTAATCCTCCCGGTACATCCACGCGATCGCCTGAAAATGCGGGAACTGCCAGAAGAACACGATCAGGAACAGAAAGACTGCCTCAATTTCCAGCTTGCCGCGCACAGCGGTCCATCCGAGCAGTGGCGGCATGGCCCCAGGGAAAGCGCCTACAAAAGTTGAGATCGGCGAAATGCGTTTCAGTGGCGTATAAAACGCCAGATACGTAACTGCGGTGCCAAACGCCAGCAGACCCGTAAGAATGTTCGTCGTCAGTGAAAGATAAACCGGCCCCATCACAGTCGCAAGGATTCCAGCGGTCAGGCCCGTCGCTAGACTCATTCTGCCCGCGGGTAGCGGACGGTTGCGCGTGCGGCGCATCAGCGCGTCAATCTTGTGTTCCAGAACTTCATTCAAGGCCGCTGAACCCGCGCACGTCACGCCG
>Ga0210400_10002848_pt1 | contig 15599 bp, 10 predicted proteins | sample IncBWH26MmetaG_FD_155456 | JGI IMG/M metagenome (GOLD analysis project Ga0210400, IMG submission 155456) | Forest soil microbial communities from Barre Woods Harvard Forest LTER site, Petersham, Massachusetts, United States - Inc-BW-H-26-M | ecosystem: Environmental > Terrestrial > Soil >... | reverse complement strand
AATGACGGTTTTGAACACATCGGATTTCTTCAGCGGAACCAGGCAAACATCCGATGCGCCAATGTAAGCAGGGATCTTCTCTCGAGGCTGCTGATCGAGGAATTTTAACTTGTTTAGACCTCGTTCTCGTGCCTGCGCCACGATGTGTTCTTTCTCCGCGCCCTCGCCTAGCATCATGAAAATAATTTCGGGATTGGTTGCCTGCAATTGCGCGGCCGCAGTGACGATGGTTTCGAGTCCGTGCGCCATACCCATCGTGCCGATGTAGGAGACAACGAACTTTCCCTCCACGTCGAGTTCGCACCTTAGTTCTGTGGCCGAGTCAGGGGCGAACAACTGAGTTTCTACTCCGTTTTCGATGACGGAAATTTTCTCCCGAGGAACGTGCCAGTGTTCCGCCAGATAATCTTCAAAAGCGGGGCTGACGACCACCACGCGGTCGGAACGGCTATACAGAAAGCCGGCGATCTTTGCCAGAGCGCGGTGGAGCAGTGAATTGCTGTTACCCATGCCTACCGCGGCCAGCGATTCGGGCCATAGATCGCGGACTTCGAAGACGAAAGGGACGCGCTTCCAGCGCGCCAACCACCAGCCTGAGAGTCCGACCAACAACTGCGGTGAGGTCGCAATCACCACGTCGGGCCGCGATAAAAAAAGACCCGTGGTCGCAGCCGAGATGCAGAACGAACCATAGTTCAAGATGCGCTCGTATGCTTTACGATTCGGAAAAGGAAGAAGCCAGGTACGAATCACGTTCACGCCGTTGATCCGTTCGCGGAGTACCATGCGCCTAAAATCGGCCTCGTACTCAGGAGGCACTACACCGGTAGGATGATTGGGGAAGCCGGTTAACACGGTTACTTCGTGTCCGGCGGCAGCCCAGTGTTTGGACAATTCCACGGCTCGCGCGGCGGGCGCACCCATCTCCGGCGGGAAGTATTGCGAGATGTAAAGAATCTTCATGATGCGCGAATGTTCGGGAGCCTGTATTCAGGAGGCCTGATCGAAACCGCTTGCGTCAGTGGCCTCGCCGCCAGCGAAGAGTGTTTTCACAGCTATCGGCCGCCCCAGAGACCGCGACTCTTCCAGAGCGAACGTGGTCAGCATGGTGCTCACAATTTCTGGAAACGGGATTGGCGACTCCGAACCAGTCTGAATCGCCGCGACAAAGGCTTCAAATTCGCCGCGGTGTCCTTTGTCCTGACGCAGAAGGGAGCGAAGCACGCGTTTCTTTCCATTCTGGACAAGTTCCAGTCGCCGAAAATCTTCCAACACGGCCACGCGGCCGCCGCCGAATACTTCAATTCGCTCCTTGGAAAACGATTTGTCGCCGTTCGCCAGGTAGCTGATGGTGCCCTGCGAACCATCCGTGAAGCGCAGCGAACACACAACGTTGTCGTTGCTGTACTTACCAGGATTGGACAAACTGTGCGTTTCAACTTCCACCGGTGAGGCGCCGGCGAGAAAGCAGAGAAGGTCGACGAAGTGGCAGACTTCACCAATAATGCGCCCTCCGCCTTGCAGCGGGTCGTTCAGCCAGTGATCCGCGGGAAGGGAGCCTGCATTCACGCGGTAGTGAAGCGCCAAAGGCTCGCCAGATTCTTGCACAAAATGTTTCATCTTCATCGCGAGCGGGGCGAAGCGACGGTTGAATCCGACCATGAGATGACGGCGCTGCCGAGCTGAATTGTTGATCTCTTCGGCGATTTCTTTTAGCTCCGCTTCGTTGAGGCAGAGAGGTTTTTCGCAGAAGACGTGCTTGCCAGCGGCGAGTGCGGCGATCACCTGGCTTGCGTGGAGATGATGGCGGGTGGCGATAAGGACCGTGTTGACGGCGGGATTTTCGAGAATTTCCCGCTCGTCGGTGGTGCAGGAGCGGAAGCCAAACTTTTTAGCGGCGTGCCAGGCGTGCGAACCATTCGCCGCGCTCGCTACTATCATCTCAACCGCACGAAGCGGCCGGAGCGCAGGCAGCATCGTGCCGATCGCAAAGCTTCCCGCTCCCACCAAACCGATGCGAACTGCATCGCTTGCAGCCGGACGATCGAAGCCTTCCATCTTTATGTAGCGGAGGTCGGAAGCATTCTGGGGATAAGTGATCAACACTCCCAAAAATGGCTCGGGGGTTTTGCCGGTAATCAAATCATAGGCGGAGCGCGCCTCGGCGATGGGAAAACGATGCGTAAGCAACGGAGACAAGTTGAGTTTGCGATCGGAGAGAAGTTTCAGAAAAGCTTCCATGTTGCGAGTTTCGGTCCAGCGAACGTAACCGATGGGGTAGTCGATTCCCTTCTGCTCGTAGGCTGAGTCGTAGCGGCCGGGGCCGTAGGAGCGCGAGACCCGGAAGTCCAGTTCCTTCTCATAGAAAGCTCGGCGCGGAATATCCATGGCGACGGTCCCGACCGCGACGACTACGGCGCGACTCCGCGCCACTGATCCGGCAAGATTTACGGGATCGTTGCTGGAACTCTGCGCCGTGATGAGAACGGAATCTGCTCCGTGTCCGGCCGAGTATTGCAGACACAAGTCGAGAAAGCTGGAAGCGGAAGTGCTAACCGCATCTGCACCAAGTCGGCCGGCCAGTTCTGCGCGATCCGCGGAAAGATCCATTCCTAGAACGCAGCAGCCGGCTGCCTTGAGGATTTGAACTGTGAGTTGACCGAGAAGTCCGAGTCCAATGACTGCGACTACGTCTCCGAGTTTGGCGTCGGCGTTACGCACGCCGTGAAGGGTGACGGCTCCGAGCGTGGCGAAGGCAGCTTCATCAAAGCTGACGGATTCGGATGGAATTTTTGCGACCAGCAAACGAGGGACGCAGGCAAACTCGGCGTGAACGGCGTGACCGGCGCCCGCACACGCGACGCGATCTCCAGGGTTAATATCGGAAATGCCCTCGCCGACGGCAATGACGGTTCCGGCGCTGCTGTAGCCCAGGGCGCTTGGTTGATCGAGACGGCTGCGTACGGTGGAGATCGTCGCCAGGAGGCCATCGCGGCTGATTTTACTCAGAACGTCCCGCACAAGATCGGGCCGCATTCGCGCTTTCTGCAAAAGATTCTTGCTGGCGAATTCCGAAGAAGCGCGCTCCGTACCTGCTGACACGACGGACGCAGCGGTTCGAACGAGCATGCATCCCGCCAGAAGTTTGGGAGCGGGGACCTCCGCTATGGTGATCTCAGCGGTGCGCGCGTCCTGGAAAAGTTGTCTCATGCTTCGGGCTCGCTCACCAGATTCACTCGATAAATCTCGGATTCATTGTCCGAAATGACGATCTCGTTCCCTCTGGATTCGATTTTGCATCTTTCGTCCGTAAGAACAACGGTGACGAACCGGATCGGCAATTGCGAGCGGGTTTGATAAAGCAAAGAAACCGCGGGCTGAAGATCGCCGTAGGTGGGCGACTCCCAGCCGAGCAACTGCGTTTCGGCGTCAGCGATCTCATCTGACTTTGTATTCGTCACGGTCGTTATCTTCTTCCCTTTCCCTTCGCGTATGACAGCCGGGCTTCCTGGAGCACTGGAGAAAATGTTCCAGCGAATTTGCGAGTCGCCCGTTTTGAAGGCGACTTGAAGAAAAGACGAGCCGGCAATCTCGAACGGCAAGTCGGCAGCCAGCCAATGCAGGCGCACGTCGTGTTCGCCGGATCCTTCAATGTCATCTACGATCACCCATCCCGAGCCCGCAAGCCATCGAACCATGCGGCGGTGGCTCGCGCCGAAGCGCTTGTAGCCATCATGCTGGCCCTCGAAAGAATCGGGAGCGTCTCCACTTGAAGGGTACACGCGGCCTGAGGCCTGCGCCCAGTCAACCCAGAGAAAGCGGCCGGCGCGGCGCATCTGATCCTGATGATCGACCGTAACGGTGTTATGGACGGCTGTTCCGGCGAGTCCATTATTCCACGGAACCGCACCGTTGTAGAGATAGGTTCCAGGATCGCGAGCCAGGTTTATGCCGCGCCACCACAGGTCCATGTGCAGTTGATCGGCTTGAAAAGGCCGGCGAGTGTAGCGACCGGCGCGAATCAATGCCCAGGAATTGTTGTCTCCGAGGCGAAAGTAACCGGTTTCGGAGGCGAGGCGAGGAACAGAAATTGCTTCTTGCACTACTGCCGGATTTTTTCCGAACCACAGCGCGGCTTCATCCCAGGGGCCTGGGTGCAGAGTGGGGCGATCCAGAACCGCGGCCCCGAGTTGCAGCAGCGGGCGGAAATCTCGATAAGAGGCCTGCGCGAGGGGAAGAAGTATGCTGCCGTCGTCGGAGCCGTAATTGGGTGCGAGTCCGCTGACCGGATCCACCCACGGGCGAATGAAGTCATAGGCAGATTGGGTGCGCTGGCGAATATCTTCATGCAGAGCAAAGCGGTAAATCTCGGCGAGGCGCAGAGTCCACAACAGCAAGTGCAGGATCATGCGCTGGTAGTTGAAAGAATGCTGTTGCGAAACTCCCTCGGGCGTGATCTGGTCTAGAACTGCCTCGTGCAACAGATGCGCGCCAAGATTCTGCCAGACCTGCGCCTCTCTCAACTCCGGATAGAGCGTGCCAGCGGTCCACAGACCAACCGCTTCGCTGATCAGGTGATTGCTGCGCTGGGAGCGCGCGTAGCCAAGAGTTTGCGCGGTGCGCCAGGCGTGAGCGGCAATCATGGAAACCAACAGAGCAACGCGCTCGTTGCTGGTTGCGGGCGAATGAATAAATGCATGAAGCGCGAACGAAAGAGACAGAATCCGCAAGGAGGATTCCTGACCGCAGATCCACAGGGGTCCGGCCATGGGCGGGTTGTGGTGAGCCCAGTCCTCGATTGCGGTCCAGAAGGCATGGGGAAAGCGTTCGTCGCCCGTGAGCGCGTATGCGCGAGTCAACGGGTAGACGAAAAGAAATCTGGAGGGTTCGAGAATAAACTTCAGATCGCCGTAGACAGGCGAGGCGAAGCGCATCTGCGTCCAGGGCTGGCTGGGAGAGACCTGTTGGCCTGTGACGGGATTTCGGAACCATTGCGGGGGGAAACCGCACGCAAACGAGAGTTGGCCGAAGTAGGGCAAATGTCCTTTTAGAATTCGTTCGGCTTCGGAGAGGACGTTATTTTGCTCGTCCGGCTGGATGGTCTCCTTGATACTAGTTCCCACGGTCGGCGCATCAGGGAAAAAGAATCGCGGCGTGCCGTCGCGTCGCGCGGTCAGCATGGCAGCTGGCGTGGCGCTCGGGGCGATGCGATCGAGACTCCAGGAGTCCCATCCCTGGACGGACCGCATTCGCCATGACATGAGGCCGGTGCCGCGCTGAAGTTCGTATTGGAGGCGAAGCATGCCGTCGCGGACGCCGAAGGTGCGGCCGACTTGCAGCATGGTGTCGAGTCTGCTCATGGGCTTACCCATGCGCTCCGTCCACAGGAAGGCGCATCGTCGTCAGGCGGCGCGCGGCCCGGTTCTGGAGCCACTCATGCATGACGAAGAATTGGTTATCACGATCGAGATCAGATTGTGGTTTTGCGTGGATTGTGCCTTGATCGAGGCCGGCGATGACTTCAGCGATTTTATCGATGCCAAATGCGATGAGACGATTTCGCAGGTCGCTTAACGAGCCACTTCGGGCGGCGTCGTGAAGTTCATATTTCTGGAGTATGGGCCCGGTATCGATTCCCTCATCCATGAAATGGATCGTAACGCCGAGGGGGACATTCTGCAGCAGCGACCACTCTGGACTGCTCATACCTCGGATTTCTGGCAGCCAACCAAGGTGCACATTGAGGACTCCGAGGCGCGGCACCTCCAACAATGGCTTTCGCAGAATGTTGCCGCCGGTGAAAATGATTAAATCGGGGGACCAGGCTTTTAGGCGCGCAAGTGACTCCGGCGCATTTTGATCTTTGCAGATGGCAACCGGAAAGCGGTGCGATGCGGCCACTTCGCGCAGGCTGCGGAAAACTCCGTCTCGGTGTTTGAGAACCGGCTCAAGGTACGGATTACTTACGAGTGTTTGCCCGTCGCGGCGATGGGGCAGGAACTTGTTGCGCGCGTAACGCGTCACTCCGCGCACACCCCACTGGCCAAGTTTTCGCAACACGGTGCCGCGATCGAGAGTGCGAAGGGCAAGCGCGCCGACGGGAACGTACCCTGCCTCGGCCACGCGTAATGCCAACGCGCATGCGGTCTCGCTGTAAATGCTCGAACTGAGAATTACGATGCGCATGGCAATACTTTGAGTGCTGAAGTTTCGAATGACTGGGTGAGGCGCTGTTCCATCATCAGAGCGTCCGCGAAAAACTTGCATCCCCAACTTATATAACGCAACGGCTGGTAGCGGCCCCAGATGGGGTAGGAGCCGCTGATTCCTCCTGCGATTCCCGGCCGCCCGCGTACTGGAATCATTTGCTTCAGCATCTCGTTCATCTTGAGCGCGGCGTTAGGGTAGCGCAGGTCGTCGGTCATTTCATACAAGCGCAGCCATACGCATGACATTTGTGCATTGCCCGTTAGACAGGTGAAGTGGTGTCCGTTTTTAAAATCGGAATCGAAGGCGCCGGGCAGATACTTGTTGGTTTCGAATTTCCGCAGCAGTACCCATGCCGGCTTGGCTACGGCGTGGACGGCATCGGTGCGCCGGCGCAGGATGCCACATTCCAGGACTCCCTGCAGCACATAGGCGATGAAGTGCAAATAGTTTGGGTGGCCCCGAAGATTGATGCCATCAACCCAACCGCTGGCACGGAAGTGCGACAAAACCCAGTCAAGATTTCTCTCGGCGGCCGCGCCGTATTTGTGATCCGTAGATTGTTCGGACAATTCGGCGAGCGCCCAGGCAACCATGCTGTAGTAAGTGTGCGGCGCGTTCTGGTATGCGCCGGGACCGGACCACGATCCATCTTCTTGCTGGGTGTTGATCAGCCAATCGCCTGCGGCGATTGCCGATGCCAGGACTTCGGGACGTTTCGTCTCGCGGTAGGCGCAGACTAAGCCCTGGAGAATTTGGCCGGTATTGAATACCGATGGTTCTTGCTCCCTGCCGTGCAGCCCTCCCGGAAACGCGCCGGTTGGCGTCTGCAGGGATAACAACCAGTTGGTGGCTCGTTCCGCGGCGGCTATCGCAGCGCCGTCGCCTTGCGCGCGTGCATATTCATACAACGTCGGGACGAGATAACCGGTCACCTCCGGATAGGACTCGGAATATCCCGTGAGCAGGCTGTAGTAGGCCGCGATGCCGTCGTCAGAGCGCTGAGCGGTGAATATCCAGCGGAGCAACAAGTCCAGCGTCACGGCGCTGGACCGCTTGGTGGTTGCGAAGGAGTAGAGATGCTTTTGCTCGAAAGAGGTCCTGACTCTGTCCGATGCAAGTTTCTGAATCAACGGGAACACGCGCTGCGGCGCGCGCAGCAAGCCGGTTGCTTCGGTCAGGGCTTTCGCGGCGAAGCTGGGCGGGGCGCTGCCTCTGTCTTCTTTCTCTGGGACAGCGGCGTCGAAGTCAGTCATTTCCACAAATGGCCCGCGAAGATGTGCGCAGATCGCATAAAGGATTCACGCCGTGGCAGCCTGAGGCACGGGGCCGAACTCCTCCGCGGAGCGCTGCGCTCCGGCGTCAAGAAAAACTCTCATCCAATGCTCTAGCGTCAGAAACTGCCAGATTTGCATCGACCAATCCTCCGCACCACCACGATGTTCGTCCACGAAGCGGCGGACGGCCTTTGGCTGGAAGAGGCCCCGGTTTCGGATGTTGGTTTCGGAAAGCAGATCGTCCACCATTTCTCTCAAGTCGTTCGCCAGCCAGTAGTCCACGGGGGCGGCGAAACCCGCTTTGGGTTGACGCAACACCTCGGCGGGCAGAACACCTCGCATCGCCTGGCGGAGGATGTGTTTTGTCGTTGGCCGGAAAAATCCTTTGAGCTTGAGGTCGGGCGGAATACTCCAAGCCGCAAACTCCGCAAGTTCGCGGTCGAGAAATGGAACGCGAACTTCCACCGATGAGGCCATGCTCATCTTGTCGTTGTAGTTCAGGTTCAGGCTGGTCATGAAAATCTTGGTATCGAGATAGAGCATCTGGTTCAGAAAATCGCAGTCGCGCACTGCGTCGAAGCGGGAATGATGGCGAAGAGCGGGATCGGATGCGCCAGTCTGATTCTGAACATCGTGAGTATACAAATTCATCTTCTGAGGGCCATCCAGATAAGTGCAGTTACGAATGAAGCGCTCTTCCGGGTTGAGCGATGCACTGCGCGCCATCTTTTTGGCGAGCCGCACGCTTCCCTTCATGGCAGTGCCGCGCAATCCGGGCAACGCGCCGAGGCTGGATTCGATTCCGCTACGCAGGAAGCCAGGCATTCTTTGATACGCGTGCGCCCAGCGATGGGCGGCGTGTTTGCGATATCCGGCAAACAACTCGTCTCCGCCAACGCCGGATAGCAGCACCGTAGCCTGCTTTCGCGCCTCGCGGCAGACCAGGTATGCGGTGATGATCGCAGGATCGGCAGTGGGCTCGTCCATGTGCCAGGTGAGGCGCGGCAGCAAGTCTGCAACATCGGGCTCGACCACAATCTGCTGATTCTCGCAGCCAAGTTGCCTGGCCAGCCGCGCGGGGACGTTGGGATCGTCAAGAGCGCTTTCACCCACGCGATATTTCCGCGGGAAGGTAATGGTGTAAGTGCGAACGGGCTGCTTCGTCGCCTGGCACATCATGGCGACGATGCTTGACGAATCCAGCCCGGCGCTGAGAAATGCGCCGATGGGAACGTCACTCACCATTTGCGCTTGCACGGATCGCCGAAAGCGTTCACGCACTTCGTCGGCTAGATCGGATTCGGACTGAGGGTATTGCGCATCGACTCGGGGGAAGGTCAGGTCCCAATACTGCTGGATCTTCAGTTCGCCGTCGCGAAAGGTGGCGCAGTGTCCGGCGGGAAGTTTGCGAATCCCGCGGAACATTGTTTTGGGATCGGGAACCCAGAGAAAAGTCAGATACTGGTGCAACGATTCCAGGTCGATCTCAGCTTCGATCTGCGGCACATGGAGAAGGGCTTTCACTTCTGAAGCGAAGGCCAGCTTTCTCCCGTTGTGAGCGTAGTAGAAGGGCTTTACGCCGAAATGATCGCGAGCCAGAAACAGCTCGGGCCGCCCCGAGCGCAGATCGCAGATGGCGAAGGCGAACATGCCGTTCAGCCGATGGACGCAATCCGCGCCTTCTTGTTCGTATAGGTGCAGCACTACTTCCGTATCTGTGTTGGAAGCGAACCTGTGGCCTTTATCTTGCAGCTCGCGGCGAAGTTCGGCGAAGTTATAAATCTCACCGTTATATGTGATCCAGAGAGTGCGGGCTTCGTTGCACATCGGCATGTGGCCGTCGGCTGAGAGATCGAGGATGGCAAGGCGGCGGCTGCCGAGCCCGACGTAAGAACCGTCAGGAAATCTTCGATCCCACAAACCGGAGTCGTCGGGACCGCGATGGGCCTGGACGTGCGTCATCCTTGTGAGCACGTCCCGATCGCCGCAATTTGCCAGGCCGCTGATGCCGCACATTCCCGGTTTACTCCCCTGCTGTGTGTTTCGATTCGTAAGTCTTCAACTCGTCGAGCTTCAATTCGTAGATCTTGGCTTTGATGTGAAAAAACTGGATACCCTGAAAACAGCAGTAGATCAAACCCGGAATGCCATCGAGGAATCCGAGGCGGAACAAATACTTGTAGAGAAAAAACGCTAGCGGCGAACCTGGTAGAGCAAAAAAATTACGGCGGAGCCAGCGGCGGCGCTGTGCTTGCGTTCCGGTCAGCGACGGAGCCAGCGCGTCAGGAGCCGCATTGCCATTGAGCCATACCTTCGCTTCCCAATTCGAATAAGCATCGTGCTTGCGGATGTAATGCGATAGCGATGCGTAGTTGTGATGGAGCACGGGAAATTTCAATTTCGCGGTGCGACCCTCAACGACTACGTGTTCATGAACTTCCATGTCGGCCATGGAGGCGTCCTGGTCCTTCAAGCGGCATTCGTAACGGCCCTTGCCCCGGCGAAACAACGATAGCTTGTAAAAACTGGCGCCGCTGTGGCGCAGTTCGCGGCCCAGGAAATAGATGCGAAGAGCGACATGGTAGCCGTCGTAGCGTGGATCCTGAATCGCGGCCCGGATTTCTTCCGTAAGTTCCGGAGTAAGGGATTCGTCGGCGTCGAGCAGGAGAATCCAATCGTGGAGCAGGGGCAACGAATCCATCGCCCATTGGCGCTTCTTGGGCCAGCCTCCCTGGTAGTGGAACTGCACGACCTTGGCGCCAAAGGAGCGCGCAATTTCGACGGTATTGTCGGTGCTTTGGGAGTCGATGACGTATGCCTCCCCGATCTCGCGCAGGGAGGCGAGGCAACGCGGCAGATTGCTGGCCTCGTTGCGCACGGCAACAATTGCGCTGACGGGAAGGGTGGCCCCTGGACGCGCCACCGGCGCGGGCACGGATTCGGCTAGCTTTTGCATTGGGCGCAGTGGAACTCTACACATATTATCCTGACTCGCACTGGATAGCGGGACGAAATCGCCGTCAAGCTGCTAATATCCGGAAAAGCTTCCCCATGGCCCAATCCGACCTCATCGGCGAACAAAAGACTGTCGAACAAAAGGACGAAGTGCGGCAATTCTGGGACGCGGAGCCCTGCGGATCGCGGTATCTCGAGCAGCGGCAGGATTTCGAGGCTCATGCGCGCGCGCGCTACGCGCTGGAGCCTTATATCGCCGATTTCGCCGACTTTAAGTCGGCGCGTGGGAAGAGAGTCCTCGAAATTGGCGTTGGCATGGGAGCCGATTATCTGGAGTGGCTGAAGGCGGGGGCGCATGCAACCGGAGTGGATCTTTCCCCTGCCTCCATCGAACGGGCTCGCTGGCGCTGCGAATTAGCCGGATACAAAGCCGACCTGCAAGCGGCGGACGCAGAGAATCTGCCTTTTCCCGACAATTCGTTTGACGTGGTTTACTCCTATGGCGTGATGCACCATAGCCCAGATACGGCTCGGTGCATCCGCGAAGCGTGGCGCGTTCTGAAGCCCGGCGGTCAGGCCAGAATCATGGTTTATCACCATCCTTCAATGACCGGGTTGTTGCTGTGGCTGCGCTACGGCATCTTGCAGTGCAAGTCTTTGCGGCAGTCGGTCTTCGATCACCTGGAGAGTCCCGGTACGAAAACGTACACAAGAGCGGAAGCATTTTCCCTGATGAAAGGGTTCCGGGAGGTGGACGCTCAACTGGTTTTCAGTCCGGGCGATCTATTGCTTCACGAACCTTCAGCGCGATTTCGATCTGGACTTTACCGGTTCGTCTGGAGAGTTTATCCGCGCTGGCTGGTTAGAAGGCTGGCTGGGAAGTGGAAATTGTTCCTGCTGCTGACGGCCACGAAAGAAGCGTGAGGTGGAGCGAATCCGGCCATCTTCAGCGGGTCAGCGAATTCTGCTCGCACCAGGACTGCAACACATACAAAGCCCACGGACGGGACCAGGAAGTCTTGCCCTCGAGGAAGTCTTTCCAAACGCTGCGCGCTGCTTTTTCACTGATCCAAGCGCCTAAAGCGCCTTCGCCGATGTTGCTCAATGACTGTTCCACAACTGGACGCAACGCATCGCGCAGCCAATGCTCGAATGGAAGAGTGAAGCCACGCTTCGGGCGGTGAACGATCTTGTCTGGAAGCGGGCTGCCCAACGCCCGGAGCAGCAGAGGCTTCGGAGTTCCGGAATCCAGTTTCCAAGACCCCGGTAAGGCGAGGACGCGCCGCGCTAACTGATGGTCGATTAGCGGTACGCGCACCTCCAGGCCATGCGCCATGCTCATGGTGTCGGAATCCCGTAACAGCGTGTTGAGCATGTAACACCGCGCCTCCAGATAGGAAACGCGATTAACTGGATCCAGGCGCTGGGCACGGCTTAGGGCGTCCGTCAATGGCTTCTCCGCCGACCGGAAAACGGTGGAGTCAGTCTTGGTGGTGGACAACAATTCGTCCTGCTGGTGCGGAGCGAACAACATTCGCGAGAGAAAATAGGGATGGGCAATGCGGCTTGGGTTGCGGCCGAGAGCGGCTAGTTTGCGATTCTGGTCGCTGCGAGGAGCCAGTGCCGCGAAGATATGCGCCAAGGAGTTGCGGCCCGGCGCAGGCAAGCTTTCCCATGTCTTAGCAAAGCGTTCCATGCGCGGCACCGTGCGGAAACTGGAATAGCCGGCAAACATTTCGTCGCCGCCTAGTCCGGAGAGAGCTACTTTTACACCCGCTGCGCGGGTTCGTTCCGACACAAAATAGGTATTGATCCCGTCGATCGTGGGCAGGTCCATCGCGTGGATGGCGGGTGCAATTGCAGAGAACAGGTCTGACTGAGAAACGGTTATCTCGTGATGGTCAGTGTGGAATTCCTGCGCGATGGCGCGGGAGTACTCTGCCTCGGAGTAATCCGCTTCGCGAAACACAATGGAGAACGTGCTCGGCTTGACTCCACTTCGGCTGAGGATGCTGACCAAACTGCTGGAGTCAATGCCTCCGGAAAGGAAGACCCCCACTGGAACATCGCTGACGAGTTGCATACGAACGGACTCGTCGAGCATATCCGCGATTCCGCTTTCGAGTTCACGACGCGTCTCGACGCTAGCATTGCGGCTGGTTGCAACCGCCTCCGGGTCGACCAGGTCCCAGTACTGAGTCTGAGTGACCTGCCCGTCGTCCCAACTTAGAAAATGGCCTGGCGGAAGTGCGCTCACGCCATCCACTAACGTGTTGGGGTCGTAGAGCGATCCAAACGTGAGATAGTTCACCAGGCCCACGGGATCAATGCGCCGGGGCACGAGGCCTGTGCCCAGCAGGGTCCGGACCTCGGAGGAAAACATGAAGTACTGAGCCGACTGGTGGTAATAGAGCGGCTTGATTCCCATGGGATCGCGGGCCGCGAACAGCCGATGCCGCAGCGCGTCCCAAATGGCGAAGGCAAACATCCCCCGAAACTCATCGAGGCACTTATCTCCCCAGCGCGCGTAGGCTTGAAGAATTACCTCGGTATCGGATTGACTGGTGAAGTGGTGCCCCGCGCGTTCCAATTTCGCCCGAACTTCGCGGAAGTTGTAAACCTCTCCGTTATAGACGATCCAATTGCCGGTGGCGGGATCGTTCATGGGCTGATGGCCCAGCGGAGACAAGTCGAGGATGGCAAGGCGCCGGTTCCCCAAACCGATTTCGACAGCGCGCCGCGCCGAGTCCTGCAGGATCACTGTGCCGCCATCGTCGGGCCCGCGATGGGTGAGCGATTGAGTGGCACGTTGCAGCACTTCGGCGGGCACTTCGGCGGACACACGTGCGTTAAGGCCAATGATGCCGAAGATTCCGCACATCCGAAGCGTCGCTCCCTGGGTGTTTGTTCTTTGTAAATTATCTTACGTGAAGCGCAACGAGACGTTGAGCCAGCCTTAGCAGTTTCTCTACGTGAATATCCCAACTGAAGTCCCGTGAACGAGAAAGTCCTTTTGCGCGCATGGCCGCTTGCTGATCGGGGGATTCGGACACTTGAATGATTCGCGCCGCTAAATCGTCCGCTGAAAAGCGTGGGAAGTATTGAGCCGCTTCGCCGCAGATCTCGCGGTGCACGGGCAAGTCTGAGGCAATCACGGGAAGGCCGCTTGCCATGGCCTCGACCAACGGATGAGCAAAAGTCTCCGCATACGCGGGAGTCGCGTAAACGTCGCAACTACGATAGAGATGGTGCAGGGCCGGGTAGGGCACCGCGCCCAACTCAACCACTTCCTCGCCCAGCTTGAGATGCCGGACCAGAGCGGCTGCGGTGTCGGCCTGATAGCTCCCGGGATTGTCCAGCGAAATGAGCTTGCACGTCAGGATCAGCCGAACAGCCTGCGGATGCAGCTTCTTCTTTAATATGGCAATCGCGCGAATGAGGGTTTCGAAATTTCTATAATAATTGTAGTGACTCACGAACAAAATGCGGAGGGCGCCTTCGGTGGATGCGACCCGAGCTTGCACATGTTGCGGTAGCGTCGCCGCTTCGTTGCAGAATGCTTCGTGATCGAAGCCGTGGTGGATGCAGGTCACATCCTTTGCGGCCCATTGGCGTAGTTCGCCGGCGAATGCTTCACTGGGGGCGACCGTGCAGTCTGCCGCGCGTATCGACCATCGGGCAAGAGCGCCTTTCACTTCGGTGTCGATCCACAATCGGTAGTCGCCTCTCTCTCTTACATCGCGGAAAAAATCCGACGAAAGATACAGAGCATTCCGGCTGAGAAGAATTTGCGGGACAGGCGAGCGAAAGACCGCAAAGTTTCCCGTGGACAGCAAAACGTCAGGTCCGCAGCGGCGAATGAGGGTTGGAAGGTGAAACTGCTCGTACAAGAAGCGTCCCGCGGAACTTGCGGGAGAAGATTCGGCCAGCACGGTTACCCGATTTGATTCCTTAATTTCACTGCGCAGCGCCTCACCCACCAGCAGCGTGGTGCGCACGTCATCGCGCAGCGCCAGTTGCGGCAATACGTTGCGGACATAGGTGAGACCTCCACCTGCGCTGGCGGAGAGCGCGTTGATCAAAAGATGAGTCATGGATTGATCTGATCTATTTTGCCCGTGCGTTTGGATTCAGCCCGCAGCATCTCGCGCAGCTTTTGTCGGCGACTGCCCCACCATAGGTCGACCAGACCTGAATAAGAAAAGCGTTGCTCCGGCGTTGAATATCTCACTTCAATTTCGCGTCGCCACAGCAAAGAAGGGTGGTCGTAGCGGCTGTCGATCGGGCCTGCGCACGGCGAAAAGCAGAAACGATGGTAGCGTCGAATCGTGTCCCAGGCATTGGCATCAATCGCATCCCATCCGAACGTCCAGGCAAAAGCGTCGACCGGCTTCTTTGTCCAGGACGCGAGCTGGCGAGCGCTCTCGCCAATCTCACGTTCCAACTGGTGGGGCGGCAATCCGACCAGCCTTTCGTGGGTTAGTGTGTGATTGCCGATAGCATGACCGCGGGTAGCCAGCTCAGCAATCTGCTCGGGGCTCATCGGCCTCCAGTCTTCCCACATCTCATATCCGGGTTTCGAGTCCGGATTAACTCTGCTGCGGTAGAAAGGCAGCGCCCGTTCCGTGCCAGCACATTCCGCGAAAGCAGGGACTACGAAGAATACGCCGCGTCCGCCGAAAGACTCGAGCAACGGAGCGGCCACCGCGTAGTTGCTCTCCTTCCCATCGTCAAAGGTAAACAGGAGAAGAGGCTTCGAAGGCGCCTCAGATTGTGTGCGACCGTCCCACAAACTGGCAAACCCTTCCAGATTGGTAATCGTAAAATGCCTGGAAGCAAATTCAAGCTGCTCACGGAACTGCTGCTCCAGAGACCTTGGCGTTTCGTGCATGGCGACTACGAGGGCGCGAGGCGCACGTTTAAGCTTCTGAGTTTGAAATGCCAGCGCGTCGACGTGCGCGAGGCTCGCCGTCCGAATAAGTAACGCCCGAGCCTGGCTTCTGAAGTTCATTTTCGGTGTAGTGTTCAAATGAGGCCGTCACCATCTGCCGGCACGATGTACCAATCAAGTGGGGGTAGCAATTTCTTCCTGTCGAGAAACCAGCCGGTCGGAGCATCGAAGATGCGCCGCTGAAAACCGCGTTCGCAAAGTATTGTCTG
>Ga0210400_10002847_pt1 | contig 15602 bp, 15 predicted proteins | sample IncBWH26MmetaG_FD_155456 | JGI IMG/M metagenome (GOLD analysis project Ga0210400, IMG submission 155456) | Forest soil microbial communities from Barre Woods Harvard Forest LTER site, Petersham, Massachusetts, United States - Inc-BW-H-26-M | ecosystem: Environmental > Terrestrial > Soil >... | reverse complement strand
TTTGCCCGCCAGGGTCGTGTGCGGTTTCGCGGACGCGACGTTAAACGAATTGCTGGGTGTTGATTCCCAGCGCGAAGTGACCTTCTCGTTGGTCCCTCTGGGCAACGAATCCGGGAATCCTCCGCAATCTCCGGCGAGAATCTCTGCTCTCACACTCGAAACGCTTCCGGTTTCGCGGAGCGAGGTTGATTATCCGGTTTCGCGGAGCGAGGTTGATTATCTCATCATGCGCGAAATGCACGCCGCCTCTTCCTTGCTTGGGGTTGACGAAGTTGCCGCGTGGCGTGGGCCCGTTCCGTTGATGAGGTTTCCGCCGCCTGCCGGACCAGTCGTCCAGCTCCAACCTTCATCCGACGACGAAATAACTCGCGACCCTATCGAGCAGGTAATCTTGCGGCGCGGTTCGAGCCGCAGGTTTGCCCGGACGCCGATCAGTCTGGCGCAGCTCTCGACGGCGCTGGATCGAGCCACACGCGGCGTGCCCGCAGACTTTCTCGATGCGATGGGAACTCAACTGAACCATCTCTACTTGATTGTCCACGCCGTGGAGGGTCTTGAACCCGGAGCCTACGTCTTCCACCGCGGTCATGGACTGCTCGAGTGTCTAAAGCAGGGAAACTTCCGCGACCAGGCCGGCTATTTAGGATTGGAACAGCAGTTGCCTGCCGATGCCGCCGTGGACATTTTCTTCCTGGCAGATTTGCGTCCGATCTTGCAGCGCTTCGGCAACCGCGGATATCGTGCCGCGCAGCTCGAAGCCGGTATCCTCGGCGGCAAGCTCTATCTCGCGGCCTACGCCCAGCACTTCGGCGCGACCGGCCTCACCTTCTACGACGATGACGCGATCCGTTTCTTTTCTCCGCATGCTGAAGGCAAGAGCGCAGTCTTCCTCGTGGCCCTCGGTAACAGCGCTAAACATCAATCTTAGGCAGCTCGCACCCTGCCGATGTTCGTTACAACGAAAAGCAGGGCGCACCGAGTCCTCTATTGCAACCGGTGCGCAGAAAATTGAGACTGATGGAATGAAAGCAATTGCAATCATACCTGCACGGCTGGCTTCGACCCGGCTTCCGCGAAAAATGCTGCGCCAGATTGGCGGGCAAAGTCTGATTGCTCGTGTATATGAAGCAGTCCGATCGTCCCCGCTGTTGGAGGATGTCATCGTCGCAACGGATGCGGACGAAATACTGCAAGTTTGCCGTCAACATGGATGGAATGCGCGTCTGACCTCGGCAGCGCATCGCAGCGGCACGGAACGGGTACACGAAGTCTCAGATTCGATCGCAGCAGATGTGTACATCAATGTGCAAGGAGACGAGCCCCTGACCCGGAGCGAGCATATAGCGCTGCTGCTCGACCTTATGAAAGATCCGAGTGTTCAGGTCGGGACGTTAAAGACTCTGGCATCGACGGCGGACATCAATAATCCCAATGCGGTGAAGGTTGTCACCGATGCGATGGGTCGAGCACTCTATTTTTCACGCGCCACTATCCCTTTTGACCGGGATGGTGCGAGTCCAAGTTACTTCAAGCATCTCGGATTTTACGTCTATCGTAAGCCCGCACTTGACCGATTTTGTGCACTGCCCGAGTCGTCACTGGAACGCAGCGAGCGGTTGGAGCAGTTGCGTTTTTTGGAAAACGGAATTCCGATTCAGGTTGGGGAAACACCGTACGACACCGTTGGCGTTGATACCGAGGAAGATCTGCGCAGGATAGAAGAAATTCTCGGCGTGCGCGAGACGTAGCAAGCTACGTCTCTAGAGGTTTTATTTTTGAGATGCGGACGAAGTTTGCATTTTCGCCCATGCTTCTGCGGCCAATACCCGCCGCGAAATTGCCGGATGCGATTGGAAAAACCATTCTACCCACCGGGCGGGAGATCGCTCGGCCAGATTCTGGTCAGCCAGTTTATTCATGGACGAAATGAACGGCTCCACGCTGGCGATGGACTGGAATGCGTAGCGGTCCGCCTGACGTTCGTTGTAGCGGGAATACGCGTTGAGGGCCGGCAGCAAGAGGAACGACAGAACAGTCGAAACCAGCACCAGCAACGGCAGATTGGCGAAGTCCGACATAGTTTCAAACATGTGGGTTCGTTCCACGGCATAGTGGAGCACAAAATTTGCCGCCCAGAACCCCACCAGTGTGACCACCGCCTGCACCGCAATACTCTTCAGAATATGGCGGTGCACGTGATGCCCCAACTCGTGTGCAAGGACCGCCTCAATCTCGTCGGCGGAGTAATGTTCGAGAAGCGTGTCGGCGAGGATGATCCGGCGGGTGTTGCCAAGGCCAGTCAACGCCGCGTTGGCCTTCTTGCTCTTCTCCGAAAGGTTCCATTTGTACACGCCGCGCACCCGCGTTCCCGCACGCTCGCTGAGGGTCACCAGACGGGATTTAAGATCGGCATTGTCGAGCGGTTCGAATTTATAGAAGATGGGGAACAGAACAACCGGCGCTAGCTGCGCCATCAGCACGAACAATCCCAGGAAGGCAGCCCATGCGATCAGCCACCAATGCTGCGGGAACTCACGAATAATGAAGTAAAGCATTTCAACCACAATCGATCCCAAGGCCACTCCGACCAGAAACCCTTTGGCTTCGTCCCATACCCAGGCGCGGAACCTTTGATTGGAAAGATTGTAGCGGTGCTCGACTCGAAATCCGTAGTAATCCAGCCCCAGTCCGAGCAGCTTGCCGATGACCATGAGCATCAGGAAATAAAGAAACACAGCCAGCGTGTAATGCTCGTACGCCCCATGCATGGCCAGATCACGCAGCGCGCCATTCCAACCTGTTGCCAGCAATACGACGAGCAACAGCAGCCCGAGGACAAAATCGGCGATACCGAGCCGTCTCCGAATGCGGTTATATCGCCGCGTTTCGGGCGAATCGCTCGGAGTAGGCGTTGTTGTGACGGCAATGCCCATCTTTAGATGATTATCGTACTCGGGGGCGTCAAATGCGAGACTCTTAAGTGCAGTGAACGGTGGGAGCGACCGGGTGCGCCCTATCCACTCTTCACAAAGGTTTCAGCCGTGGACAAGATCTCGTTCACCAATTCGGGTGATGCAGCCTCCGAGTACACGCGTAACAGCGGTTCAGTCCCTGAGGCCCGGAACAAAACCCACGCCTCGGCTCCGTTGCCATTCGTGGGCGCATCCAGAAAAAACTTTATCCCGTCGAGGCTCTCTTTTTTTAAGACGCGGTAACTGCCCAAATGGTTGGTCGCATCGGATCGCGCTCGCTGGATGGCCCGCTGCTTCAAGTCTTCCGGGATGTGAAGGTCGCGCCTCCCGTAGTAGTGCGGACCGTACTCGCGCTGCAAATCCGCGACCAATTGGCCCAGCGGCTTACACTCGTCTGCCATGACATTGGCCAGCAATAGCGAATTCAGAAGACCGTCGCGCTCTGGCAAGAATCGCGAATAACCGATTCCACCTGATTCCTCGCCGCCGATCACAATTTCGCGCTCCATCATCAAATCGGCGGCGTACTTGAAACCGATGGGGCACTCGTTCACTTTGCGGCCGTGCTTGGCCGCAATGCGATCGATCATGCGAGTGGTGTTGAAAGCACGCACCACCTCTCCGGGCCATTTTTTTCTTACTAGCAGCCACTGCAGGAGAACGGAAATAATCTTATGAGAATCGACGAAGCTGCCATCTTCGGCCACGGCCCCGATACGATCCGCATCGCCGTCGGTCGCAAGCCCGGCATCGCAGCCCTCTTTCACCACGATTTGCTGCAGCATGGCTACGTGCGGCTCGATTGGTTCCGGATTGATGTCGGGAAATAGCGGGTTCAACTCCTGGCGGATGGTGATGTGGCGAATCCCATGCTTGCTGAAAATTCCCGCCAGCACACCACGCCCTGAGCCGTACATCGAATCCACGGCAAACTTGAAATCCGCCCTGGCAATTGCCTCGAGATCAGCGAAAGCGCTAATGGCTTCGACGTAGGCTTGCTTCAAGTCAACCTCTTCGATTGCGGCTTTTTGACCGCTTGGCATGGCGCCGGCACCCAGCTCGTCTTCGATTGCCTTCATGATCGCGGGCGTACCCGAGCCCCCAAACTTGCCCTTGAATTTCACTCCGTTCCAGTTCCACGGATTATGGCTCGATGTTACGACCACGCCGCCAGCGGCACCGCGTTGTTTTACGGCAAATGAAATCGCGGGTGTGGGCGTGTAATCATTGGCCAACTTGACCGGAATCCCAGCTGCAGCCAGGACTTCCGCAACGACCCGAGCCGCGCGTTGTGAGATGAAGCGCGTATCGTATCCGACAATTACGCCGCGGCGCGCGTCTTCGTGTTTGAGAACGTAGGCGGCAATCGCGCCGGCAACGCGGCGCACATTGTCGAATGTAAAGTCGTCGGCGATGATTCCTCGCCAGCCGTCGGTGCCGAATTTAATGGGAGCGGTCATTGGTTATTGGTCGTTAGTCCTTAGTCGTTGGTCTTGGGTCGACATCGTCTTAGCTTTTGCCCAACAACCGCTACACCAATTTGTGAAGTTTTTTCTCATCCAGATACTTCACAATCTTACCTACGTCCTGGGCATGTTGGCGGGTGGTAATCAGCAACGCATCAGCTGTCTCTACGACTACGAGATCGTTCACTCCTACTGCCGCCACAAATTTGCGCGGGGCATGAATGTAATTCCCCGCTGCGTTCAGGCTGAAGAAACCTTCACTGGAGATCAGGTTACCGTCTGGAGGTTGGCCCTTGGCCACATGGTGTTCGTGTAGTGCGGCCCATGATCCCAGATCGTTCCACCCAAAATCTGCCGGCAGACAGAAGATGTTAGAACTCTGCTCCCCTTTGGACGAGCGTGGCTCAAGCACTGCGTAATCAATGCTGATGTTCTCGCATTTGGGATAAAGCCGGCGAAATGTCGCGGCAAACTTCGGCGTGCCAAACGCCTGCGCGATCTGCTCAAGAACCGGCGCGGTTTTAGGCAAATGCTCGCACAAGGCGTTGGTCAGAGTTCGAGCACTCCAAAGAAACATGCCGCTGTTCCAGAAGTAGTTCCCCGCTTCGAGGAAACTAGCGGCGTGTTCGGCGTCTGGTTTTTCTGTGAATCGGCGTACCCGGTAGGCTTCCCGCTCCATCGCCAAGTCGACTTCGATATAACCGTATCCTGTCTCAGCGCGGGTTGGACGAATCCCCAGCACCACGATGTTTTCGCCGGCGGCGGCAATCTCGATACCTTTCTGCAAAACCTGGCGATAGCGTTTCTCGTCTCTAATAACGTGGTCCGAAGGGAACATTCCGATTACCGCGTCGGGATCGCTTCGCAACAAAATAAAAGCAGCCAAGTCGCAAAAAAATAAAAGCAGCCAAGCCAATAGCCGGTGCAGTGTTCCGTCCTACCGGCTCAGCAACGATCTGCTGTTTACTGAGCCGCGGGATCTGGCGCGCGATCTCTCGCTGGGAATCTTCATTTGTGATGATCCAGGTACGTTCGACCGGGGCAAGCGGCAGCAGGCGCGAAACGGTTTGCTGGATCATGGTCTGCTTGCCATCCAGCACCAGCAACTGCTTGGCTCGCCGCTTGCGGCTCAATGGCCAAAACCGGGTTCCGCGCCCGCCTGCAAGAATTACAGGATAGAAATTTGATTTCGTTTTCGCTACAGAGTTATGCATTGTCGTTCATATCCTGGTTGCAGGCTCCGGTACTGCGTTCCCTGGTAAAGAAGCCTTAAGAAATTCCACCGTCCATTGCGGGCGCACGTGAAAGTCGGCGATCGATGCGGGCACGACGACCGCGTCCCCCTTTGCCAAAGTGACCGGCTCCGCGCCCTGCGCTTCGATCACGGCGCAACCCTCGACCGCAACCAGTATCTGAACTGAACTCTTGCCTGCGTCTTGTGTGGTCCGGAAATCCAGCGCGTCTTTTAATTCGAACATTTCCACCACGAAAAAAGGCGAAGCCAACAGAGGCGACCATCGATTCTTCATGCCCTCTATCACGGTCGGCGCGGGGCGAATCACCTTCCCGGAAGCCACTTTCTCTTTCACTGCCGCCAGCCCAGCTTTCAGATGCAACTCACGCGGGCGGCCATAGTCATACAGACGATAAGTTGTGTCGGACTGCTGCTGAGTCTCTACAATGATCGAACCCGGTCCCAGCGTGTGCACCGTGCCGCCGGCAACATAAATCATTTCGCCGGGAAATACATTGATCCAATTCAGCAATTCCTCCGCGCGCTGCTGGTGAATCGCCCGTTCGAACTGCTCCCCTGTAACCCCCGGCTGCAGACCCAATGCGATCTGGGCTCCGGGCTTGGCATGCGCCACATACCAGCACTCGGTCTTGCCGCAGGGTTGACCCACGCGCCGTGCCGCTTGGTCATCGGGGTGGACCTGCACCGAAAGCTTTTCATGAGGAAAGAGAAACTTCAACAGCAATGGAAAGCGGCCCGGATCGGGGGCGGCCTCGCCTACCAACTCCTTACCAAACTGCGAGCTCAACTCGGCGAGCGACTTTCCACGCAAATGTCCGTTCGCCACTTTGCAATTGTCCCCCGTCAGCCACGACTCGCCAATCTTCTCCTCGAAGCGATGATTCGGATAAATCGGGGACAAGTCAGTCGTACCCCAGGGGCGCGGGTCGAATGCTGGCGACATTAACAGCGGGTAAAGATTATTCATGCGGCAGAAATTCAGAGACGTGGTTCGCGGGAATCAAATCTACAGCACCGGCATCTTGCCTTCGGAAGTGTGAGCGAAGGCCACAGTATCGGACGAGGCGGCGCCACCAGCAGAGTCGCTCGCGCTTCACAGTGCCGCGAGAAACTTCCGCAGGCGCTCCAACCCGCGGTCAAGCTCCGCAATCGACGTAGCGTAGGAAACACGGATATGGTCGCGGGTTCCAAAGCCTTCGCCCGGAACCGTGGCCACGTACGCTTCACGCAACAGCTTTCCCGCGAGGTCCGAAGCCGATTTCACTCCGCTGCGCCCAAAGAAGGCGGACACATTTGGATATGCATAGAACGCGCCCTCGGGCAATGTGCATTTCACCCCTGGAATCGAGCGCAGTCCATCGACTACATGGTCGCGCAGGTTGATGTACTCCGCCCGCATGTCCGTCACGCATTGCTGTGGGCCCTTCAACGCCGCTACCGCTGCTTTCTGCACAATCGATGTCGGGTTCGACGTGGATTGGCTTTGCAGCTTCTGCATCGCGCTCACAACCGGAGCGGGCGCTAAGGCATAACCTAATCGCCAACCGGTCATCGCGTAAGTCTTCAACCGGTCATCGCGTAAGTCTTAGAGAGCGACCCGATGATCACCATGCGCTCGCGGAATTCACGCAGCGATCCTATTGAAAATCTTTTTGCCGTGTAATTCAGGTACACATAGCATTCATCCGAAATCACCCAGATGCCGCGCTCGTGCGCCAGGCGCAGTACTTCCACTAGATCCTCCGGCGACATTACCGCTCCGGAAGGATTGGATGGTGAGTTCAAGATAATAAGCTTGGTCCTTGGTGTGACCAGACGCTCAATCATCGCTGCAGTGACGCGAAAGCCCTGCGCTTCGTCGGTTTCCAGCAATACACAATTTCCCCCCGCATAGCGCACGATGTCCTTGAAGGAAACCCAGTAAGGCACCGGCAGGATGACTTCATCGCCGTGGTCGACCAAAACCTGCACAGCATTGAATAATGCCTGCTTGCCTCCAGTTGAAGCAATCACCTCTTCGCGGCGATAGTCCGAATCGAAATCAACCGCGTGCCGATGCGCAATGGCGTCGCGCAGTTCGGCGGTGCCGCTGACCGCGGTGTACTTGGTGAAGTTGCCCTGAATCGCAGCAATGCCGGCATCCTTGATGTGCTGGGGCGTGGCGAAGTGAGGTTCGCCCGCTCCAAAATCCACCACGTCGATCCCCTGCTGGCGCAGCTTATCGGCCTCCGCCACCACTGCCATTGTCGCGGATGGTTCGATGCGGTTAATTCGCTCGGTGAGTTTCAACCCAAGAGTCGCTTCCGTAACTGGAGTCATCCTCGTTTCCTCGACTTCGGTTTTCTGGCATTTGCCAGTTTGATAGCGGGGTCTAGCTTTTCCTTCAGACGTTGTTCAACCATCTCCGGAACCAGGTCTTTCACCGAGCCTCCCAATTGGGCGATTTCCCGGACCAGACGGGAACTCAGGTAAGAATACTGTTCTGCGGGCATCATGAATACGGTTTCCAGATCAGGTTGCAATTTGCGGTTCATCAAAGCCATCTGCAATTCATATTCGTAATCGCTGATGGCGCGAATACCCCGCAGCACGGCGCTGGCTTTGACCTTGGCTGCGTAGTCCACCATCAGTCCGTCGAACGTATCCACGCGCACGTTCTTGAACTCCGCAGTCATGGCCTCCAGCATAAGCAGCCTTTCAGACAGGTTGAACAGGGGAGCCTTCTCCGCATTGCGGAGGATCGCCACGACCAGTTCGTCAAAGATTTTGCTGCCCCGCTCGATCAAATCCAGGTGCCCGTTAGTCGGGGGATCGAACGAGCCGGGATACATCGCAATGACTTTCTTCAATCAGCCTCTTTCATCAGCCTGTGCTGAAAGCCAAGCCAGTCGGTATTCACTGTTGGCAACAGAAGATTCTATGCGTCCGGCAAAGCCAATGGCAATGCCGTTCTCCTTTGTTTGCGATGGCTGCCCCTCGACCAACTAGTCCAATAGTACAGGTAACGGTGCCACCGGTTACCCGGTCTTCTGATATAGCACAATGGTGGTAGTTCGTAACTTGTCACCCACCTGTCTGAAAAACTAGCCTAATAGTGATGTCACCAGTCTCTCTATTGTTCTCTTCCGACGAAGATAGCTCGCGCCAGTTGGTTCAGGCACTCCGAGAGCTTGAATTGGAGATTGAACCCTGTCCGGACATCTTTACCGCCGTCGAATGGCTTACCAGCCGAAGTTTTGACGTGATTGCTGCCGATTGGGACAGTGGGCCGGAGGCAGCATTTCTGTTGAAGAGCGCTCGCGAGCTGAAGTTGAACAAGGCAGCTTTCACTCTCGCTCTTACCAGCGGGACGTCCGAGTCTGTGGTCGATGAGGACGCTCCTGATCTGGTTTTGACGAAACCGTTGATCCCCGATCAAGTTAAGTACTCCGTGCTCAGCAACGACCGTTATCTGACTTGCATGAGGGCATGGATTGCGAGGGGCGACTTTACTCAAGGCCAGGGAACAAAGCCGGCGGCAGTGAAAATACAGAGCGAAAAGCGGCGGCCGCAGTTAGAGCAGCTCTCCCCCGTGCCTACGGTCGCATCTCCGGTTGAGCTCTCCCCCGCACCCAGCTTCAGCTACAGCGCGACCGCAGCGCGGCTGAATCTCACGTTTGCGACCCTCGACCGCACACTGTTCCGGTCCATGAACCACCAGAAATGCAGTGAGCAGATATCTGGGGCGGTGAAAAGATATAACCAGAAAAGGTTCTTGTGGACAGCTATCTTGAGCGTGGCTTTCATTTCTGTTGGCTACATCTGGGGTCAGCCCCTGCAGGTTCAAAGTGTGTTCGCCAGCGTCGCTACCGCCTATAAGCACGCTCTGGTAACGAGATCGGGCAAATCGCCGCCTCCCGAAAATGATTCGAGTTCGAAGTCCTCGCCGCTGGTCGACGCTGCCTCGCGACGGTCCGGGTCTGCTAGGTATGCGTCTGCGAGCGCGCGTGTCTTCGTCCCGGCGACGTTCCCAACCGGCCCGGCTTCGATGATTCCCACCGAAACGCTGCAGGCTGATGCCCGTCCGGATCAAGGTCCTCTCCCCTTGGCGCCCTCGCGGATTTCAATTCCGGAGAGCTTAACCACGCCGCCGCAGGCTGGTTCGGTGCGAACCGAGAGCCTTAAACGTTCGCCGTCCCTGCTCAGCCAAGTGGAACCAGTAAACCTGAACGAGGACTTGTCCCAAGCGTTGCTCTTGCAAAGAGTAAGACCCACCTATCCGGAGCAGGCTTTAAGAGCTGGACTCCAAGGCGCCGTGACTTTGCAGGCGTGGATCGGCAAAGATGGTAGCATCCGGGACCTGAAATTGGTGGACGGCTCCCTGCTTCTTGGGCAAGCAGCGGTGAAAGCCGTCAAGCAGTGGCGCTACAAACCCTACCTTCGGAACGGCGTCGCCGTCGAAGCTGAGACTTTCGTGACGGTGAATTTCAAGCTGCCTTAGCGTCCTTCCCGTGCTCCTTCCCTGCGATTCAAGCGGAAGTGTTGTATCTGATGAATCAACCAGTTCACAACTTTTTACTTGTTTTTACTCTGGATTGACACATCCTCGTGTGTGTTCAACTATGTTTGTTTCCGGGCTGATCGATTACCCGGACTCTGGAGAGCTTAATGAAATCGAAGCGGCGTTGGAGCGAGCGAACCCGGTTGATGCTGACATTGGAGCTCGCCGTAGTCTTGCCCGCCGCCGCTTTGGTCATTCTGAACGCGATACATTTGAATGAGGTCCAGCGCGATCGAGGTGTGGAAGCTGCTTTCCAGCGCGATTTCAACCAGGTGCTCACGATTTCCGAGAAGGAAATCAACCAAAAAGCCTACGACGTCGCCGACGATCTTCGAGGCGAATTTCCCGGCGCCGGCAATGCTTGCGTGGAAACGATGGACAGGATTCTCGCCACCCACCCTCAGATTGCCCATATCTTCATCTATGAACCGGGCAGGGGATTGACGTTCCGTTCCCAGCCATCGCGGCTTAAGGATGCTGCATTTCGCGCCGAGGCCGACGAATTTTCCAGCATGACCAGCGGATGGATGCAGGTGGAATACAAGGACGAAGTCAAGGGTATGGAGGAGATGGCGAAGAAGGGTAAGCCTTACTCCTTTTTTCCTAATTGGGCTGCGCGCGGCGAAAAGCGCTTATATCAATCAGTCGCCATTTTCCTGGCGGCAGACAGCTTGGGGGGGCATAAGGCCATCGGCGGAATGGTGTTCGATGCCGAGTATTTGCGTGACCGGTTCTTCCCGGAAATGCTGGAGACACTTTTAAGTCATCAGGAAGAAAAAGGCGAGAGGAACCACGCTGTGATGATGGTCCATCCCCGACATGAGTCGCCGCCCATGGTGGCTTCGGTGGGCTGGGATGGGGGCGAACCCGAGGTCGAACGCAACCTTGAGGGCGCGTTCCCCGGCCTGACGCTTGCCATCAAGTTGCGAGGAACCACGCTGGCTGCGTTAGGCCAGCATTTTGTTCACACCAGCTTTTTGATTCTTGGCGCCATCTCGCTCTTGCTCACTGGTGGGATCGTGATGACGCATCGAAATATTTCGCGCGAGATGGCGCTGGCGCGGCTGAAATCTGATTTCGTGTCCAACGTTTCGCACGAGTTGCGGACGCCGCTCTCGCTGATCCGGCTCTACGCGGAAACTCTGGAGATGGGCCGGCTGAAATCACCGGACAAATATCAGGAGTATTACAGCATTATCCGCAAAGAGAGCGAGCGGCTCACCGCGCTGATCAACAACATCCTGGACTTTTCGCGCATCGAAGCTGGCCGCAAGGAATACGACTTCCGCCAGACCGATATGCGCGAACTGGTGCGCAACACGCTCGAATCTTATCGCTATCAGATCGAGCAAAGCGGGTTCGCTTTCGAGGAAAAGATTGCCGACGACGTGCCGCCGCTCAGCGTGGATCGCGAAGCCATGGCGCGTTCCCTGTTAAACCTGGTCAACAACGCGCTCAAGTATTCGCAGGACCAGAAATATATAGGGGTTAACCTGTTCCGCGATAACGGCTCCGTCAAACTCGAGGTGGTGGATCATGGCATCGGCATCCCTGCGACTGAGCAGCAGAAGATTTTTGACAAGTTCTACCGCGTGGGCGACCCCCTGGTTCACAACACCAAGGGCAGCGGTTTGGGGCTCGCATTGGTTCGGCACATTGTTCAGGCGCACGGCGGTGAGGTTTCAGTGGATAGCGTGCCCGGCCGGGGCAGCAAGTTCACCATCAATCTACCCGTAGCGTTGCCATCCAACACTTCGAAAGCAGCATTGGCGTAGGCACTGGAGACTAAGAGCATGGCGAAAATCCTGATTGTCGAAGACGAGCCCAACATGGTGGCGGGCTTGCGCGACAACTTCGAATTCGAGGGGCATCAGGTCATCACCGCGACGAGCCCAACATGGTGGCGGGCTTGCGCGACAACTTCGAATTCGAGGGGCATCAGGTCATCACCGCGGGTGACGGCGTCGCGGGCCTGGAGCGCGCCATCGCCGAGTCTCCGGACCTCGTAATCCTCGATGTCATGATGCCGAGGATGAGCGGGCTGGACGTTTGCCGGCAGCTTAAGACCAAGCGGCCTTCGATTCCGATCATCATGCTGACTGCGCGCGGACAAGAAGTGGACAAGGTAGTGGGACTTGAATTGGGCGCCGATGACTACGTTACCAAGCCGTTTTCCATTCGTGAACTGCTGGCGCGGGTGAAGGCCGTACTGCGTCGCGCGCGAATCGCTACCAAGACGGATGAGAAATATTCGTTCGGCGAGGTCGAAGTGAATTTGCGCAGTTGCCAGGTATCGCGCAGAGGTCATGCGCTGGATTTTTCATCAAAGGAGTTCGAGCTTTTGAAGTACTTCCTCATTCATCCGGGAGAAACTCTGAGCCGCGACCGGCTGCTCGAGGATGTCTGGGGATACGATCGCTTTCCGACCACGCGCACAGTGGATGCGCACATTGTTCGCCTCCGGCAGAAGGTCGAGCCCAAGCCCGAGGAACCTCGATTCATTTTGACGGTGCACGGGACGGGTTATAAGTTCGTCGGCTGAAGTTTTGTTAGGGAGTTGAAAAGTGGAAAACACTCTACAAATTCGCGTTCAGCATCGAGACAAGGTTGGTCCAGCTCGTGTAGATGACACCCAGCTCATCCGCGGAGCTCAACTCGGCGACGCCGGCGCTTTCGAAGAACTGGTGCGGCAATATGATCGTCCAGTTCTCCGCCTGGCAGTGCATCTTACCGGTTCGCAGGAAGATGCCCAGGACATTTACCAGGAAGCTTTCCTTCGCGCATACATAAACATTGGCAGCTTCCGGTTTGAGTGCTCTTTCTATACCTGGATCTACCGCATCGTGACCAATCTGTGTCTCGATCACTTGCGGAAACGATCCTCTCGATATCGGGATGTGACGACCACGATTTCGTCAGAGGGCGAAGAGGAGCAAGCCCTCGACCGCATTGCCGATCAGCGGGCTGGGGCCAGTCCGGAGCGCAATATGGCCAGCCGCGAGCTGCGAGCCTGTATCGTTCGCGCCATGCAGAGACTCTCACCGCGGGAGCGGGTGGTGTTCGAGCTGAAGCATTATCACGGTTTGCGGTTGCGAACTGTCGCTGGCATTCTGAACACCAGCGAAGGCACCATCAAGAACACGCTCTTTCGCGCGACCCACAAATTGCGCACGCAGCTAGCTGCAGTTCGGTAAGTGGGCAACTTCAATTTCATCAAAAGCTGGGTAGAGAGGTAGCTAGCTACGTCTTTACCGCTCTGCACCCACCGCGGCTGCTCTCAGCGGTTTTGCGGTTTTTGTCTATGGGTATGGGAGGGTTTCGGCCTCGAAAATCCGCGGTCCTTCTGTGCCTTCATCTCTCATCGAATGTGGTAGATTGAAAATTGCTTGCGAATTTTTTCTTATTCTTCTGAACCGCTCCGCTGGCGGTGTCTCGAGCAGCGCGGTTGTGATTTCCCAGTGCAGGCCAGCGTGTTTCTGCTCACCATGCTGGGCCAGCGTGTTTCTGCTCACCATGCTGGCTACCTTCAGCTTCGCTGAAGCGGATGTGCACACGCCCCCTCCTGCTCCCTCGACCGACGTCATCGTGCAAAGACTGATGGCCGCAAACGCCCAGCGATCTCAGAGCTTACGCGGATATCGGGGCAAGCGGGTTTACCATTTGGAGTATCACGGACTTTTTGGCAACCACGAAGCTGGAATGCAGGTGGAAGCTGCTTACACTGCGCCTGACCGCAAGGATTTCAAAATCCTCGCTGAAAGTGGTTCCAAGGTCCTGATCAATCGTGTGCTTTTGAAGCTGCTTAGCAGCGAGAAGGAGGCGCAGGAAGAGCAGAACCGGAAAGAGCTGGAAATCAGCCCCAAGAACTACGATTTCGCGATGGCGGGGACCGAGCATACCCCAACCGGAGATTTTTATGTGCTTGCGGTAACTCCCAAGGGAAAGAGCAAGTATCTTTACCGCGGAAAGCTTTGGATCGACGCCAGGGATTTCGCTATAGCTCGCATGCAGGGCGAACCTGCCAAGAACCCATCCCTCTGGGTCAGTCACACGCAAATCGAATATCGTTGGGGCAAAATCGGAGGCTTCTGGCTTCCCGCCCACAATGAGTCTGAAACTCAGGTTCGGATGGGCGGCAAAGCGGTCCTCACGATCGATTACACCGACTATCAAATCACCGGGGTTAATCGGTCGAATGCCCACGGACCCAGCGAAACCTCAACCCTGCCCGATCCATCCGCAGTATCCACCGATCCGCACTGATTTTGCCATCAAAGACAAGCTGTAAGTCCTTTCTTATGATTACGGAAAGAGATTCTCGAATGCTGGCCTGCACAACCTGCGCAAGCCCGCAGGCTTGGTTACCAATGGGCGCATTTTTACCGCAGCAAACTCTGAGAAATCAGCATCAAACCAGATATAATGGCAACACTTCTTAGGAAGTGACTTCCTTTCAGAGAAAACGAATCCGATGTCGACAAAGACCAAGGCTGTAGTTCTTGCTTCATCCGCGGTAGTGCTGTTGTTCATGGTGGCTGTTGTTCAGTGTGGGTGGTGGAATGGACGGCGTGCGCGCCTCCAGCAACGACGGTGCTTACCGCCAGCTCCAGGTGTATAGCGAAGTCCTGTCTCGCGTGCGCAGCGAATATGTCGAGGAGCCCAATATTCCGGTTGTGACCGCTGGCGCTCTGCATGGGCTGCTCGAGTCCCTGGATGCTAATTCCAGCTATCTCAGTCCATCCGAGTACGCGGAATACAAGTCTCATCAAACCGAAGCGAAGGCTGACATCGGAGCCGCCATTTCCAAGCGCTTTGGCTACGCGTCGGTGATTTCGGTCATTCCGGGCGGACCCGCGGATAAAGCTGGGCTTCAGGACACCGATATTATCGAGGCCATTGAGAGCAAAAGCACTCGGGAGATGTCGGTCGGCGAAGTTCGCAGCCTGCTTTCGGGGCAGTCCGGTTCAAATGTAACCGTTTCCCTGGTTCGGGCCCGGCGCGCCGAGCCGCAGAAGGTTGTTATTACTCGCGATATTGATTACTTGCGATAATGGTGTTATTCCGCCCGTAAGCGACAAGGTGGTCGAGGACGGGATTGCTGAAATCCGCGTCAATGCTTTCACCAAGGGCAAGGCGCAGGAAGTTGCTAACAAGATCAAAGCTCTGCAGAAGTCGGGGACAAAGAAGCTCATCCTGGATTTGCGCAACTGCGCTGAGGGTGAGGAGGCCGAAGGCATCGCGACCGCCAATCTTTTCCTGAATCACGGTACGATTACGTATCTCCAGGGCCAGAAATATCCTCGCGAGGCATTTAATGCGGATCCTTCCAAGGCCATTACCAGCCTGCCGATGGTAGTGCTGGTCAATAA
>Ga0210400_10002846_pt1 | contig 15602 bp, 17 predicted proteins | sample IncBWH26MmetaG_FD_155456 | JGI IMG/M metagenome (GOLD analysis project Ga0210400, IMG submission 155456) | Forest soil microbial communities from Barre Woods Harvard Forest LTER site, Petersham, Massachusetts, United States - Inc-BW-H-26-M | ecosystem: Environmental > Terrestrial > Soil >... | reverse complement strand
GGCCTGGATGAGGAAGCGTTTCTGGCCGAATACGACCTGGCACACGCCGAGCACGCGGACCAGCAGGCACAGAAACACGCGCAGAAAATCGAAGACCGCATTCCCCCGACGCCGTTGTGGGTTCCCGTGGCCATGGTCGTCGGGATTCTGGTCCTGGTCGCCGGAGTCATACTTGGCGGCGTCTACGGCTGGCGGAGATTCGTCAAACACTCCACCCCAAAAGTCGCCGGAAGCATCGTTGTAGTCTCCGCCGCCCGCTCCAACATGGTGTTGCTGGAAATGAACCGCGAAGCAATGCCGCCCGTCAGCGCCCCCGGCTCCTCCGGTACAATAATCTTGACAGCCAAGAATTTGAGGCAGGCATCCGGTGGAATCTCTCAGCCCTGAAGTCCTCGACGATCTGCGGCACGGCCGAGCGCCGCGCGAACGAAAAATCGCCGTTTGCACCACGGGCGCGCACCTCGCTTCCGTGGACCGCGCGGAAATTTTGTGCGTCCTTTCGGAAGATCCCGATGAAATGATTTCCACCCGCGCCCAGGATGCAATGCTCTCCATCGCGCCGGAAGTTTTCGTGGAAGCCGTAAAACGCGAAACGGCGGTCCCTGCGTTGTTTTCCTATGTCGCCAAGAAGATCCCTCGCACCCCGGGGATAGCGGAGGCGATGGTCGCCAACAAGCATTGTCCTCCGGACTGCCTGGTTCCCCTGGTTCCCTATTTCTCTCCCGCCATCGTGCAAAACCTGCTGGAAGAACTGGACCGCGTCACGGCGCATCCCCAGCTTGCGCTGATGATGGAGCACTCCGCCTTTGTCACCCCGGAGCAAAAAAAACTGCTCGAAGATTTCCGCAGCACGCACGTTGACCATGGACACCTGGCCGACGCCGCCGCCGAAGCCGAGCCCGACCCGGGCAGGCGCCAAACCCTGCTGCAGCAGATCGGGCGCATGACCGTTGCGCAGCGCGTACAATTTGCGATGAAGGGGAGCTCCGAAGCGCGGCGAACCCTAATCCGCGACAACAACAAAGTGGTGCAGCGCTCCGTCCTGCAATCGCCTCGCCTGACCGATCAGGAAGTGGAAGCGTTCGCGGCCATGGCCAACCTGACCGACGAAATTCTTCGCCTCATCGCCGGCAACCGCAATTTCCGTAAGAACTACGTCGTAGTTCGCAACCTGATTAACAATCCGAAGACGCCGCTGGATGTGACCCTGCACATGCTGCCAGTGCTGACTCCCTCGGACTTGAAAAAATTGACCATGAACAAAAATGTGCCGGAAACGCTACGCACCTCAGCGCTAAAGTTGCAACGCACCCGCGCTTCTGCGAAAAAATAACTGGACGAATCGGTGAACGCCGGAATCCGTCAATGCGGAATTCCGCCCGTCACTCGCCCTGGGAGGCCGGAAAAATGTCATCAAAACTGTTTGGATGGTCGTTGGCTGTTGCCGCATTGCTTGCGCTTGCCGTTTTGATCGCCTTGTCATCTCCCGCTACACTGCAGGCCGATTCGGATCCCTGGACGAAAACCCAGACCGTCCAGGCCGCCGATCTCGCGAAGGAACTCGGCAACTCGCACACCGCGCCGACGGTTCTCTTCGTGGGTTTCAAGCGGCTATACGGCGCGGGCCACATCAAGGGCGCCGAATACCACGGCACAGCCGGAAGCGACGAAGGCCTGAAGGAGATGACCGCTTGGGCCGCCGGACTTTCGCGCTCAACGAATCTGGTGATTTATTGCGGTTGCTGTCCGATGGAGCACTGTCCGAACATTCGACCTGCCTTCAAAGCGCTCCAGGGACTCGGGTTCAAAAATCTTCGCGTGCTTCTGCTCCCTCAGGATTTCGGCACGGACTAGGCCGGCAAAGGTTTCCCCTACGACAAAGGTGATTAAGCCAATTCTCTCAAATTAGATAACAAGTCACGAGCGTGCCGGGTGTTCCCCGCTTCTATTTACTTTTTGGCTGGCATCCGCCGTGTCGTTTTTTTCCGCAAGCCACATCCACGTTAGTATGCGTTCCGGGGTTATTTTTCCGGGAGGCTTCCCATGCGGAAATGGTGTGTACTGACCGTGTTTGCGATTGCGCTCGGCTGGATTTCGCTGGCGCAAGAAAAGCCGCAATACTCGGAGGACGAAGGCAAGATCCTGGCCCTCGAGAATCTGTGGAATCGGGCCGAGCAGGCTAAGGACACGACGGCGCTCTCGCATATTTTCGCGCCCACCATGGTCTACGTCGACTACGACGGAACGCTGCGAACGCGCGACCAGTTCCTGAGCTACATAAAGAACGACACTTCGTCTCCCGAGCAACTCGCCAGCGAGGACCTCAGCATCCATTCCTACCGCGAGTTTGCCGTGGTCACCGGAATCTTCCGCGGGAAGTGGACCAAAGGGGGAAAGACCACCACGCTGCGCGGAAGATACGTCGATACCTGGGCCAAGATCGACGGCAACTGGCAATGCGTTTCCGCCCAGGCCACGCTCATCCAACCCCACTGATCCACCTTCCATTGAAACCTGCAGCACGCGCCGGCGATGTGGTGACTCGCCGAGGCTTCCTTGCTATTCTCGATGCGTTCCAAATTGCTCCTGGGGTGAACCTGTGAAAACAGCTTTGAAACTCAGTGTTACTTTTGGTTTGTTCGTTGCTCTAGGCGTTGCTGCGGCGGCACAGCAGGGCGCTGTTTCCCACTTTGACGGCAACTCGTGGTGGTCGCACGTGAAATACCTGGCAGACGATTCGCTGGAAGGGCGCGACACCGGGAGTGAAGGACTTCGAAAAGCGCAGGTTTACGCGGTGGAACAGTTCAAGAAAGCGGGCCTCGAACCCGCCGGATCCGATGGGTTCTACCAGCCCGTGTCGTTCACGCAATACGAACTGGATGAAAGCAAGTCTTCGCTCGCGCTGGTAGCCAACGGCGAAACGAAACCCCTCTCGTTTGCGGATGACGCGTTTTTCAGCACCAGGTCTACCCACGAATCGGTTGAGGTCACGGCTCCGTTGGTGTTCGCCGGCTACGGACTGAAAATTCCGGAAAAGAATCTGGATGAACTGGCCGGATTGGACTTGAAAGGCAAAATCGTCGTGTACCTCGCGGGCTCGCCCTCGGACATCCCGACCGCCCTTGCTTCCCACTATCAGACGGCGGGCGAGCGCTGGAAATCTTTGAAGGCTGCGGGAGCGATCGGAATCGTGGCGATTATGAACCCGGCTTCGATGGACATACCGTGGTCCCGGATCTCCATGAATCGCAATCACCCGTCGATGGATCTGGCCGGCGCGGAATTCAACGAAACTTCCGGGCAGCAGCTTGCCGTGGCATTTAATCCCGCGGCGGCAGAGAGCTTGTTCATGGGATCGGGCCACACGTTCGCGGAAATTGCGGCGCTTGGCAAGGATCGCAAGCCGCTGCCGCACTTTGCGCTGGCCACGTCGCTGAAAGCTGAAGCGAAAGTGCTCTCGAAGAAAGTGGAATCGGCGAATCTGGTGGGCAAGCTGCCGGGGTCGGATCCCGCTTTGAAGAACGAATACGTGGTGCTTTCCGCGCACATCGATCACATCGGGATTGGCGCGCCCATCAACGGCGACAAGATTTACAACGGCGCGATGGACGACGGCTCCGGCAGCGCCCTGGTGATGGACATTGCCAATAGCCTGAAGGCGCACCCGGAAAAACTGAACCGCTCGGTGATTTTTCTGCTGGTGACCGCGGAGGAGAAAGGCCTGCTCGGGTCGAAATATTTCGCCGCGCATCCGACGGTGCCCGCGAAATCGATCGTGGCCGATGTCAACGTGGATATGTTCCTGCCGATCGTGCCACTGAAGATTCTGAAGATCGAAGGGATTGAAGAATCGGATCTGGGGACCGATGCGGCGAAGATTGCGCAATCCATGGGGCTCAAGCCCATCCCCGATCCGGAGCCGCTGCGCAACGCGTTTATCCGCAGCGACCAGTACAGCTTCATCAAAAAGGGAGTTCCGGCCGTGAAGGTTGACATTGGCTTTGAGCTCGGCACGCCCGAACAGAAGATTTTCAAAGAATGGCTGACGAACCGCTACCACGCGCCGTCCGATGACGTGAATCAGCCGGTGGACCTGCAAGCCGCCGCGACGTATGAGGAGTTCACGCGGCGATTGCTGATCTCCACGGCCAACGATGCCGCAAAACCTCAGTGGAAACCGGAGTCATTCTTCCGCCGCTACGCGGGGAATTGATCTCCCGGAAAAGACGAAGCCTCCGTGAACATCGACCAATTGCGGAAACTCTGCCTGTCGTTTCCCGGCGCGACGGAGCAGATGCAGTGGGGCGATAACCTGCTTTTCAAAGTGGGCGGCAGAATGTTCGCGATAACATCACTCGAACCCGCGAGGATCTGGATTTCGCTGAAAGCGAGCCCGGAAAATTTCGCGGAGCTCACGGAACGCCCCGGAGTTATCCCGGCGCCGTATCTGGCACGGGCAAAGTGGATTTCGCTGGAGTCGGCGGACGCTTTGCCCGACGCTGAGATTTCGCAACTGGTGCGTGAATCCTACGAACTGGTCCTGGCCAAACTCCCGCGGAAAGCGCGCGAACTCGCCGCAAAGGGATCATTACCGAAAGCGCGCGCGAAGGAAAAGCGCCGCCACAAATCCAAAAGGAAAAAATGAAGTAGATGGAAAGGCCGAATCAGGCCATGGCTTTGGAGCCGAGCGGCCGCCGGAGCGGGCGGGCGCCGGGAAGCGGGAAGGTCATTTTCCAGAAATTATTTTCGGCGTTCACAAACTCTATGCCAACATAGAAGTGGCCGTCACGCTCTTTCTTGGCATAAACGACGCGGGATTCGGTGGAGCGGTTGGTGTTTTCGTTCACCAGCAAGAGATCCTGGCCTGCGACGAGGGGTTCATCCATGACCAGCTGGGCGCCCTGCTTGTTGATGGAACGCGTCGCGCAACGAACGCAGAATTTTTCGCCCTGATCGTTCACACCATGGGCGATGACAGGCAGGGTGAGAGTGACGCGCAATGTGCGCCGGCGCTCGCGATAACGAAAGTGTAGAACACCCACGGCGACCTTCCCGCTGCGGAGTCCGTCGATCCGCCACTGCCCGCGGCCCTGCATCAATTCCAAAGAAACCTGCACGAGCTCGCAACGGAGGACTCTGCGCGGATTTCAAGAAACAACTCAGGCGCGGCTGGCTCTGCGGATGATTCTGCCCTGCAGCACGCTTCCAGAACAATAGCTGGGCCGTACTAAAATACACCTCACCCCGCAAGTACGCCAGTACTTCTCTTAAGTTTTTGCAAATTTATCTGGAGGGAGAACGGTTAGACCAAAAAGGCCAGGCTACGAGTGATTCGCAGGCGGGGGGCAAAAGACCTGCAGACCAGCAAGAGCAGCGATTCCGCGACAAAGCCGGCTGAGACCTACCGCTGAGCCTGACTGGGGTGGAATGGGGAGAACTCCGGGGATGGTATCCCTTGGGGGCGAGCCATGCCGCCGCTTTGCCGCTATCTCTATTTTTTTGTGTAAATTACCCCAGCCAGGCAGAGAGTCTGATCGCTCTACCGTGCCAATTCCCCTTCGTGGCGGGGGAATCCCGTACCGACGGTGCCTGGAATTTCTACCTAGTCAGGGTTCCAGGAGCCGAACAATCTCGACCTTCCAGGGGCCTTTGGCGATTTCGAGCAGCGCAAGGGTGACCGGCAATTGAAAACGCCGGGGCCCGGCACTGCCTGGGTTCAAGAAGTGGACCCCTCGCTCGTGACGCTGCTCGGCCTGATGGGTGTGGCCGCTGATGACCGCGTCGAACCCGGCAGCCTGTGGATTGAGGTCGAGATCGTGGAGATTGTGGAGCACATAGAAATTGAAGCCGGAAATTTCGACAACCGTGGTAAGCGGCAGTTCCTGGGCCCAAGGCTGTGTGTCCACGTTGCCGCGCACGGCAAACAGGGGAGCGATAGTTTTCAGTTGCGTGAGTATTTCCGGCGCGCCCACGTCTCCCGCATGAATGATCAATTGGACTCCGGAGAGGGCACGTTGCGCTTCCGGCCGGAGAACGCCGTGGGTATCGGAGATGATGCCGATCCGCATGGTGACCCGTAGAGCGGCTAGTCCTTGTCCTGGTATTCCTCCGGGACATCATCCTCGGGGACCTGGTGAGTGACGACTTCGGAAACATCCGGGTCATCGGCGTTTTCGACGCCGGCTACGGCTTCCGCTTCGAAGGTTTGCCCTTCCTCAAGAAGCTCGGTCACGCTCTCCGAATCGATGCCGCGGCGGCCGGAGATGCCCTGGGTATCGCCAGCTTGCCCGCCGGTGAAAGAGCCGAGTCCCTTGCGCTGGAAACCGGCGAGCTCGGCGGAATCCGCTTTGCCGCGCGGGCGTTTCTTCGCGGATTTCTTTTTGGGGGCGCGCTTCAGCGCCAGCTTCGCGGTGGACTTCGCCTTTTTCACCTGCTTTTTCGGCTTGCGCGGCGCTGCTTTTTTCTTTGCCTTCTTGGTGGCTTTCTTTTTGGTTGCCATTTGAATGTTCTCCGGTCTCGAGTCTACCACTGACTTCACCGCGTAGCGATTGAGGACAGCGTAGTGGAATTTCCCGGGGCCCCGACTATAATGCAGGGAGAATCCGCGCATTGGCAACAGGACGCTTGACGCATCGGGGAATGCTCGGGGGCAAAATCGACATGAAAAAAGCGGAACTCCGTGCCCGGGTGGAGGAGGTCGGCATCGTACCGGTGATCCGGACGTCGTCCTCGGAAGATGCGCGTTTTGCGGTAGAGGAGATCGCCCACGGCGGGATTCCGATTATTGAAGTGACGATGACCGTTCCCGGTGCCATTGAGGTGATTCGCGAGCTGGTGAAAAAAGTTCCTGAAGTAATTCTTGGCGCTGGGACGGTGCTGGATGCTGAAACGGCCCGCGAATGCATCGATGCCGGGGCGCAATTTATAGGCAACCCGGCGATGGATCTGCCCACCGTGCAACTGGTGGCGAAAAATCCCGACGTGATTATGATGTCCGGCGCGATGACGCCGACCGAGGTGCTGGGTGCGTGGAAGGCGGGCGCGGATTTCGTGAAGGTCTTTCCCTGCTCACTGATTGGTGCGGACAACTATATCCGCACCCTGAAGAGGCCCTTTCCGGAAATCCCGCTGATCGCGGGCGGCGGAGTGAATCAGCAAAATGCGGCGCATTATATTCTGGCGGGCGTTTCGGCGATTAGCGTGGGAAAAGAGCTTATTCCGCGGGAGTCCATGCTGCTGCACAAGCCGGACCGTATCCGTGAACTGACGAAGCGCTTTGCGACCATTGTGCGCACGACGCGGGCCCGGCTGGCGGAAGCACAAGCGCAAGTGCCGAGTTTTCGCTGAACGGAAAGGTCTGACCCGCCTAGAATTCGAGATGGAGCCGCAAGGTGGGAACGACAACCGGGCCGCGGTCGGCATTGTACCCGGGATGCACCACATACTGAAGGCCGAATGCGGGGAATATCCCCCGCCAGGCGTGCAGGGTATAAAAAGTTTCCAGAATATTTTCCCGCGAATAATTCAGTCTCCCGTCACCCAATAGAAAACCCAGCCCGCCCAAGCTCAGGTACCGGGCGTGATCGTGGCTGATGCCGTTGCTGACGAAAACAAGGCCGATGCGGTCGTACTTGCGGCCCCAGCGGCCGCCATTGCCGCCAGCGCCAATCTGCCAAGTCTGGTCTACTTCGGTGTAAGCGTAGGATTCATGCTGGCCTTCGTTCCATCCCCAGCGGCCGAAAAGGCCGAGCCAATCGTTGAGCGGCTGCTCGAAGTTGACTCCGAAGCCGTATTTGACTGTTGTTTGCAACGGGTGATTGGTGATCTCGGGAACCGGCGTGGTGGGATTCGCCAGCCAGGAATTTACGGTATCGCGATAGTCGCCCATGTTGGCGTGATTTACATAGCTGAGCAGCCGCAGGACGCCCGGGGGACGCTGCTTGAGCACTGTGCCGTGGAGTTCGAGCTCAATGTTTTCGGCGCGCGCCCGGCTCATGTCCGCGTCGAGGTGGATGCCGTTGGCGACCTTGGGCATGAGCGCTTCCGCGAAGCGGACAACATAATTTTTGTCGTGATATTCCAGCAGCGCGGCATAGGTGAAGCCACGGGTGTCAGCTGCGTAATCGTAGGCGCCGTTATTGTCCACAGCCCAGTTCATGAACTGAAGATTGGAGTCGCTGCCGTAGGTGTTGACGTCGAAGAAATCGGGCATGCTCATTTTTCCGAAGCGAATTTCGAACCGGCGCTCGGGAAGTTCACGGAAAAGCGAAGCGGGTGTGCGGTCAGAGGAAATTTTTTTGCTGCCAAGGGGAATAATCTGATGCCACATCAGGCGGGCGATGTAGGGAGCTTTGCTGAGCGTGGGATTGCGCACGACATCAAGGTTGAAAAAGCCGGCGACACCTAAGGCTTCGCCAAGACCGTGGCCGCCGGTTTCCTGGACATCGCACAGGAACTCCATTGTGTTCGTTACGCGCAAGCCGGTGTACAGGGTGAGCACGCGCGAGGTCGCGTCCTGAGCTTCGGGAGTGAGACTGTTTTTTCCCTGGTAGGGCGAATGAAACGCTGGATGCCATTGGGAAATAAAATTGGCCTGGCCGGAAAGCCACAAGCGGTCCCATTCCGCGTGGGGAAACATGATCAAGGAAGGATCGTCCGGCGCCGGGACGGGCGTGTTGGCAGAAGCCTCGGGTGTCTGAGGCGAGGAGTCAGTTTGTTGCGCTGCGGGAGCGCGAAGGGCAAGGAGGCATAGGCAGAAGAGAAGCAGCCCCCGGCGCCGCTGAGTTGGAGAGAAGTAGGTCATATTAACCATAGTGAACTATTTTGGTAAAGTATGCTTAATACGTCTTGCTGTCAAGCAACCATGCTGTTCGGAAACAACCTCCCAACTCCCCGGCTCTTCAGAGCTTACTGCCTCGGAATCCGGTTCGGCGGTCAGCGAAAATTGTCCCTCAAAGGTCCGCATGGAAGAATCGATCCAAACGGCGATCAGCGGCGAGCCTGAAGTTCCATCCCGTGTGGTCCAAACGCAATACAACGAGGATGCCTTACCGGTGCGGGGATTTTTGTGAACGGTCCGTAACATGTTGTGGCTCGCTTTCCGGATGCGCTCACGCGGACTTCCGGTGAGCGGGCCACAATAGCAGTCAACCACGCGGAAGAAGCCGTGGAGCCAACAGGCCCGCCGGCGGGGGTTCCAAATCTTGTTTGCGCATCTCCATTTGCAATAGCTTCTTGCCGGCATCACTGCGAAAGTCAATTGCCTCCGGCAACTTCCCTTGATACCATACCCCCATAGGGTAGTCAACCAAAATGAGCCACATCGCAAAAGAGAAACTCGAACTGGTTTCACGCAGCAAGAAAATCATCGGCCAAATGGAATCCGTCCTGCGCGGGCTGGAAGAGGACGCCCATTGCGCGGAGGTGTTGCAGCGGCTGGCGGCGGCGCGCGGGGCGATCAACAGCCTGATGGGCGAGTTGATGGAAGATCACATCCGCAACCACATGCCTCGCAAAAGCAAATCCTCAACGGAAGCGGCGGAAGACCTGGTGGAAATTGTGCGGACCTACCTGAAATAAGAGACCGCGCAGAATCAGGGCTGGCGCTGGACGATCTGCAGCGCATTGACGCGGGCGTGGTTAATCGTCAGGCCCCAGTGGAGATGCGGACCGGTGACGCGGCCGGTGGCGCCGACCTTACCGATTTCCACGGACGCTTCGACCGGGTCGCCGGCGTGAACCTCGATTTCGGAAAGATGCGCGTAGAGCGTGTGGATGCCGAAACCGTGGTCGATCACCACTGTGTTCCCGGCGTAATAGAGATTCTCGGCGAGCACGACTTTTCCGGATTGCGCTGCGTAAACCGGGGTGCCCGTGGCCGCGGGAAAATCGACGCCGGCGTGGGGCGAGCGGGCCTCGCCGTTAAGCACGCGGCGGCGCCCGAAATTTCCGCCGGTGCTGACGCCATTCAACGGCAGTACAAACTTCCCTTTCCACAACACTTCCGGCGTAACCGTGTCGTAGATGGCCTGCATTTTTTTTGCATCTTCTTCCGCGCGCTTCTGCTGCTCGGGATCCGGCTGCACAAACTGCTTTTCGACGGTCAGGCGTTCGGTGGGAAATTTTCCGGCGCGCACGGTGACGGCGAGGCTGCAGGCGAGTGGTTTGCCATCCGCGGTGGACCAGGAAATTTTCCATTCGTAACTTCCCGCCGGCTTTTCGAGGTCCACGCCAAGAAGGGCATGAAGAGTGGAGGAAGCGGGAGCCTCGCGCCATAGGGGGGTCGGCCGGCCGGCCCACTCCGCAGTGAATTCCTGCGGAGGTTTTGCGCCGGAAATTTCGGCGAGAATAAGGGTGCCCTGGGACGAAGCGCCGGAACTCAGTTTCAGGACGACTCCCGAGTCACAATTTTTTTTCACGGGGGCGTTGACGGTCTTGACCGGCTGTTTGGCGAGCGTTTGCGCCGCCGAAAGGCAGGCGAATATCAGAAATAGGTTAACTCTCTTCAATTTAGTGATCTCCCGGGGCGTCGCAGCCCTGCTAGACTGGACTATAGAAGAGTAAGCGACCATGTGACCCGAGTCACAGAAAAATCGGCAGGCACAGTTCAGAATGAATACCGGAATGACCAGCAGACGATCTTCGGGAGTGGTCCTGATCGTGGCGCTGCTCGCTTGGTCCGTCAATCTCCGAGTGATAGCGTGTGCTGGCTTGCCATCTCGAGCAGCAGTTGTGGTGCCGGCAGGATCTCCACCTGCCCCCAAACCTGAACCTTCCCCTTCGCACCACAACTGCTGCCCTCTCGAGAGCAAACACTCAAAGAAAGGCCAGTCCTCTTCCCTGCCCGATGGCAAACTTCACCCGAGCCTGGACTTGAGTTGCTGCTCGATCGCGAAGAATCCCGCATCCCGAATGCCCTTCCAAAAAGTTTCGCGTTTCGACTTGCGGCAATTTGTTGCCATCGATTCAGCCGTTGATCCGCAAGCGGCAACGGTTCAAGCCGAGGACGCGGCCTTTCCGTCAGTCATCCCCACCCGAATAGCGAGCGGTTCCGCCACCGTTCTGCGACTCTGAAATTCCCCTCAATCTGAAGTGTGCCGCGGAATTCCGCCTGGGACGTGTTTCCCAGAATCGAATCCATTTCAAAATGATTGAGGAGAAACCATGAAAGTTCGAATTTCAGCAGTAATTTCGATTCTCACGCTCGCAGCCTGGCTGCCGATTCAGGCCCAGCAATCTGCCACACCAAACACTCCGGTGGCGCCATCGCAGACTACCGCGCAGCCGGACGGGAAGAGCCAGGAAGCGGCGGCACACAGCTGTTGCCATCCGAAAGCACAGGCCGGCCAGGAAGCTACAGAGGCGAAACCCGATCAGACCGCGACGGAGTGTTGCCACGGGAAGGCCGGGGACGCGGCGAAAGCAGCCTGCTGCGCGGGCAAGGAAGCCAAGGACATGGCATGCTGCGGCGAGAAGGACACCGCCGGAAAAACTGCCATGAATTGCTGCGAGGGCAAGAAAGACACGATGTGCGCAGCGAAAATCAGCAAGAATTGCTGCAGCAAAATGAATACCAAAGACGGAAAGAGCAGCTGCGCGGCGCACGCCAACGGCAAGTAACGCGCCTCTTCCACAATCAAGCGGCTCTGGAATGAAATCCGGAGCCGCACTACTATTGCAGCCGCTTTTGAGTCCCCAGGCCAGCTAAACTTTCAAGCCCAAAACGCGGACGAGTTTTTCTTCCAGGCGCTTCAACTCCCTTTCCCGCGCGTGCTCTTCGCGGGTGCGGTCGTTGAGGGCTTCCTTGAGGAGGTGCAGATTCTGCCGAAGTTCCATTTGCCCAAGTGCCAGGCGGCTCAAGGCCCACAAGGCTTCTTTCTGCTCGGAGTCGAGCTCGCGCGGCTGCCGGTCGATAACGCAGAGAGTACCCAGGGCAAAGCCGTCTTCATTGACGATGGGCGCGCCCGTATAAAAGCGAATGTGCGGCTCGCCAACCACCATGGGATTGTCTTTGAAGCGCGGGTCCTTCAGCGTGTCGGGAACGATAAAGAGGTCCTCCTGCTGGATGGCGTGCGCGCAGAAAGAAGTTTCTTTGGGAGTTTCCCGGATCTGCACGCCAACCTTGGATTTGAACCATTGCCGGTGTTCGTCCACCAGGGAAAGCATGGCGATGGGGGTTTTGCAGATGTACGCGGCAAGAATCACCAGGTCATCAAAAGTCTGCTCGGGTTCGGTATCGAGGATTGCGTAGCGATCCAGGGCCGCGACTCGGGCGGCTTCCTGAGAGGGAGCGGTTGCATCCATGGCTGCCTCCGTCCGTGTACCTGCCCGCGGAAGGCAGGGTCGGGGAGGGCATCATACTCCAGCCGGAGGCCTGCTGCACAGGGCCATGGAGGCCACACGACATGTCAGGCGAGTGGAATTACTTCGGAGTTGCCCGTAACACAGGAACAACAGATCACTTCCTGCAAGCCCACTTCCCCGGTACTTATCCGCACGATGCCCAACTGGATTAGTTCCGAATCGTTGACGATACAGGCGCTACCGCGTGGCAGCTCGAAGGAGCAAGCTAATGCTTGACCTTGCGAGTCCTTCTACCGAGCGTGCGATGCGGCCTCTTCGATCCGAGCTGCAACATCATTTCGGACGCGATCGGCTTCATTCTGCCCAGAGACGGTCTGCGTGGAGATTGCGCTGCAGGCTGACAGCAATAGCGCGACGCCGGTAACACCATCGTCCCTTCAGGAATTCACCGGATTCTTAAACATGTGTCTCGTCGGACGAATGGTCAGTCGAGAGGCTGAGATCCTTCCAGTGCCTGTCTGACTCGATCTTGTCAAGAGCGCTCTTCTCAGCTACGGCATAGGAGTCGCTTCCGAGCAACAGCCGTAGCGGCGGCTCGGAGAGCGAGGCGACGTGCAGAAGCGCCGCCGCTGCCTTCGCGGGATCGCCCGGCTGCCTCCCGTTATAGCTTCTCTGGAAGCGAACAGCCGCACCGACGGTGGAGTCATACTCTGGGCGGCCTTCGCTCAGTTGGGTGGAGGACCCGGCAAAATCTGTGCGAAAGCCGCCAGGTTCAATGATCGTGACTTTGATGCCGAGCGGTCCGATTTCTTTGAACAGAGATTCCGAGAAACCCTCAACCCCGAACTTCGCGGCTGCGTACGGTGCGCGCCCTACTGGTCCGATGCGTCCTGCGATCGAGGTTACCTGGATGATGTGTCCCGCCCTACGCTCACGAAAATGGGGCAGCGCAGCCTTGGTCATGATGATGACGCCAAATAGGTTGGTCTCAATCTGCGCTCGAAAGTCGGCGAGTGACGTATCTTCAACGGGGCACACATAACCGTAGCCGGCATTGTTCACGAGCACGTCCAGGCCTCCGAAGGATGCAATCGCCGCTTCGACGGCCCCCTTGGCTTGCGCTTCATTCGTCACATCCAACGCGACAGTACAAACTCTCCCGGAGTATCTGCCCTCAAGCTCGACAAGTTGCTCTGGATTGCGGGCTGTAGCGACCACGCGATCTCCCGCCTCAAGCACCGCTTCTGTGAACGCACGGCCGAGGCCGCGAGAGGCACCGGTAATCAGCCACACCTTTGACATAAAACCTCTTTCCGCGGTCCATGGGAAGCTAGCAGCAGACGAGACGGTGTACCGCGCGATTTTTTTTGATGCATCGGAGCGCGTACAGTCTACAACGTTCTTTTGTGGCGGCTGCGATCCAGCTTCCTCGATCAGTGCTGCAACCTCCTTTGGCCTGAACACGTAGACTGCGTGGCTGGCGCCGGAGACTTCGACCTTGTGGCTGTCGGCTCGTGTGGCATACCACCGTTCGAGATCGCGATTGATGGTTCTATCTGCTGCGGCTACCAACACCCAACTCAGTTTGCTATTCCACGCAGCGGCGGTGATAACTGCCCTGAAGTTGTCGGCGAAATTGGGCACCCGCGATCGCGCCAGGCAATGCGCATGTCCCGGGATTTCGTAAGGCCCGCCTTGTTGCCAAGCGGGCCCACTCGGGCGAGCTATGCCGAACGCCGCGCCTGAATCCTGTATCGGGACGCCGGCACGGAATTACCGAACCGCTGTGAGATGGCGCGGCGCGCGGTCTCGAAGCGGGTCCACTCGTCTCCATCATGGAGACCGGGAATCGTCACCGGTTCGCCCTGGTCGAGGCCGACCAACGCTGCATCAACCATGTCTTCCACCGGCATGACGATCGACGGAGGCAGTTTTTGCCAAGGCAGGCCAGCGATTTCCCACAAGTCGGTCGCCGTCGCGCCCGGCAGGACCGCTTGGACACGGATCCCTTTGTCGGCGAGTTCGTGCTGCAATGAATGACTGAAGGCGAGGACGTATGCTTTGGTGGCGCCGTACACACCGTTGAGCGTCTCAGGCGAGATGCCAACGACGGAGCTGATGTTGATGATCGTGCCCGTGCCACGCTTAACGAATGCAGGTGCCGCGGCGTAAGTCAGTCGCGTGAGGGCGATGCTGTTCAGTGCAATCATCTCTTCCATTTTCTCGATGTCGGCATTGAGAAGAGGCACGACGGCGCCGATACCAGCGTTGTTGACGAGCATTGTGATACTTAAATCTTCCTTCAGCTTTGTTTCCACTTTCGCGAGATCTATCTTGTTATTCAGGTCCGCCACGATCGGAGTGATGCGGCGTCCGCTCTCGCTCGCGAGGCTCGCAGTGAGCGCTTTGAGCGGTCCCTTGCTGCGCGCTACGAGAATCAGATCGTATCCGCGCTTTGCGAGCCGGTCCGCATAGACTGCCCCGATGCCCCTGGAAGCTCCCGTTACCAGGGCGGTGCCTTTTGATGGTGCATCGCTCATATCCTTTTTCTCCAGTCTTCGGTTGAGTCTCTTTGCATTTCACTTGGATTATAATTATAATCCATTCTCCGACTTCGATTCTCATCGTCGGGCTTTGGTTACGAACTTTTTTGGGGGCCCCATGCGTCATTCCAAGGCTGAAAAGGCAAAAACCCATAAGCGCATCGTTGCTATCGCTTCCAGAAGGTTCCGCGAAGAGGGGCTTGCCGGGATCGGAATCGCGGACCTGATGAAAGAAGCCGGCCTTACCGTGGGCGGCTTCTACAAACACTTCAATTCGCGTGACGCATTAGTGGCTGAAGCGGTCGGCTGCGCGCTCGAACTCTGGAAGCGTCAAGTGGATGCCGCCGCCTCGGGCGGTCCGCCGGTCACCTACGAATCGCTAGTCGATGAATACTTGAGCGAAGCGCATCGCAATCATCCAGGTACAGGTTGCCCAGTCAGCGCTTTGGCAGGAGATCTCGCGCGCAGCGACAAGCGCACTCGCGCACTCGTCAGCCGGAAAATTCGGGACAACATTGGGTTGCTCGCAACCATGATTCGTAACAGGAGCGAGACGGACGAGGGCAGTGCAAGATCGCAGGCGGTCTTGACCTATTGCGCGCTGGTCGGTGCAATCGGTATGGCTCGCGCCGTATCGGACGAAGAGCTTTCGCGCGAAATCTTGAAGACCGCGGCACAGCGTCTGAAAAATCTCGCTTCCTAAAGCCGCGATGCTTCCGCAATAGTCCTCAGTCTCGCGCCTCGCTGGCAGGCCAA
>Ga0210400_10002845_pt1 | contig 15605 bp, 10 predicted proteins | sample IncBWH26MmetaG_FD_155456 | JGI IMG/M metagenome (GOLD analysis project Ga0210400, IMG submission 155456) | Forest soil microbial communities from Barre Woods Harvard Forest LTER site, Petersham, Massachusetts, United States - Inc-BW-H-26-M | ecosystem: Environmental > Terrestrial > Soil >... | reverse complement strand
ACACTTGCTCCGCCAATTGCGCAAGAATTACGACTGCGTGATCATCGACAGCCCGCCAGTGCTCGGCAGCACCGAGACACGATTGCTCGCCGCCATGGCGGACGAAATTTTCTTCGTCGTCAAATGGGGCAGCACCGGGCGAGAGCTCGCGCAGAACGCATTGAACCTGCTGCGCAGACCCGGCGCCTCTGCGGCGCGGCAGCTTCGGCACGTGAGTGCCCTGATTACACAGGTCGATCTGAAAAAACATGCACGTTATGGATACGGCGACGCCGGCGAATATTCCCTTGACTATGGGAAATATTCGACCCTCCCCAACGGCCCAAGACCTGGAATTACGTTTAGCGGTTCATATGCCGGTCACTTGAAGAGCAGAGTTGCAAGCACGTCCGGACGATACCGCCAGGCGGCCTTCTCATTTCTTGACCTGAAGTCACGCAGTGCGGACCTCATATTCCTGAGACAATATCGTCTGGCCCTGTTCAGGATCCGCCGGCTTCAACTGCGGATTTCAACATCGCTCTCGGACGCCTGGAGCCATATCGGAAGATGGCATTCGAAGCCGGCAGCCGGAATTCACAACCCCAAACAATCAAGGGTCAAGGTCTCGCCATGATGGGAAACGCTGCTTTTCAACAAGACCCAGGCATGATCGTCCGGTTGCCTATCGACAATCCGACTCTCTCTCTGCCGCTGATGGTCCTGGGCGACTTTCACCGCCAGGCTATTTCTTACTGCTACTGGAAAAGCAGCACACGCATCGAATCGGTGCTGGCTGGCGAAGGGGATCTCGACCTTCTCATTGCGCGGCACGACCAGCACCGCGCCCAGGCGATTTTGCTCGGACGCGGGTTCAAGCTTTTTCCTTCTGTTGCGATGCGGGACCATCCGGTAATCATGAGCTATCTCGGCTACGACGAGCCGAGCGGCCGGTTGATTCATCTTCATTTGCATTTCCGCCTGATCGTGGGCGAGCGCCTTCACAAGAATTACCGCATTCCCTGGGAAAGCGACATATTGGCGCGGGCCGTTCTTCACCCGACATTGCCGGTCATGATACTGGAACCCGCGAGCGAAGCCGTGCTGCTGGGTGTACGCGCCTGCCTCGAACTGGGGCGCCTGGATCCGGTTACGCTCCGCGGCCGGCGGACCACGCTCGCCAGATTCGCGCTCGATCGAAAGCGACTGACCGAAACGCTCGATCGCGCGCAGCTTGGCAGTAGAGCTTCCGAGTTGCTGGGCGACAATATCGGCGCGATGCTTACCGCCGCCATTTACGGCGAAGGATCACTCGAGGAAAGTCATCGCCTGCGGACAGCCATCCGAAGGCATTTCGCACCGTATCGGACGTACAACGCGCTTGAGGCGCGGCTGCGCAGCATGGTGCGGGCATTTCATTGGGCAGCCGGCGGCCTCAACAAGTTTTATCTGCATTTGCCGAGGCCATGGAGCCGCCGCGCGCCCGGCGGCGGTTGTGTGGTGGCACTGATCGGAATTGACGGCAGCGGCAAGAGCACGCTCAACGCCGCCATTCGCGAATGGCTCAGCTCCGAGATCGATGTCATGCCGGTCTATTTCGGCACCGGCGGCGGCAGGCCCTCCCTGCTCTTGCGTCCTTTCAAATTGATGGTGCCATTGCTGAGCCTCCTGCTGAGGACCAAGCCGAGGGGATCATCGCACGGCAAGGTATCGAATGCCTCCCCGGGGCCGCTCTACAGCTTGTTGCTCATGGTCTGGGCGGCGGTCGTGGCGCGCGAGAAACGCAGCAAGCTTCTTGCCACACGCCGCGCCGCAACCCGTGGGCTCGTCGTCATCACCGACCGTTATCCGCAGAATGAAAATCGCGATTTCAATGACGGACCTCTGTTGACGCGTCTGGCGCGGGCACCATCCTGGCTTCGCAGATGGGAGGCAAGCGCCTATGCCCTTGCGCAGCGCCTTCCACCGGATCTCGTCATCAAGCTGATCGTCACGCCCGAGACCGCCGCAAGGCGCGAGCCGGACATGAACCCGACAGTCATCGAGAAGCGCATCGAGGCGATCCCGCGACTGGCGTTTTCCGGGGCACACATCGTTTCCATCAACGCAGAACAGCCTTTGGCGGACGTCATTCGCGCCGCCAAACAGGAGATCTGGCGCACGCTTTAAGGCGCGATCCGAAAACAACGGATGAAGAATGGCCGGAGTCAAATTGCCCAATCAAAACCTAGGTCCGCATAGCGAGGTTCGGATATGATCATCGAACTCTTCGGTCCCCCGGGCGCAGGCAAGACCACCTTCGCTCGCGCTCTCGCAGCCCGCCTCCGTGAACGTGGCCAAACCGTGGACCTCGTCCTCAGTCAGCGACCGGCGGAGCGTTCACCGCATGAAATTGGTTCCGGGTCGGATCTCTCGAGCCAACCGATATCATCCGTGATAGGCCGCCTGTCCCGTCCATTCGCCGAGATGCTGACGATGGCGCGCCATCCATTCACCACCTCGCACGATGTCGCGATGGCGTTAAATCTGATCAAAATTCTTCCGCCATCCAGCACTCTCTGGTCGTTCAGGCTCACCCAATACGTGTCACGCCTGTCGCGATCCTGGTTTCAAGCGTCGCATACCGGCCACATCGTGTTGTTTGACCAGGCATTCGTCCAGGCGGTCTGTTCACTCGTGCTGCTTGGCGGGGCGGTAGACGAGCTTGCGATCTCACATGCGCTGGAGGATATCCCGAAATCCGACCTGCTGGTTCGGCTCGATGTGCCAACCGATATCCTGACGTCGCGGCTGCGTGACCGGGAGCGTCGCGAGAGCAGAATCGAGCGCTTGCTCGAACTGGATTTGACGACCAGCCTCAGGTCGCTGGCCATCGTCGATTGCCTGCACGAACTGCTGCGCAAGGAAGGCAGGCAGATCATGAATGCCGCCTCGCTCGATCAGCATTCGCTTAACGAGGCCGTGGACCAGGTCGAGAAACAGGTAATGGCGCGCGTCAATCTGCAACAGCGCGCGGCGACGCAACGAAATCAGCCCTGCGCTGATTCAATTCACGTTGATCAGGCTCTGGAAGGCCGTACTGCCTTGTAACCATCGATCCAGACAGCCGTCGAACCGTCCCAGGGGTCGCCGGCAGAGGACACTGAGATTTATGACCACTGAAATGTTTGACCAGGCCCTTGGCAGCGCGCGGATCAAGCGAGTTGCTCTCGGCGGCGCCACCGCGTTTGCGATCTTTGTTGCCAGCGCCGGCGTGACCGCATGCTCGCAGCTTCTGATTGCCCGACTGGTTGGTGCCGAGACCTATGGCGTCTACGCCTACGTCATTGCCTGGATGACGATCCTTGCCTACTTCTCCACGCTCGGCTTCGACATCGCGCTGCTGCGCTTTGTGTCGGCTTACCAGTCCACAGAAGCATGGAGCCTCGCGCGAGGCGTCATCCAGTATGCGCAGCGACGTGCGCTCGCCGTCGGCATTCTTGTGACGTTGGCGGGGGCTTCGGTCATCTTGATCTGGTCCCGGCAGTTTTCGCCGGAGCTCAGGAATACGTTTCTCGCTGGATTCGTTCTTGTGCCAGTCTGGGCGCTGCTGTGGATACGCTGCTCGATCGTTCGTGCATTCGGCGGCGTGGTGCTGGCGCTGCTGCCGGACAAAATGGTGCGCGACGGCCTGCTGCTGGTCCTTGTCCTGCTGGCCAACGTGGGACTGAGGCGGCACACCGACGCCCCGCTGGTCATGATGGCGACGCTCGTCGGGTCGATCACGGCGCTCGGACTCGTCAGTGCGGCGATGCGCAGGCTTCGCCCCGGAGTGCTTACAAATACAGCTTCCGAATACGACGCCGCGACCTGGCGCAACGCGGCAGTGCCGCTTGTGATCATATCGGCCGCCGAGGCTCTCCTCAATCGAACCGGTGTCGTGCTGCTGGGTTGGCTCGGAGAGACGAGGGAAGCCGGAATCTACAGCCTGGCCTTCAATATTTCCTTCCTCGTGGTGTTGCCGCGCGCTGCGATCAACACCCTGTTCTCACCCACCATTTCGAGCCTGTTCACCCGGAAGGACCAGGTGACATTGCAAGCTCTCGTGACGAAAGCCGCGTCATGGACACTATGTGCGGCGGGCTGCATTGCACTGGTGCTGGCCGCGCTCGCGGAACCCATCCTCACCTGGTTCGGCAAAGACTTTGCCGACGGCGTCCCCGCGCTGCGCATCCTTCTCGTCGGCCAGGTGATCGTGGCGAGCTATGGCTCGCAGCTATCCGTCATGACGATGACCGGACACGAACGCGGCGCCGCCGCCCTGACGATCCTGAGCGCGGCCGTAAACGTCGTCGCCAGTATTGTCTTCATCACTATACTCGGGCTGACCGGCGCCGCGATCGCGACAACCATCGCGCTGATCGTCTGGAACGTAGCGATGGCATTCTTCATCTCGCGGCATCTGCGATTGGTGCCGGGTATCCTCGGAATGCTCGGATCGACACTCAGACGATCCCTGGGGCCGCGCCTCCAGAGCATGATCCGGAAGAGCGGGTAGCGGTTTTCCCTCGCGACAAACGCGTGCGTTTGCGCGGGGAGATCAATCTCAAACAAAGAGATGAGAGCGCGATCCGATTCAACCTGATCGGATCATGATCTAGTGGGCGCGCCCGATACTTTGATACAGAAACCCGCGCTTTGTCAGTTCTTTGGGATCATAGACATTGCGAAGATCGATGACGACCGGACATGCCATCTCGCGCTTCAGTCGATCGAGATCAAGCGCCCGAAACTGCGCCCATTCAGTTACGATGACCAAAGCATCGGCACCTTCGGCGCATTCATACGGATCACCCGAATATTGAATATCCGGCATTTCGATGCGGGCCTGTTCCATGCCAACCGGATCGAACGCCCGCACCGTCGCACCCATATCCAAGAGCGCGGTGATCAGGGGGATTGAAGGGGCCTCGCGCATATCGTCGGTGTCCGGCTTGAACGTCAGGCCAAGCACGGCAATGGTCTTGCCGTGCAGATTTCCGCCGAATGGCGCCGCAACCTTTCGCGCCATCGCCCGTTTGCGAACGTCGTTGACGGAGTTGACCACCTCCAGGATCCTCAGAGGCGCGTCGAAATCCTGGGCGGTCTTGATTAGCGCGCGCATATCCTTAGGAAAACAGGAGCCGCCGAAACCGGGGCCGGCATGAAGAAACTTCGACCCGATGCGATTATCCATGCCTATTCCGCGCGCGATTTCCTGAACGTTGGCACCCGCCTTTTCCGCCAGATCGGCAATTTCATTGATAAATGTAATCTTGGTGGCCAGAAACGCGTTAGCCGCATATTTGATCAACTCGGCGGTGCGGCGGCTGGTGTACATGATGGGCGCCTGATTGAGATACAGAGGCCGGTAGATCTCACCCATTACCTTGCGGGCGCGCTCGTCCAGCGTTCCCACAACAATACGGTCCGGGTGCTTGAAATCACGCACCGCCGCACCTTCGCGGAGAAATTCAGGGTTCGAAACCACGGAGACGTTGGCCGACGGATTCACCTGCATGAAGATCCGTTCCACCTCGTCGCCAGTGCCGACAGGCACAGTTGATTTTGTCACCACAACCGCGAAACGTCCGACCGCCTTGGCGATCTCGCGAGACGCCGCATAAACATGACTAAGATCCGCGTGGCCATCGCCGCGGCGCGAGGGTGTGCCGACCGCAATGAAGATGGCCTGAGCATCGCTTACGGGGCCGGCAAGGTCCGTCGTGAAGACAAGCCTGCCTGCACTGGCATTGCTTTGGACAAGGCGCTCGAGATCGGGCTCGAAGATCGGAATTTCGCCACGTGTCAGCGACGCAATCTTTGCCTCATCCTTGTCCACACAAGTGACATGATGCCCGAAGTCGGCGAAGCAGGCGCCCGAGACCAACCCTACGTATCCTGTCCCCACCAGAACTATACGCATGTCGAGCACCTTCCCGTTCGGAATTCGGCTTCGCGCGCCAGGATTGGCATACACAAGATTGGCATACCAACGGCTTAGTTGTAAATTTCGGTCTGGATGCCTCCTTGGAGCAATATGATTAGCCCGCAATTGCCAGCGGCAACGAGGCCGACAGCGCACAAACAGCGTGGCTCGCGATCGTTCAATGGCGCTCTTGCAAGGGGATACAGCTACGATCTGCGATCCGGTTCGCCGCCCGAAGACAGAGCGGCGCGCTCGCTTTGTGCGAGCACGCGTGGCACGGCGCGCGGAGCCTTCGTCCGATCATCGAAGAACGGCGTGGGTCGGCTCAGTCCCCGCACCCACCAGCCGAGCAGCTTTTGTGCGCGGCGAGCGAAAAGCCCGAGCGACGGCGGACCGGGCGCATTCGGCGGCAGCGGTCCGACGGCAGAGCGTTCGAAAATGCGGCAGAGCGGCGGACCGAGCACCTTGTCCCGGGAGCGAGCGTCGGCCGCGTGGTCCATGAAGGAATGTACCACGCCGATGACCGGGAAGCGCGGCCCGGCGGGGGTGTTGGCAATCGGGGTCCGGCAACAATCGGTGTACCAGCGCAATACCTTGTCGGAGAGACTCAGGCACCGCATGGCGTCCGTGCCCGCGGTGATCTTCACGCGCCCAGGCGGCATATGGAAGATGTCGGTTCCGCCGGCCGCGTCGAGCACGTCCGTCCGTTCAAGGAAGCGCGCGAACGCCTGGCAATCCTTGCAGTAGCAGACGAAACGGAAGCCGCTGGACGGGGAAACGCCGCTCGCGACACCGCGCATGCGGCCGCACCGGCACCGAAGCGGGAGGTCCAGGGGCATTGTAGTTCCTGATCTTGTCGCCGGCTCCCGCGCACTTGTGATGTACGCGGCTGCTTTGAGGTCGGCGGCGCAGGGTCTGGGTTCGGAACGTCAAGGAACGCCTCGTGCATCAGGTCATAGATCACGCCGCCGGGCAACCGCTCACGCAGCGGCAAATGATCGTATCCGCCCGTGACGATGAGGTCAGCCTTTAGCTGTTCAGCCTCCGCTCGGGCCTTGCGCTTTGCTTTGCCGCGCCAGCAGGACGCGAACCTCCTCATCCGTCGTCTGCGAGAAATCCTGATACCAGCGACCGACCGCATGAAAGGGTTCGGGCGTAATGGCACAGATGACCTCGTCGGCCTTTGATTTCATTTCCTCGCAGGTTTCAGGTGACGCCGTCGGGACCGCAACGACAATGCGGGCCGGATTCTGCCGCCGCAGCGCCTCGATCGCGGCACGCATCGTGGCGCCGGTCGCCAGGCCGTCATCCACCAGGATTGCCGTGCGGCCGCGGACATGGGGTGGCGGACGACCGCCGCGGTAAAGACGCTCGCGCCGCGCCAGTTCTTGTTGTTCACGCAGCGCGGCCGCATCGATCATTTGCTCGGGGATACCAAGACTTTCGACGAGTTGGTCGTTGAGCACGCGTACGCCGCCCGTAGCAACCGCACCCATCGCCAGCTCCTCGTAGCCAGGCACGCCAAGCTTGCGGACGACAAAAACGTCGAATGGAGCGCTCAGCGCCTGGGCCACTTCATAGGCGACGGGCACGCCGCCGCGCGGCAGGGCCAGTACCAGCACGTCTGGACGATTGGCATAGGCAACGAGCTTTTCAGCGAGCACCCGCCCCGCTTCGCGCCGATCGCGAAAGAGTCCTGGCCTGGCGGGTAATTCGTTCACGTCTTGTCTTCCCGGTAGCGGCCGCCGAACCGGATTGTGCCGCGCAAGGCGGTTCGCGGCCTTGACGGCGGTCAATGCGTGCGAACCGTTGCGAGCGTGCTTGCCGGAAGCGACGCCGCCAAGGCACAAGACCAGCTCTCGATTTTCTGGCTCGCTCGCCGTTGCATTCTCGGGCTTGTCAAGCGGCAGCGCGAGCTTCGCATCTTCAAGGGCGCGACTGCCAACATAAGCGCACGCAGGGCCGCCTCCTCGCTGCGTTCGACGGCGAAGTCGCAACCATGCGATCGCCACTCCACTTCAAGATACGACCAGGGGCGCTGCAAATTGATTGCCATCATGGCAATCTGGATCGTGCTCTGTCTGTTACGACGGGACGCAAACATCGATTGCGAAGGCGCAAGGCATCATAAGCGCCCATCCGTGACCGGCTGCTATCTGCCAAACAGCACTCGGGTCTAGTCCCGACTGGCCAACAGTGGCACTGGAATTGACCACCTAAGGGCTCTATTTACCCAAAGGTCTGGAGTTCCAGGTCGCAGATGAGGTCTGGCGGGAGCGGAGTAGCACCAGCATCGACACGAGGCGCGCGGCTCGATGGGAAGCATTGTTCTTCTTGACTTGATGGGCGCTGTTGCCCTGCTCATGTGGGGCTTGCACATGGTCCGCAGCGGGATCATGCGCGCCTTCGGCTCCGAATTGCGCCACGTGCTGGGCACGGCCTTGCACAATAGATTTCTGGCCCTGCTGGCCGGGATCGGCGTTACCGCGCTCCTACAGAGCAGCACGGCGACCGGCCTGCTGATGACGTCCTTCGCGGCGCGCGGCCTCGTGGATCTTGTCCCGGCGCTGGCCGTCATGCTCGGTGCCAACATCGGCACGACATTAATCGTGCAAGCCCTCTCGTTCGATATCTCGGCGGTTGCGCCCGTCCTGTTTTTGGCGGGCTTGTTGGCATTTAACTTCGGTGGCCGCAGGCCGCTCCGCGACCTGGGCCGCGTGGCGATCGGCCTCGGGCTTATGCTGCTGTCTCTCCATATTCTAATGAATACGCTCGCCCCGGCCGAGAATGCTCCAAGTGTACGCGCACTTCTTGCCGCGATCACGGGCGCGCCGGTCTTGTGCGTCCTGATCGCCGCTGCGCTCACCTGGGCGGCCCATTCCAGCGCGGCGGTGGTGTTGCTCGTCATGTCGCTCGCCCATTCGCATTTCGTAAGCCCCGTTGCGGCTCTCGCGCTCGTCCTCGGCGCTAATCTTGGCAGCGCGGTCAATCCAGTGCTGGAAGGCGGCAGTTCTGCCGGCCTGGCAAGCCGTCGCCTGCCGATCGGAAACCTGATCAATCGCGCCGTCGGCCTCGTGCTTGTGTTGCCGTTTATTCAGCCGATCGCAGACCTCTTTGCGCGACTTGATCCCAATGGGGCCCGGATGGCCGCCGACTTCCACATGGCCTTCAACGTGGCCCTGGCGCAGGTCTTCGTCTTCCTGCTGGACGGTTTTGCATCCCTGTTGACGCGGTTGCTGCCCGACCCGCCAAAAACGGCCGATCCATCCGCACCTCTCTACCTGGATGAGACGGCGGTCCACATGCCGTCCGTGGCCTTAGCCTGCGCCGCGCGCGAGACACTGCACATGGGTGATGTCGTCGAGCGCATGCTGCGACAGGCGATGACGGCACTGATGAGCAACGACCGCAAGCTCGCGGCCGAAGTCTCGCGCATGGACAACATCGTCGATAGATTGGACGAAGCGATAAAGCTCTATGTCATCAAAGTGACCCGCGAAAGCCTTGATGATCGGGATGGGCGACGCGCCATGGAGATAATCGCCTTCGCCATCAACCTCGAACATATTGGCGACATCATCGACAAGAATTTGATGGAGTTGCCAGCAAGAAGATCAAGCACAAGTACGAGTTCTCGAAGGAAGGGGCGACTGAACTCGCGCTGTTTCATCAACGCGTTATTGAAAACCTGAAACTTGCCTTTAGTGTTTTCATTAATGAGGACGTGCGTACCGCTCGCACGCTGATCGAGGAAAAGACTCAACTGCGTGTCGCCGAGCTCGGGTACGCGGAAAGCCATTTGGCCCGGCTGCGCGACCGGCGCCCCGAAAGCATAGAGACGAGTTCCCTCTATCTCGATGTTTTGCGCGATCTCAAACGTATCCACTCGCACATCTGCTCAGTCGCATATCCCGCACTTGAGGCTGTGGGCGAGCTGCAACCGAACCGTTTGAAGGACAGCGTTGGTGGGGCCGGGCAGGATACAGCCTCTGACTTGTTGCCGCTTCCACCGCGATCGTCCTGATCATCTGCCCACCAGACTTGCTTCGATGAGCGGTGAACCAATCCGGACGACCGCCTGTGTCAGACGAAATGCACCCTCGGCTTGCGTCTAATCCGGATGTGGCTGTAAGCTCTGCGTTGATTAGTCTCTACCGCACGCCATAGCGCGTGAAGTCGTCACCGATCTCGGCCTGGATTGTCTTTGCCGCTGAGATATCGGAATCGCTGCCAGCTTTGTCACCCTGCTTGAGCTTGGCAAGCCCGCGTCCATAGAGCGCGCTCGCCAGATTCGGGTCGAAGCGCAGCGCAGAACTATAGTCATCGATAGCCGCGCCGAGTTGGCCCATCTTCAGGTAGACGAGCCCACGCGAGTCATACGTCGCGGCGTCGTTCGATCCCGACTGAAGCGCCTTATTGCAGTCCTCCAGCGCCGCCTTCAACGCGCCGAGGATGGCTCGGGTCCAACAGCGCCCGTTCCACACGGCTCCCAAATTGGGATCAAGACGGATTGCCTCGTCATAGTCCCGCGCCGCGCGATCGTACTCATTCTTTTTCAGGTAGGCTCCGGCACGGTTGGCGAAAGCGCCGCCGTAGTTGGGATTGAGTTTGATCGCCTCGTCGAACGCTTTGATCGCGAGCTCGTATTCTCCTTTCTTCAAGTAAGCCACACCCCGATTGTTGAAGGGCTTGGCGTAAGTTGGATTGAGCTTGATCGATTGTTCGAAATCCTGGAAGGCGCGGTCGTAGTCCGCCTTTGCGGCATAGGCATTGCCACGTTTGTTATAGGCGATCGCCAAGGTCGTCGTCGTGCCTTGGCGCGCGTCGATGAGCGCCGTGCAACCATCAATCCGAGCTTCAAACGGCGTGCGATCCAGGCCGTTGCACAACTCAATATTCCTGAGATAGTTATCCTTTGGCTTCGGGTTCTGCGCCAGCGCCGGTGACCCGAGGAGCAGCAAGATGAGAATCGGCGCTACGCGGCCGATGGTGCCGGTATTTGCACTAATTTCCATGTCAGACTTCCCGATTTTGGGAATTTGCGGTCGCTGGTTTCTGCAAGTCGCCGTTCTACGCCGGACCCCTGCTTGCACCGAGAACGGCTTGCGCTCAAGAGATGATCCTAGCACCCTCGACAGATGTTGAAATTGAACTTGTGATCGGTTTTTTGCTCGGGTTGCTGCGCCGCGGGTGCACCGGGCTTTTTCGTAAGCTTGCTCTTGCCCTCTTCAATAAGGGTGGCAAATTTGACGGTCCCATCATCCGATATTTCGATGCGCGGCGTGGTCCCTCGAATCCCCATCGTTGCGACAGGGGTGTCGACCTTCATGTCGCCGGTCTTCGCTATGTTGCCGGCAACAAAGGTGAACGTTCCCTTGGTCAGGCTGAGCAAGCTCGAATTTGACTTCCCGTTTGGGTCGTACACGAATTCGGTCAAAGCCATGCGGGCGTTGCTCGATAGATTGAACGAGGTACCGTCAGTAAAGTTGATCCCGACCCGGCCATCGGTTCCGGTCTGGACCACGTCGCCCAAATAGACGAGATCACCAACCTTCGTCTGAGAGGCTTGACCGGAAACATTTGCCTGAACGACAACCGCACTCGCATGTTCGATCGTGACCGAACCCGCGGCGGACACAACTTTCCCAATCGGCTTTGATGCAGAATCCTGAACGGCGGGTCGGGCAGAATCGATTTGCGCTTGCCCTCGACAAGGCAAAAGACTGGCTAGCGCCAAAACGCAACCTGCCACCAATACGCTAATCGTATGTGTGCGCATGATCCCCTCCTTCTCGAGAAGATCTTTTTGTATGGCAGCCCGCTGGTTGCCAATCGCCGAGCCAAGACCGCAATAACTTCAATGCCAGACCAGGCAGAGTAGCTCATCCAGAGGCTGGCGTGCTGCCATTAAGAGGTAGACATTTCGGAGAGGTAGACAATTCGGACACAGACAATAGAATATTTTCGTGGGGTCGCATATCGCAGCAGAACGACAGCAATCCTGCCATGTCGACGTCGCGCTGAACGCGTCTCCTTGCTGTTGGAATTAAAATCGGATCAGGTCGTTTCGGCGGGCTAGTTTGGGGCCGCCAGCGCCAGGAAATTTTGACCTCGTGGCGCCGGGCAAGCAAAAGCAAGAAAACTGCGGCACCACGCCGGGCCTGAGCTACTCAGCAGGCGAGGTCGAAGCCAATGTTAGTTGCGTCCGGCGTGGAGTTCGGGGATGCGTGCATGGCCGCCGTGGGCCAGCTTCCCCAGGTGATCGGCAACATTCAGACGGCGATCGGTTGCGGCACCATCAGGCGTGCGAGTGGCATTGCCGTTCAAGTCATGGTTGGCGATCCTGTTTGCCTGGGTGACGTCATCGAGACCGCAGCCGACGGGCGGATCGAAATTCGCTTCGTCGACGGCACCGTGTTCAACCTATCCCGCGACGCTCGCGTGGAGTTGAGCGAATTCGTCCGGGACTCCAACGGCACCTCCCAGTCGGCCCTGTTCGCGGTAACCAGAGGCACCTTCGCTTTCATTGCGGGCAGGCTGGCAAAAACCGGCTCCCTGACGGTGGACACGCCAGTTGGCAGCATTCGCAGCCGGGCCCATGCCGGCGGGTTCGGCATGCTGTCGTTCGCGACACTGATCTTTTCAACCATGAAGGAGGTCCAGGCCGCGGACCCGAACGTCACGTTCCTGGATGACGACAGCATCACGTACAAAGACCTCGAGCACGGCGTATTCGAGCTCGTGACCAAGGAGGCAGTCCCGCGACACATCATTGTTGAGGATCCTGGAGAGACAATCGTCTTGAGCAGAAGAGGGTCCTCGGTCAGCGTGAACGAGGTCGCGAATTCTCTTACTCGAATGCAGGAGTTGCAGGCGGCCCAACAGGACGTGCTCGCCAACTTTGCGAAAGGGCTACACACAGGGTCCAGCGCGCCCCCTTTCTCCGATCCGCAGCTGGGGCTGCAGCCCATCAATTTCATTCAGAATGATTCCATCCAGCCGCAAAATGCGCTCCCTCCGATACAGTCGACGATCTTCATCGTTCCTGAGATCTTCATCATACGTCCGCCGACGGTAGCGATCACCAGCATTGCCGGACAAATCGGCATTGCCGCAGACAACATCATCAATGCCGCCAGAGCTGATGCCGGGGTTGAGATCACCGGCACGACCTCGGGTGTGGACGACGGGCGGATCGTTACGGTCATCATCACCGATAGTTCCAACGACGTCGTCTACAGCGGCACGGCCACGGTCACAAACAACATTTGGTCGATTAACCTCGACCCGGCGGAGGCCAAGGCGCTGGCCGACGGCATCTACAAGCTGACGGCGGACACGACGAATGCGGCCGGCGATCCGGCGGAGGCCTCGCGAGCGATCAGGGTGGACGAGACCCCGCCGACGATCGCAATCCACACCATCGTCGGTAACAACGTCGTCAACATCAATGCAGCGAACAGCGGGTTCGTCATCGCCGGCACTTCGACCGACGCGGAGAATGGCCAGCCGGTGACGGTGAAGATCGTTGACGGCTCCGGCCACGTCGTCGACACATTCACCACCACGCTGACGAATAACAGCTGGTCGGTAAACGTCAGCTCGACCGAAGCTAAGTTGCTGCATGACGGCAGCTACACGGTGACGGCAGACGTCTCGGACTCGGCCGGCAATCCGGCGCCAGAGGCAACGCAGGCGATCACGGTCGACGAGACGCCGCCGACGGTGACATGGTTGCCGCAGGCTGAGAGCGGCATCGAGGGTACGGCGATCGCACTGGGCGCGATCACGGCGACCGTGAACAGCCTGCCGGGCCACAGCGACAGCGTGCAGTCGCTTGTGGTGAGCGGCATCCCCGCCGGGGCCGTGCTCACCGACGGCACGAATAGCTTCATGGCGACGAGCGGCAACACCTCGATCGACGTGAAGAGCTGGAATCTCTCGAACCTGAAGATCACTCCGCCGAACGACACCAATTTCACCCTGACCGTCACGGCGACCGACCAGGATGCCAACACGGCGAATGCCAGCGAACTGGTGACGGTCGCCCCCCTGGCGCCCGGCCTTAACCCGGTCGCCGCGCATGGCAATGAGGACACGGCGATTGCGCTGGACCTTGGCGTGACGGCCAGGAGCCTGTTGGGCGCCAACGGCGACGCGTCACCGAACAGCCTCGATACGCTGGTCGTGAGCGACATCCCGGCGGGCGCTACGCTCAGCGACGGCACCGGCCTGCCCGGTCATAGCTTTACGGCGACCGCAGACAGCACCTCGCACGACGTGGCCAGCTGGAACCTGTCGAGCCTGACGATCACTCCGCCGGCAGAATTCGAAGGGAGCTTCACGCTGGCGATTGCGGCGACCGAGCGCGATTCGGAAGGCAATATCAGCGCGACGGTGACGGCAACCGAGGTCGTGACGGTCGCCCCGGTTGCCGAGCCGCCGACGGCAAGGGCGCCGGCGACGCTGACGCTCAGCGAGGACGCCACGGGCGTGGCGGTTGCCGGGGTGAGCGTTGGGCCGCTGGCGGAGGGCAACGACGACACGGTGAGTGCGACGCTGACGGTATCGCATGGGACGCTGCATGTCGCCAGCCTGAGCGGGGTGACGGTGACCGGCAACGACTGTGCGACGCTGACACTGTCGGGGAGCGTGGCGGCCGTGAACAGTCTGCTGGCGGGGCTGACCTATACGCCGGCCGACGAGTACGAAGGCAGCGACACGCTGCACCTGTCGGTGACGTCGCGCGACGGCTCCAACACCTACCCGACACAGGCCACTGCGGCGACGGCAATAACAGTGATCGAGGAGGATTCGGAGTCGTTGATCGGTGGCGGGCCGGGGGTCGTCCCCCCGACGAATTCCGGCACCGTGACCAGCGGCGCCATCGGGCAGATCGCGCCCGCAAGCGCTGCGACAACCGATTTTGCCAACGCCGGCGGCACCAACACCAGCTTGGTCCCCGGCAATTTCCAGAACTTCGTCGGGCAGATCGTCGGCTTCACGGGCGATGGTACGGCGGGGACGCTCGCAGCCAGTCAGACCTTCACGCTGTCGCCGACGAAGAGCGATGGCGGCTACGGCACCTTCACAATGACGGCGGCCGGCGTGTGGACCTACACGCTCGACGACACGAACTACGCGGTGCAGGCGCTCCACGCCGACGACACGCTGACCGACACGTTCACGGTGCATACCATAGACGGCACCGCACAGCTGGTGACCATCCCCATGCACGGCGCAAGCGACGATGACCGCTACGATTTCGACCACCTGGCCACGGGGACGCTCGTCGTAGCCGATCCGCCGCACGTCTATGGGATCCCTCAACACGACAGCATCGCGGCAGGAGGTAACGAAGGCCAAATCATCCATGCGGGCGCCGCCGGTGACACCGCCAACGGCACCGGCAAGGCGGACTTTCTCAACGCAGGCTCCGGCAATGACACGATCAAAGGCAATGACGGGGCCGATACGATTTACGGAGGCTCGGGAAGCAATACGATCAACGCCAATAGCGCGAACGGTACCCTCCTCGGCGGACACGGGCCGGACTCTCTTACAGGCGGCAATGGAAACGACCGCTTCGCTTTTTTGTCCGTAGCGGATTCTCGGGCGGCCCGGTTCGACAGCCTCTCCGATTTTAGATCGGGGTCCGACAGGATCGATTTATCGGCTC
>Ga0210400_10002844_pt1 | contig 15610 bp, 13 predicted proteins | sample IncBWH26MmetaG_FD_155456 | JGI IMG/M metagenome (GOLD analysis project Ga0210400, IMG submission 155456) | Forest soil microbial communities from Barre Woods Harvard Forest LTER site, Petersham, Massachusetts, United States - Inc-BW-H-26-M | ecosystem: Environmental > Terrestrial > Soil >... | reverse complement strand
CGGCGACCGCGTGCCCGGGGCTCGGCTGCGAGCCTTAACGGCGTTTTCGGGAGGTAAACCGTCTAGGGTCAACCCCTAGAGCTTGTAGGGCGGCGGCCCAGGCCCGCCTCAAGGCATGGAGACGGTGCAGACCACCTGCCGGGTGCCGACGGCGGCGCGCGGGGCGGGGGAGCACCGCGCGTCCTGTGCGACGCCCTTTCTGGCGGCGCCGCTGAGGATCAGGTCGAAGCGGGCAGCGGCGTTCAAATCGAGTGGGCGCACGCTGGCGTTCAGCGTCACGTCGTGGCCGTTGCTCATGACTGCCACGGTTTCGGCGCCGAGGACGCGTTCGGACAAAACCTGCGGCACGATGATTTTGAAGATCAGGTGCGCCGTTGCGCTCTGCGCGACGCCGGCTGCGCCGGCCGCGACACGAGATTCCGGCACCGCCATCGAGGGCAGCAGCGCCGCGGCGGTCACGCTGCCGCCGACCAGCAGCACGATGCGCGCCGCGCGCAATGCTTGGTTTTGTGAGTGCTTGTTCAAGCCCGTTTTAACGGCAAGCCGACAAGTTACTTTAATGAATATCTCTAGCGACCATTGCGACCAGTTGCGGTTACCCTGGGCCACGAATCGCGTGGGCATTGTAGCTCCCGCCACAATGCAGAGGGAGATACGATCATGTCGGGACGTGTTGCAGCGGCGCTCGCGGGCGTGGGGTTGGGAATGGGGCTGTGCGCGGGCGCGCGCGGCGAGGTTGGATCCGAACTCTCCGCCATCGTCGTCACCGCCACGCGCGTCGCCGAGTCGAGCATCGACTTGCCGGTGTCAGTCGACCTCGTGAGCCAAGACGCCATACGGCGCGGGCAATTGCAGGTGAATCTGTCCGAATCATTGATCAGCGTGCCGGGGGTTTCGGTACAGAGCCGGCAGAATTATGCCCAGGATCTGCAGCTCTCGGTGCGTGGATTCGGTGCGCGATCGAGCTTCGGCGTTCGCGGATTGCGGCTGTATTCGGACGGCATACCGGGCACGATGCCGGACGGTCAGGGTCAATTCTCGCAATTCGATCTGGGTTCTGCCGACCACATCGAGGTGCTGCGCGGACCCTTCTCCGCGCTGTACGGCAATTCGTCGGGCGGCGTGATCGCGATTTTCACCGAAGACGCCAAGCCCGGCTACGCACTCGACGGCACCGCGCAGTACGGGACGTTCAACACGGAGCGCTATGCCGTCAAAACCGAGGGAGACGATGGAGTCGTGAACTACGTGCTCGACGCCGCACACTTTCAGACCGACGGTTATCGATTTCACAGCGACGCCGAGCGCGACAACTTCAACTCCAAACTGCGATTTGCAACCAGCGACAGCTCGACGCTGACGCTCATCGCCAACGTGGTCGAAACACCGGCCGTGCAGGATCCGCTCGGTCTCACGCGCGCTCAGCTCGCGTCGGACCCGCGCCAGGCCGGTACCGGCGCGGTGCAGTTCAACACCCGCAAGTCCCTCGGCCAGGAGCAATTGGGCGTCGTCTCCGACGATAAACTGAGCGCCAACGACGAGCTCTCGACCATGCTCTACACCGGCCATCGCGCCACCACCCAATTTCAAGCCATCCCGGTCGCCACGCAACGCAACGCACCGCTGTATCCGGGCGGTGTGATCGATCTGGACCGAGCTTACTGGGGAGTCGACACCCATGTGACGGACTCGCGCGAGTTCGCCGGCACGCCGCTGCAGCTGGTGGCGGGTCTGAACTACGACGATCTGGCTGAGGCGCGGCTGGGATACCTCAATTTTAGCGGTCCGCTTTTGGGGGTGGAGGGAGGACTGCGCCGCGACGAGGCGAACCATGTGGACGACTTCGATCAGTACGTGCAGGCCCAATGGGACCCTGCCGCGCGCTGGCGCTTGATCGCCGGTGTGCGCAACAACCTGGTCGAAGTCACCTCGCACGGCCATTTGCCGGTACTCGACGATGCCGACAGCAGCGTGCGCTACTCGGCCGTCAATCCGGTCGCCGGTGTCACGTTCCGCGCGAATTCAGCCGTCAATCTCTATGGGTCGTACGGCAAGGGCTTCGAAACCCCGACGCTCAATGATCTTGCCTATCGCTCCGTCGACGGCAGCCTGCCAGGCCTCAACTTGGGGTTGAAACCGGCGCGCAGCGATAACTTCGAGGCCGGCCTGAAGACGGCCGGCGACCATGTGCGGGCCGACCTGGCCGCGTTCTACATCAAAACCGTGGACGAGCTCGCGGTACTGCAGAATTCGGGCGGCAGGACCGTATCGCAAAACATCGGCGAGACCAATCGGCGCGGCATGGAGCTCGGCGTCAGCGCGGACTGGGCGGGCGGATTCAGCGCGCGTCTCGCCTACACCTACATTCGCGCAGTGGTGGGCGAGGCCTACGCGACCTGCATTGCGGCCCCCTGCAACCCGCTGGCTCACCCGGGAGGCCCGCTGCCCGCGAATTACAAGACCGTCAATGCAGGCAGCTACCTGCCCGCCGTGCCCATGAATTCGTTGTACGCCGGCCTGACTTGGAGCTACGCACCGTTCGGCTTCTCCGCCACCCTGGAAACTCTCGGCCGCGCCCGCATCTATGTAGATGACCGCAATTCCGATGCGGCCGCCGGCTACTGGTCGTCGAATCTGCGGGTCGGCTTTACGCAAGAAACGCGACACTGGCGGTTTAGCGAATACGCCGCCCTTGATAACCTCGCCGATCGGGGCTACGTGGGTTCAGTGATCGTGAACGAGACCAATTCCAGGTTCTTCGAGCCTGCGCCGGGCCGAACGGGGTACATTATGTTCAACGCAGCATTGCGGAATTAAACACCAGATGTACACCAAACAGCCTGAACCGCGTTGTAACAGGTAGTGTCTTATGTATATCGGTTCAAACTCACGCAACGACGCGTGGGTAACGGAAGAAAGGTGACAGCGATGAGTACGGGCAAACGCTTCCTACTGGCAGTAGGCATATTGGGTTCGGTACTGGCGGCAGCGGCGCCCGCGCAGGCGCAATCGCACGGCGGCGGACATGCGGGGGGCGGCGGCCACGCGGGCGGCGGCGGACACGCGGCAGCGGGCGGGCATGTCGGCAGCGCGCATTTCGCCGCGGCCGGCCACTATGGCGGCGGCTACGCCCATGGCTACGGCGGTTATGCCGGCGGTTACCACGGCGGCGCCGGCTTTGCGTCGCATGCGGCCTACGGACGCCCCGGCGCGTATTACGGCCATGGCTACTCCACGGGGGCTTACTGGCGGGGCGGCTACTGGCACGGCGGCTTTTGGCCGCGCGCCTATTACGGCCTAGGGTTCTCTTGGTTCCTGCCGGTTCTGCCCTTGGCGTACGCCACGTACTGGTACAGCGGCATTCCGTACTACTACGCCAACGACGTGTACTACACCTACAACCCGGCGTACGAGGGCTACGTGGCGACCGATCCGCCGCCGATTGCGGATTCGAGCGGCTCCGCGGACGTCACACCCGTGCCGGGCACTGCGGCGACACCGCCGAACGGCGGCCCGCCTCCGGGCGACGCCGGGGCGATGGCATCGGGTCAGATTTTCATGTACCCGAAGAACGGGCAGAGCCCCGAGCAGCAGGCCACCGACAAGGCCGAATGTCAGCAATGGGCCCAGCAGCAGGCCGGGCAGGTGGCGCAGAACACGCTGGACTATCAGCGCGCGATGGCGGCCTGTGTCGAGGGGCGAGGGTATAGCGCCCGCTAGAGTCGGGCGCGCAAATCGGCGCAAATTCTTCGACGCCGGCTTACCGCCGGCGGTCGATCACTTCCAACAGTCGACGTTCGGATTCGGGTCGGTTCCGGTGGCGGTTTGCACGCCGCCGGAAGTGATTGTGAAGGTGGCGCACAACAGATCGGCTGCCTGACTACCGATCGCCGTCGCGGTGATCGTATAGGTTGCCGGGGTTCCCACGGATGTCGCATTGATGGGAGCCACCGCAGCCGTCGTGATCAATGTCGTGATGTTGTAGTAGCCACTACCCACCGTGAACGGCGTCGCGGTCCCGACGGGATAGCCGAGATTCGCGGCCGCGTTGGTATAGGTATTGTTGGTACTGAAATACCGCTCTTCCAAGCTCGCCAGATTGAGCAGCGTCGACTTGGCGTCGGTGCGTCGCGATCTTTGGATATAAGACGTATACGAGGGGATCGCGATGGAGGCTAGAATCGCCACGATCACGACCGTAATCATGAGTTCGACGAGCGTGAAGCCTCGCTGACTGCGAACGTTCGATTGCCGATGAGATCGTACAGTTGGTTGGTGCATGCTCGTGGGTCTCTTAGGTGGTTCGCGGTCGCTCGCCTAGCGCTTCTCGATCCAAGTGATTCGGCTGCCCTGCGTGCCGCCGGGCGGGTTGATTGCCGTGATGGCGCCGGTTCCCGAGACCGTTTGGGTCACGGCATAGGTCGCAGTGCCCTTGGTCACGACCGACACGCTGCCGGTTCCGCTCAGCGCGATGCCGCTGACGATTTGATTGCCGATGTTGGTGAAGTTGTGGTTGGCGTCGCCAAAGAAGGAGTTGGTGAACGAACCACCCGTTGCCGGGTTGATCGCGATCGTCCAACCACCCGCCGTGGTCGAGGCGCAAGCACGCAGCGAGCTGGTCGGCGGTATCGTCGTATTGACGATGAACGCGCCATCCTGCAGCGTCGGATTGAATATAACTTGCTCATCAACCGTCGGGTTGGAAGGATAGGGTGCGTACAGATCGTTCGGATCGTTCGGATTGGCGTATCCCGAATCTAGGTTTAGATACCAGCCATATTGCGCGGTCGGAGTCGCACACGTGCTGACGATGTCCGCCCAACACACGGTGGAGTTGCTGACTGTACGGAGAGAGTCCGTGCAGTTGTAAGGCCCGCTGGTGCCGCCGCACGGCGCCCCGGTCGATGTGTAGCTGCCGAGAATCGTCTGCACCTGCAATTGACTGATGCCCGACAGGGCGGGGCCGCTGGACAGGGAATCATATTTGACGGTGGCATTGGCCAACGAATTCCAAGACCCCATGTTCCAATCCCAAACGCCGTACAGCGCCTGCTTCTGCGCCGACGCGTAGGTGGCCGCTGTGCTGTTGGTAAACGCAGTTTGTTCACCGGTACCGAATTCAACCAGCACGCGCGCGCTCGCGCCAGCCGAGACCGACGCGACTGCCACCTTGGTCGTAATCGGCTGTTGGCTGCCGCCGGCCGTGGTGAAAACGAGGTACGGTGCGACCGCCCAGCTGCCGGGGCTGCTGCCGGTCAAGTCGAAGCGCCAGACGTTCCCTTGCAGGTCGCCGGCATAGACATAGTCGGTGATGTGGTCGCCATCGAGGTCCACCGGCGTCACGTAGTAAATGCCGTTCCCGGTTTTGCCAGCCGCGGCCCAGCCCGTGCTCAGGTAATAAAACGTGACGCCCCCCGTGCCGGAGACGAGCATCACGTAGATGCCCGCGTCCCCGCTCGCACTTCTGCCACCGTTGCCGAAGATGGCCGCCCACTCGCCGTTGTGGAGCCGCCGAATCTGCGGGACTCCGTAAGTCAAGCCGAGATTGTAGGCGCATTGGCCGGGTCCGTACGTGGCGGGAGGTGTAGGCGCGGTGTCTCCGGGGCAGGGCAGGGAATCCGTCACGGTTTGAGTCAAGGCCGTGATGGTCGTACTCGGCGGGCTGCCGGTCGTCGTCGGGATGGTCGTGGTCAGTACGCTCCACTCGCCGATTACGAGCGACGAAGCATTGCCTTCGGAAAACCTGGTGGGATCCGAGATATCGAGCGCGTACATCGCTTTACCGCCGGGTCCCATTCCCCCGACCAGCCAGGTATGCCACGCGCCGTTGTAAAACAGGTCGCCCGTGCCCGGCGGGGCGTCCACGCTGAAACGGTGCCCATACTGGGTGCTCGAGAAATCGTTGCCGGTGTTGGTGGCGTACGTGGTCGTCGCGGGGGGGCCCGCCACGGTGGTCGTGCTGAACGCATCGTCGATGCTGCTCGCGGTATAGCCGGGCATGTAGGCAATGACTTCCTTGCCGTCGTTGTTCGCGCTCAAGTAGTTGTTGCCCGAGTCGAACGAGCCCGATTCAAAGCCATGCAGCAGGCCATCGTTGGAGCCGCTATACACCACGTTCAGACGCTGCTGCTCGTTGTTGGTCGCCGGAGCACCCGCGGTCGCGTAGTTGGCGTAGGTGTTCGTTCCAACGTTTTCAGGTACCGCCTGGGCCGGATACAACAGGTCCTTCCAAACGTTCGGGTAGGCCGTGTTGGGCGGACCCACCCAGGTGGGGCTCGAATCGATGATGTCGCCGAGCACGCTGGTGCGGGCCCGCAGACCGCCCGCAAGGGGCGGCGTGGTGTTGCCGGGATCGACTCCCAACGCGTTTTGTTCGTCCGCGCGCGAGCCGCGCAAATAATTGAGGCGCCAGGCGGTGACGGGTGAACCCGCCGCGACATCTTCCGCGTCCAACAAATTCTGTTGCGCGGTGGTGAGAGAAGTCCACTCGAATGGCACGCCGGTGGTGCCGTTCCATGTCAGGATCTGGCGGCTCGCCTGTGCTGCCGTCGGCCCGGCGCCAGTTTTTGAGCAGGTTTGACCCGTCGGGACACCCGTGAGCACGCAAGAAGCATCCCAATTGACGATCGGATCGATCTGCAGATCATTCGGATTCGGGTCTCCGACCGGCGTGTCCAAATTCTGCGACGTCAGGTCCCCGGTCCAATTGTTGGGATTGTAGAAGGCGAAATAAACCTGCGTGCCGGTTTGCACCTTGGCGGTCTGCTTTTGGTTCAGGCCGGCCGAACTCGATGCGGCGGTTTGCGGAATCGCCTGGAAGCACATGATCTCATGATTGTTGCGGCTGCCGCCGGTCGAGCCCGCGAACCCGAAGCGCACCAACGCAGGGATGGCGGAGTTGCCGTTCGTGATCTGCTGGCCACTGATCACCGATTGGAAGGCGCCGCCGTTATAGCTGTACGACATACTCAATAAGCCAGCGGTGGTGATCGTCAGGTTGTAGGTGATCGGAATCCCAAACGAGGGACTAGTACCCGAAATGGCGGTGCCATAACCGCGCTTGGTCGCGCCTTCATTGGCAATCTTGGTGGTCAGCACCTTGTAGGCGTTGGGTATGGGCCCGTAGTTGGGCAGCGTGATTGCGGTCCTGGTTGGCGAGTTCACATTTGCGGAGTAATCGTAGACGTAACCCGTCGAGCAGGCTAAATGCACCGCGTTGCTCACCGCCGTGCTTTGCGAGTATCCGCCCGGAATCGGGGTCGTCGGGATATTGCCGTAGTATTGCGGGTAGGCCGCCAGCAGATAACTCCACGCCGTGGCGCCGGCGCCGCGCAGACCGATGCGGTTGGGTACGTAGCCGTAGCCGCTCGAGCTATTGTCGCCTGCGTTCAGAAAATTCCCGTACTCGTCGATACCGACCGCGAGATAGCCACCCACCATGCCGTCATAGCCCTGAGTCGCGCTGTTGTTGGCGTTGGAACAGGTATAGCCCAAGCTGCCGCCCCAGTCGCCGAGCGTCGGCGTGGAACTTACGGTCACGCCATTGAGGGTTGTCACGCTGCCGGTGGTTGTGCCCGCATCCTGGAGGAAGAAACTGATGCCGTCGGCACCGTCGCTGTTGCCGCCGCCGGAGTCGCCCTCGTAGGTCTCCGTACTGAAGCTGACCGACAAACCGGTGCTCGCCAGTGGAAAGGTGAATGCGGAGATGATGGCGCCGCTTTCGGAATTGCTGTCGTTGGTCAGACGCAGCGCGCCCGGATAGTTGGCACTGGCCGGATTGGCGCTGTCGGGAGTCGTCGACAGGTTGCCGGAATTCCCACCGACCAGAGTGACGCCGTTGTAATACGGATCGCCCACGCACGCCGGACCGGTGCCCGGGAAGGTCGCTGCGAGCGACCATGCCGCGCTGCCGGCGGTCAAACAGGCGCCGTTGAAGAAATACCACTGATTGGTGGTCGAGGCGCCGGAGAAATTCTCCTGTACGTAGCTGCTCAATGTCTGACCGGAGGCCGTTGGCGCCGCCAAGGGACTGATCCCGGCAACGACCAACGTCATGGCGACCATCCATAGCTTAGTATTCATCATGTTGCTCCCAAATCCTTGACGCCGCTTGTGACTAGATACGTGGCTTCGACGACCGCGGCGGTGTCCACGCTGCCGCCGTAGCCGGCGGCATCGATCTGATAGATGCTGCCGTTGGCGGTCGGCCCGAGGTAGTAAATGTAAAAAGTCGGCGCCGCGTAGTACGCGCCTTGTCCGCCGAGAACCCCAGTAACGTTCATGGCAGTCGTGACGGTCGGCAGGTAAGTGACGCCCGCCGTGTATGGAACTTGCGTCGGAAGCGCGAGGGCGTTCGAGCACACCTGCCCGACGCTGGCGGCGACCAGAGCAGTGCAGTTGACTCCTAGGCTGCCGTTACCGGCCGCCAACCAAGATTCTGCGTATTGCTCGGCCGTTTCGGCTGCGCCCAGCGCGCGCTGTTTCTCGCGTACATTGCCGGCGATCTTCTCGTCCAGCCCGAAGCTGCGAAACATGCCGACGGCCAGCAGCGTCACCACTATCAACAACAGCAATGACGTCACCAGCACCATGCCGCTCTGCGGCCGGATCGAAAGTCTTTTGGATCGGGGAATCATCGTGACACCGTGCTTGTTCGTCATGAGGTCTTGTTCATCACGTCGATCACGCGCGTGAACGTGATGAATTTCTGTGCCGCCAGAGTCTGTCCCGCCTGGCCATAGAGGGGATTGATCAGGGTCAGCGAGATTTGAACGGATTTCACATTGCTCCAATTATTACTGCCGGCCACGGTATTGGCGTCCATGTAGGTGTCGATCGAGTTGGTACTGACGCCCGTGTTGGTCTGCACACCGTAGTAAATCTGCATGCTGTTCAGGCCGCTGATGAGCTGAATGGGCGCCTGGACCGTGCCGTTGACGATCAGCGTGCAATTCAGATTCCCAGTGGCATCGATACTAAAGGTGTTGACGAAGGTCGCGGCGCCCACACTGCTGGTGTTGCCGGTGCAGTTGATGACGTTGTCCGCGCCCGTGGTTAGATAGCGCACGGTGATGGTGTTGCCAGGTGCCGGATCCGCATAATTCCCGGTGCCGACCAGCGCCTGCCCTGCAAACGTGAACGTACCGGATACCGGAAACGACGAGGCGGCAGTGTTGATCAGTGGATTCGGGAAATAACCGGTTGACTCAATCACGTCGGTCATCAGCGTCATCGCCATGCGCTCGCTCTCTTGCAGTTGCGACAACCCGTTCTGGTTGGAAAAAGTGATCTTCATGGCCCCCACGAGGGTCACCAAACCACCGATCAAGAACAGCGAGATCAGCAACGCAATCATCAGTTCTATGAGGGTGAAGCCGCGTTGAGCGATCGTCCGAACGTTTATCGAAGCGGGCATGATCTTCATGGCTGCACGAACAAGGTGTAGGTGGGCTGATTGAGACCGGCCAGGTTGGTCTGTTGAACGTTGTTGGCGACCGCATTCTCCGACCATTGAATCTGAATGGTGCAGGTGACCGGAGTGCCGACCACCGTGGTGCAAGTGATCGTGGCCAAATATCCCGGCAGCACATTCTGCAGCGCGAGGGCCCATTGCTGTAGATCGTAAAATGCCATCGCCGCCGGTATGCAGCTGGCCGCGCCGGCAACAAAGCAGGTACCTGCCGTTGAAAAATTATTGGCCGGCGCCGCGCTCACGGTCGTTACGGCCGGCGCCAGGCCGGCCGCCCAATACCCCGGGTTGGCGTGCATCGCCGACGCAAGACTGGAGGCTTCGATAGCGGCAATCGAGCGTGAGCCGGCGACGCTCGTGCTGGAGACGGCAAGTGCTTCCATTTTGGCCAGCCCGAGCAGCCCGATGGAACACACCACGAGCGCTATCATGACTTCGATCAGGCTGAAGCCGGCTGATCGCGTACGCGTGCGGCGGCCGGTGAATTTCAGTTGCATATCGGCGTCCCGAACCCAACCTTTTCAGTCAGCACCGATCCGATCGGGTTGACGGCGAGGCAGCGGGTCCAATTCACGTTGTTCGTGGAGTCGTGGAGGCTGATACTGGTTGCCACCGTGGGGGCATAACCCAGCCGATTGAAGGTCAAGGCGTTAAAAGTTCCGGGCGCCGTGAAGGTGTCGGTCCCGCTGAACGCCGGCTGGATTCTGACGACGGCTTCACCGGCTTGCACTTGTTTGTCACCATTCGTATCCAGGAACACGATCCACCCGAGCGCCCAATTGCCGCCCGCGCCGCCGGCGCAGGTTGCGCCGTTCGTCGAAATGCATACCGTCACCGACTGACCCTCCTTGACCGCCTCGCTGCGCGCAAATTGCATGTCGCCGAGCAAGCCGTTCACTTCACCCGCGATCCGGTTCGAGGTCGTCACGTACTTGAAGCTCGGGACGGCGATCGTGGCCAGAACCGCAACGAGCGCGGTGACCATCATGACTTCCATCAGGTTGTAGCCGGCGTTGCGTCGTTTGGAGGACATCTCACTCATGGGTGGCAATCCTAAGGATGTAAACTTGCGTGAAACTGACGACGGTGAAACTACTGCCCGGAATGAGACGCGGTTCACGGAAACTGCACCAGCACTTTCGTGCCGAGGCCGCCCGCCGCGGGGGCGATGCTCATCGAGGCTCCATACAGCTGCGCGATCTCATCGACGATGGCGAGCCCCAAACCGCTGCCGTGTCCCGGCGAATTCGGCTGCCGGTAGAACCTTTGCCGTACCCGCTGGCGTTCCGCCTCGGCGATGCCCGGCCCGGTGTCTTCCACCGCCAGGTACGCACTGCCATTGCGCAGCCCCGCGCTCACGGTGACGCTGCCGCCGGCCGGAGTGTACTTCAACGCGTTATCGACCAGATTGCTCAGGAGGTCATCGAGCAGCGAGGGGTCGGCGACGATGGATACCGGTTCCACCTCCACACCCAGGTCGATGTTGGATTGCAGAGCGCGGTCGAAGAAGCGGGCGGCGACCTCGCCGACGATGGCGTTCAGCTCCACCGGCTGGTTTTTGGCAGCCAGGTTCGCGGCGGGGTCGGCACGCGCCAGGCTCAGCAGTTGGTTGGCGGAATGTGCCAACTGGCGCACGCCCTCTTGCAGCGTCAGCAGCCGGCCGCGGACCGGCTGCGCGGCCGGTTCGCCGATCAGGACGTCGAGCTGGGCCTGCATGCCGGTGATCGGTGTGCGTAGCTGGTGTGCGGTGTTGGCGATGAACTGCTGTTGCGATTGCACGGCGGTGCGCAGCAGCGTGAACAGCCGATTCAGCGTCACCACCACCGGGGCGATCTCGCGCGGCACCGAGGACTCGACGATCGGCCGCAAGTCGAGCGGGGATCGCTCGGCGATCTCATCGCGCAGTCTCTTGACCGGGCGCAGACCGAGTTGGATGCCGACCCACACCAAGACGAGCGTGACGTCCAGTTGAACGAAATCCCAGAGCAGGGTGCTCATGAAGCCGTAGCGCGCGGCGGGTTCGTTGATCATCCTGACATCGGCCACGGTAATGATGATGACGCCGCCGCGCGTGTCGAAACGGGTGGTGAGGGTGCGCAAGCTGCGATCATCGATTTGCGCCATCGCAAACAGTTGCGCATTGGCGCTGATCATCGGCACGGCGGGTATCTGTGCGTCACCGGCCACCATGTGGCCTTGCGAGTCACGCAGCGCGTACTTGATCGAGTCGGGCGCGGGCAGCGGCGGCCGGCCGGCCTCGCTCGCGTCGAGCGTGACCTGGCCATCCTTGATCTGGACCCGCGCCATCAAGGCATTGGCAGCTTCTTTCAGCCGGCGGTCGCTGTTGATCACCCCGGGTGCGACGCTGTTGAAGTAGTGTAGCAGCGCACCGCACAACGCCAATAACATGAGCGGCACCGCCAGCCAAAATATCAGCTGACGGCTGATGGACGACGTCACGTGGATTTGGCTTCTTCGAGGCGGTAGCCCAGGCCGCGCAAGCTGCGTACGACGGCGGCGCTGCCGAGTTTGGTCCGCAATCGAGATATATGCACTTCGACCGCGTTCGGCGTGACGTCGTGGTCTGGATTGGCCACCACCTGCTGCAGGCGCTCCTTGGAGACGATCAATCCGGTGCGCCGCACCAGGCATTCGAGCACCAACCATTCGCGGGCGGTGAGTTCGACCTCGGAGTCATCGATGCACAGCCGCTTCCCCACGAGATCGACGCTCATCCGGTTGAGCTTGATGATGCCGCTCAGCGCGCCGTTCGAGCGCCGCATCAGGGCGCGGCAGCGGGCGGCGAGCTCGGCTCCCTCGAACGGTTTGCTCAAGAAATCGTCGGCGCCGAGGTCGAGCGCCTTGACCTTGTCGGTGAGGGTGCAGCGCGCCGTGAGAATCAGCGTCGGCAGGGACTTGCCGGCGCTGCGCAGGCGGCGCACCAAGGTCAAGCCGTCTGCGCCCGGCAGCCCGACGTCGATCACCGCCATGGCGAATTCCTCATTCGCGAGCGCGGCTTGCGCGGCTTCGGCGCTGGTCACGCGGTGCACCGAATAGTCCGCGGCGGCCAAACCGCGCGTGATGGCGTCGGCGACGATGTCATCGTCTTCTACTACGAGGAGCCGCACGGGTCACTTAGGGAAGCGATGTGAGCTTATGCGCGGCACATTACGGATCGCCGATCGCTTCGCTCTTCGGATCGTCCGGTGCCCCGCGGTCGGGGCCGAAACTGCTGCGCCGCGGTGGAACCAAGGCGCGCAACTTGGTCTCGAACGCCTTGGCGAAGGTTTCGGTGAACAGATGCGGAAATCCATCCGCCGGCCGTTGCACCAGACCCGCGAACATTTCGGCGTAGAGGTCCCAGAACTTGGCCTTGTTCTGCGATCCGAAGACGCCGCGCTTGGTGCCGCGCTCGAAACGCTCTTCCAATTCCTTGGGATCGACCCGGCCGAGAAACTCCTCGAAGGCGGCACGCGTGGCGCTCATGGTTGCCGTATTCTGTGCCTTGAGCTCGCGGAAGTTCTGGCGTATCGCTTCGACCGAACCCGCGCGGGTCGATGTGGTGGTGAGCAAGCGAACCAATGCTTCGTCGACGCCGCGCGAAAAATTCAACGGCGATTCAGGGCCGTCATTGGCGGGCGCCGCAATCCGGAAGCGATTGCGGAATTCGTTGCGGCCCTGGTTCAGGTCCATCAAACCGAGCACCGATTCGCGCAGCAGCTGGCCGGCCAACTGCAATGCCGAGCTGCGCGCCTCGAGCGAGATCGTGAGCGGATCGATGCCGGCGCCGCGGCAGAAGGCCGTCAAGCCGACGTCGAAGTCGCCGTCGAACAGCACGGGGCTCGGTGTGCGCAGCGGCGGCATCGCGCCGGCTTCGGCCTTGGCGCCTTCGACTTTCAGCGGACGGGTCATCATGTGCCACGGCGTGCCGGCGGCGTCGGCCTCCAATTCGGCCCGCGTCTGCATCGGCGGCTCCGGGTGTCCGAGCGCCTGGCCGTAGGCGTCGCGCGGGCGGACCCCGGAATCGGCCGTCAAAAGATCGCTGGGCTCGAGCAACTCACTCAAATCCAAATCGGCGCCCAGGTCGTTGGCGGTGGATTTGGCGACCGCCGAAGAAGGTGCCTGTCCGTCGTAGGCCACGATGGCGCTGGCTTCAGTCGGAAAATCATTGCTCTTGTCGATGCTGACCAACAGCTCGTATTCACCCAGCCGGACGTAATCGCCGTCTCTCAACTGATAATCGTGATACTTGCCGAGGGGCACCTGAGCGCCGTTGACGTAGGTGCCGTTCGAGCTGGTGTCGACGAGCACATAGGTTCCGGCCCGAAAGTCGATACGGGCGTGTTTGCCCGAGAGGTAGCGCTCCGGGTCGGGTAGAATCCACTCATTGTCGGTCGAACGCCCGATGGTGCCGCCATGCACACCGAAGACCTTGGTGGATTGGTCGCCGAGGAGGCTTGCATGTTCGCTGACGATGCGCAAGCGCAATGCCATATTCAATCCCTCCCGTGGGTCGACAGGTTTGCGCTAAGTGCCCGTATAATATGATGAAATACTAGCAATGATCGGAGCCTCCTAGATGGCCGCGAGTCACATTTTCAAAATTATGTTCGTCAATCAGGGCAAGGTTTACGAGATCTATGCCCGTAAAGTGAGTCACGGTAGCCTATTCGGCTTCGTCGAGGTCGAGGAACTGGTATTCGGTGAGCGCTCCACGGTGGTCGTCGACCCTGGCGAAGAGAAGATAAAGGCCGAATTCAACGATGTAAAGCGCACTTACTTGCCCATGCATTCGGTGCTGCGCATCGATGAGGTCAAAAAGCAGGGGGTCAGCAAGGTGGTGGCACTGGAAGGCTCGAACGTCGCGCAATTCCCTGTGCCCATCTACACGCCCGGCGGAGATTCCAACGCTCGCAAGTAGCCGCATGCGCGCTGGAATGATTCATGTTTAGCCTGTTCGGCGCGCCGGCGCTGTCGCAATTTCGGCTCGATCACAGCCGCCGCGCCCTGTGCGCTCAGGACTCGCGGGTCTCGGCGCTGTCCTCGCGCTGGCTGCACTTCGTCGACGCGGCGCGGCCCCTGGATGAGTCCGAAATGCGCCTGCTCGAGAAGCTGCTGACTTACGGTCCGCGAAGCGCAGCTCCAGAGCAGCGTGGCCAGCGGATTCTCATCACCCCGCGGGTCGGCACGGAATCGCCCTGGTCGAGCAAGGCCACCGATATTCTGCACGTCTGCGGTCTCGATGCGGTGCGGCGCGTCGAGCGCGGCACGGTGTATTTCATCGAGGCCACGTTGAAATTGGGGCGTGGCGAGCTGCAGCGATTGGCGGCGCCGTTGCACGACCGCATGACCGAGTCCGCCTGGATCGAAACCATCGACCCCGAAGGTCTGTTTCATGGCGCCGCAGCGCGGCCGTTGCGCACCGTGAACTTGGGCGATGATGGCCACGCCGCGCTTGCACGAGCCAATCGCGAATTCGGGTTGGCGCTGTCGGACGATGAAATCGATTACTTGGTGCGCGCGTTCGGCCAATTACGGCGCGATCCGACGGATGTCGAACTCATGATGTTTGCCCAGGCGAACTCGGAACATTGCCGACACAAGATATTCAACGCCGAGTTCATCGTCGACGGCAGCGTGCAGCCGGCGTCGCTGTTTGCGATGATTCGCGCCACCCATGCACAGAGCCCCCGCGGTGTGCTGTCCGCCTATCGCGACAACGCCGCCGTCATCGAGGGCGGCCTCGCCACGCGGTTCTTCCCGGATCCGCTCACGCAACGCTATGGCGGCACGCGCGAAGCCGCGCACATCTTGATGAAGGTCGAGACCCACAATCACCCGACCGCGATTTCGCCTTTCCCGGGAGCCGCCACCGGCGCGGGGGGTGAAATCCGCGATGAGGGCGCGACCGGTATCGGCGCCCGGCCCAAGGCGGGGCTCACCGGCTACTCGGTGTCGAATCTCAAGATCCCCGGCATGCCGCAGGTCTGGGAACGCGACTTCGGCAAGCCGGCGAGAATCGCCTCGGCGCTCGAAATCATGATCGCCGCGCCGCTCGGTGCCGCCGGCTTCAATAATGAATTCGGGCGCCCGAACACGTGCGGATATTTTCGCACCTTCGAACAAGCGGGGGTCGAAGCC
>Ga0210400_10002843_pt1 | contig 15614 bp, 17 predicted proteins | sample IncBWH26MmetaG_FD_155456 | JGI IMG/M metagenome (GOLD analysis project Ga0210400, IMG submission 155456) | Forest soil microbial communities from Barre Woods Harvard Forest LTER site, Petersham, Massachusetts, United States - Inc-BW-H-26-M | ecosystem: Environmental > Terrestrial > Soil >... | reverse complement strand
CGTCCAAAAATGGACGCCGTATTCCTTAGAAGAAGAAAAGAGCAATGAAACGATCAAGAGCACTCTCCGCGACATCGGTCGGTCGCACTCTGTGGAAAACCCGACCATGACGCCGGCGGAGATCGAGAAGCGGAAGGCGTTCCTCCGGAAACAGGCCGAGCAGCTCGAACGGAAGTTCAAAAACTCTGGTTAGGGAAAAAGAAAATGCCAATTCCAAACCGACGCGAGGATCTGAAGTCTTTCGGCTACGAGTTCCTGGACAAGGCGTTCTGCAGCGGATGCGATCAAGCGATCGAGTGGTGGAGCACACCCAACAGGAAGAAAATGCCGTTCGAGGTCATTGTGGTCGACGATAGAGACTGGCTCGTACCTCACTGGAACACTTGCCCGGTCGCCGATCGGTTCAGGAGTCGAGAATGAAAATCGATGTCAGCGTGGATGTGGAATCGGTCGTGAAGCTGACGGCCGCGGTCATCCGCCAACTCCCGTATGCCGCGAACAACGCAATCACCCGAACCGCGAAGGAAGCGGTCGACGCCGGCAAAAACGCGCTGCGGCGCGAGCTCACGATCAGGAAACAGTTCATCCTGAACCGGATCAAAATTCTGCAGTACTCCAAAGTCGGAAATCTGACGGCGATCATCGGCATCGACACGAACGTGCAGGGCGCGCCGCTGCTCCTCGGTTTCCTCGAGGAAGGCGGAACTAAAACGCCGATCGCCGGCGAAGGCATTGCCATTCCGCTCACTGGCGAAGCCGCGCGGCCGAGTTTTTCTCAGTCTGTGCCGACAGCGTTTCGCTATACGAACCTTCGATTCATCGGCAACAAAGGCCAGAAAAACACGTTCATCATTCCCAACGTCGGCGTGTTCCAGCGCATCGCGACCGGCAAAGTCTCGTCCGATGTGGTGGAGATCTACTCGTTCAAGCCGTCCGCACGGCTGCCAATCCACATCCACCTGCGCAACGCAATGGTCACTGTGATCGGCGAGCGGTTCGCTCCGATTTTCTCTGAGGAGTTCACGAAGGAAGTGCTTCACAAGGCGGCGTCGCTGTGAGCGCCAAACTTCATCACATGGGAAGCGACGGGCGCGGCAACGAACTGTACGCGTTTCACTGCCCGGGCTGTGGCTATGGTCATCACATCGCTGTGCCGCGGTGGACTTGGAACGGATCGCTCGACGCACCGACCGTGACGCCGTCGCTGCTGTGCAACGCACAAGATCCGGCGACTCGTTGCCATTCGTTCGTGACGGCCGGTCGCATCCTGTTCCTAAGCGATTGCTTCCACACTCTCTCCGGACAGACCGTTGACCTGCCTGACTGGGACGAGGCGCTGCCGGCCGCGCCTGGTGGGTGACGCCTCGGAATCGCCATCTGTTTGGGTCCTCCCCCCTGCCGGGGCCGGCCGCGGGTGACGGCGAGGGCACCATTTGTCTAGCGACCGAGTTTTTTCGACGGACTTCGTTTTGTTTTGATTTGTTGTCGGTAATTTACGGCGTTTGATTACTATGCAGTACAAAGCGATCTGTGGCGAAGCAAAAAAAAGAGCGGCCGCGAATTGTCGGGATCAGAGAGCTCGCCGGGATCCTGAATCTCACGGCGACCAGAGTCCAGCAGCTCGTCCAGGAGGGACTTCCGAAAAAACTTCGCGGGAAATACGACCAGGATCTCTGCGTCGGCTGGTACATCCGCTACCTGCAGGCGCTCGTCGAGAAAAAAGCAATCGTCGGCGAAGGCGGCGAGGTGCTGAAGAACGAACGGGAGGAGCGGCTGCGTTTGCTTCGCGCGGACGCCGACCTTCGCGAGATCGAGCTCGCGCGTGAACGCGGGCAGCTCGTCGCGATCGAGGACGTCGAGAAGGAAATGACGGATTTGATTCTGGTGACCAAGGCTCGCGTGCTGGCCGTCGGCGCGCGCGTCGCTCCCGAGCTCGTCGGCGAAACGTCGCGGGTCATGATTCAGGCGGTCATCGAGAAAGCGCACAAGGAAGCGCTGTCGCATCTGGCGAAACAGGAGATCGGCTCGTGACGCTCGAAAGTCAAACGCATCAGTCGGCGAAGGTGAATTTTCGTTCGATGCTCGTCCGCGCGCGCGAGCACTTCAACCCTCCGCCGGACATCACGATCTCGGAGTGGGCGATGCGCAACCGCACGCTGCCGAAGGGCACGACCAGCCGGCCGGGACCCTTTCGGCCGGAAGTTTTTCAGATCGAGATGATGAACACGATCTTGAACCCCCTCGTTCACGAGGTGGTCATTCAGAAAAGTACCCAGGTCGGGTTCACCGACGCGATCTTACTGAACATCATCGGCTACTTCATCGACGCGGATCCGCGTCCGATCATGTACGTGCTGCCCACGATCGACAACGCCAAGGACAAAGGCAAGAAGGCGGTCACTCCGATGATCGAATCCTGTCCGGTGCTGCGCAGAAAAATCAAACCTCCGACTTCGCGTCGCGCTGGCAACACGCTCGCTCTCAAAGAATTTCCCGGCGGTTTTCTCAAATTGACCGGAGCGAACTCCGGCGCCGGGCTGCGATCCGATCCCGTTCCGGTCGTGCTGTTCGACGAGGTGGACGGCTACCCGCTGGACGTCGAAGGCGAGGGCGATCCGATCGCCATCGGCACGCGGCGCACCGACGCATACGCGGACTACAAAATCGTGAAGGGCTCGACGCCGGCAAAGCCGAAAGGCATTTCCCCGATCGAGCGCGATTTCCTCCGGAGCGACATGCGGCGGTTCTTCGTGCCGTGCCCGTTCTGCAATTTTTCCCAGGTGCTCTGGTGGAGGGATCCGGCGACCAAGGAATACCGCCTCACTTACGAAACCAACGACGACCACCAGGTCGTTCCCGCGAGCGTCGCGTTCCTCTGCGCCGGCTGCAAGGCGAAAATCCCCGAGCGCTACAAACAACAAATGCTCAACGCGGGAAAATGGATTGCCGAGATGCCGGACCGCCCGATCGTGGGGTTCCACCTGAACGCTCTCTATTCGCCGTGGCGCGAAAATTGGCTGGCGCTCGCGCAGGAGTGGCACGAAGCGAATCAGGAAAAAAACGCCGAGAAGCTGAAGGCGTTCATCAACCTCCGGCTTGGGGAAACGTGGGAAGAGGCGGGCGACGCGATCGAGGCGCTCACTCTGAAGACGCGCCTCGAGGAATATCACGCGGAAGTCCCGGACGGGGTCGGGCTGCTCACAGCGAGCGTCGACGTTCAGGGCGATCGCCTGGAGGCAGTCGTCAAGGGATGGGGCGACAAGGAGGAGTCGTGGCTCATTGCCTATCAGCAGTTCTTTGGGGATCCCGGGCAGGAGCAGGTCTGGAACGAACTCGACGCGTTCCTGCTCTCGAGCTGGGAGCACGGCTCCGGGCAGAAGGTGAAAATCGCCTCGACCATGATCGATTCCGGCGGCTCTCACACCGACTCGGTCTATCGGTTCGTGCGCGCGCGCCAGGCGCGTAGAATTTTCGCGCTCAAAGGTTCGAGTGAATCGGGGAAGGAGATCCTCGGGAAATTTTCGATTAACAACCAACTCCGCGTTCGTCTGTTCACCATCGGGACCGACACGGCGAAGGATCGCATCTTCGCGCGCCTCAAAATCCCGGCGCATGGGCCAGGCTACATGCACCTTCCCGACTTCGTCGACGAAGAGTACCTTGCGCAGCTCACGGCCGAGAAAGCTGTGCGCAGATACAAGCGCGGGCGTGGCACGGTCCGGGAGTACATCAAAACACGGGCCCGGAACGAGGCTCTCGACCTCGAAGTCTACGCGCTGGCGGCGCTTTACGTCCTCGGTCAGCAGACGCTCCGCAAGCTGGGCGAGCTCGCCGAGGCATTGAAAAAGCCTCCGGAGGACGGCGGCGGGGGCAAAACAGGGGGTCCGACTGGCGATAAGGGAGGCCCGGGAGGGGCTCGGCGCCGTGGTCCGAACTGGGTGCAACAGTGGTGACGGGCGACAGATTCGCTTCCCGTTCGCTACTAAAGTACCATTGTCGTAACCGTGTGCTGGAAGTAATCTAGATGTGTAAGCGGGACCTGCAAGCGCTGAAACGCTCGCAAGCCCCTAACCCACAAAGTGAGGCCATCACAATGCAGGCTAATCAAAACCTACCAGAAGCAGCTCCCGAGTCAAAAGTACTTAAAGTTTCCGAACACGAGCGCATGCTGTGCGGCTACGTTCTGGCGCTCCGTGGCAACGACGCTTATTTCCAGGCGATCGAGGCGCAGGTCGACCTCGCGCTCTCGCGGCAGAACGGCGCACGCCAGTGAAGTGGACCACCGCATTTTTCCTGGTGGTCCTTCTGGCAGTCGCCATCCTTGCGTTCGACTGCGTTCGAGTGTGGCTCTCGCCCGAGTACCAGTCCGAAGCAAAGCAGCTCCGCACGGAGCGCCGGCGCTCAAAGACGGGACTCCGCTGATGTTGCACTCCTGGAAAAGTACTACCGATTTGTCCCGTAACTCAGTTCAAACTAGTCTCTGGAGGAAGTCATGAAAACCGAATACTCGAAGCAGCTCGCCGCTCTCTTAATGACCGCGATGCTAGCCTCGCCCATGTTCGCGCAGGAACCGAAGCCGGTCTCCATCACCATCCCGCAGGGCACGCAAATCACGGCGCGCCTGGCAAGCGAACTGGACAGCGGACGGGCCAAGCCCGGCGATCTCGTGACGATGGATGTTCTCGAAGATGTGAAAATCGGGAACCTGGTCGCCGTCCCGAAGGGTTCCATTGTCATGGGGCATGTCACCGCGGCGAAAGGCGCTCGATTGATGGGACGCGGCGGAAAACTCGACGTCACGTTTCAAACCGTGACCGCCGGCGATGGGACGAAAGTTCCGATCAGCGGCGAGGCGGATGCGAAAGGCAAAGGCGGGTACGGCGGCGGTTCGCTCGTCGCTGCAGGCGCGGCCGGGTTTTTCTTTCCGCCGGCTGCAGCTCTCTTGCTCCTGAAGCATGGACATGCTTCGACGATCGATGTCGGCGCGATCCTGATGATTCACGTTACCGCGGACACGGTCGTCGCCGGCACTGTTCCCACTGTCGCGATCGCCGCGCCTGCTCCGGCTCCTGCTCCGGTCGTCAAGGAAAAGGTTCTCAGATGGTCGTGGTCTCCGCCGAGCCTGAATCCGAATCGCTCGGAAATTACGCGCGCCGATTGCAAGCCGAGAAGAATGCAAAGCAGTAAACCTCTGACGGTGTGAAACCTGTTTCACACCGTCCGCAGTGCCTCATCTAGCATTAGAGCCATTCTCTAATCGCGTCCGGGTAGGGAAAACCCTTAGAGTCACGCGCAGTGCCTCCGAACATCCCCGACTCGGTGCCTCTGAATTTTCCTGCCGGAACAACTGTCAAATACACACGCTCCCTTGATGATTTCGCTCCGTCCGACGGATGGGCGTACACGATCTACCTGAATGGACTAACCGCGAAGTTTAACAAGGCGGCGTCCGTTCAGGATCCCGCCACGTTCCTCATCGAATTCGTTCCCACCGACACTGCCTCGCTTCCTCCGGGTCCGTACCGCTTTGCGGAGCGCCTGGTCAATTCCGGTCTCGGAGAAACCTACGATCTCCGCGGCGACATGCTGGTCATCATCATCGAGCCGAACGTCGCGTCCTCCGCCGCCGGCGCGTTCCAAACTTTCGAGGAGCGCACGCTCGCCGTCCTCGAAGCCGCGATCGGCGGGAATCTCACCGGCGGAATTCAGAGTTACCAGATCTCCGGGCGCGCCGTGAGCAAGTACAAGATGGCCGAGCTCATGAGTCTGCGCGGGATGTTCCGCGCGGCCGTGTGGCGCCAGCAGCATCCCGGGCAGCTCGGCATCCCATACAAAGTCGTGTTCGGCATCGAGACTGACGTGAATTTTCCTCCCACCTGGGCTGACGTCACGGGGCTCGATCGATGAACCGAATCCTCCGTCGCGTCTTGAACTTCATCTCCGGCAAACGGAACACGACCGTTTTCAACGGCGCCTCCGGCTCGCGCTTGAACCTGGACTGGTTCGTGTCGATTCTTTCCGCCGACCAGGAAATCAAGGGCAACATGCGGCTGCTCCGCGCGCGCGCGCGGGAGCTCTCCCGGAACAATCCCGTCGCCAAGTCCTACCTGAAGATCCTGGTCGCGAACGTCCTCGGGGAAAAAGGCGTGGGCTATCAGCCGCAGGTCCGGAACAACGACCAGCAGCTCAACAAGCCGTTCAACCTGAAAATCGAGACCGCCTGGAAAGACTGGTGCAAGAAGGGCAACTGCACCGTCGACGGGAAGAAATCCTTCCGCGCGATCCAGAACCTGATTCTGAAAACCGTTGCCACGGACGGCGAGTCGTTCGTGCGAATGGTTCCTGGTTTTCAGAATAAGTACCGCTTCGCGCTGCAGCTCATCGACGCCGACCAGGTCGACCACCTGTTCAATCGTTTTCTCTCGACGCAGCAAAATGAAATTCGCCTCGGAGTCGAGGTCGACAAATGGGGGAAGCCCGTGGCGTATCACGTTAACCCGGCGCATCCCTCCGACCTCGGCGGCTCGCTCTTACGGGAACGGATCCCGGCCGAGTACGTGATTCATCTTTACGATCCCGAGCGCGTGAATCAAACCCGCGGCGTGACCTGGTTTCATCCGTGCATGCAGGAGATGCGCATGCTCGGCGGTTACGTCGAAGCGGAGCTCGTCGCCGCGCGCGTCGGCGCGGCAAAGATCGGTTTCCTCGAGCACACCGATCCCGCGGGGTTCGAGGAGCCGAACACGGACGCCAAGTACTCGCTCGATGCGAATCCCGGAACAATCGAACAGCTCCCGCCCGGGCTGAAATTTAGTGCCTGGAATCCCGATCACCCGGCGAGCGCGTTCCCGATGTTCGTGAAGTCCCTGCTCCGGTTCATCGCGGGCTCGCTTGGCGTCTCCTACAACGTGCTCGCCTCCGACCTCGAGGGCGTGAACTATTCGTCCATGCGGTCGGGTCTCCTCATCGAGCGCGACCAGTGGAAAATGTGCCAGTCGATGGTCAAAGAGGAGTTTCTCCAACCGATTTTCGAGGGCTGGCTTTCAATGGCGCTGCTCTCCGGGCAGCTCGTCCTGGATTCGCGCGATCCGTCGCGCTTCATCGAGGGCAAATGGGAATCGCGCGGCTGGCAGTGGGTCGACCCGCTGAAGGACGTGCAGGCGTCGATTCTCTCGGTCGGCGCGGGCTTCAATTCGCGCGACTCGATCATTGCGGAGGGCGGCGGCGACGTCGAGGACGTGTTCGAGCAGCTCGCCGAAGAAAAGCAAATGGCCGAGAGCTATGGGCTCGAGTTCGACATCTCGGCCGCGAAGCCGACGATCAACAAGGGCCCGAAAGACTCCGTGGTAGCGGGCGACGGCGAGGAAGACGAGCCTCAGGCGGAAGTGGACGCGGACGGCAAAGAGAAAAAATCGGCCGCGGCTGCCGGCGGAAGTCTCGTTCCCATGAGGAGGCGCCAATGAATCCGACCGAGCGCGCGAAGGAAAAACTAGGGACTGAGCTCCCGATGCTGATGCGGGAGTTTGAAATTCTGGAAATGGTTCCTATAGCCACACGCGTGCGGCGAGTGTTCTCAAAGGAGGAACTCGCCGCGCGCGCGGAACGCCGCAAAGCCAGGGTCGATGCAGGGGAACCTCCGGATCCGGACGATGACGAGGCGGACGAGAATTCGGACGACACCGGCAATGAAGGCAAGGAAGCGGCCGGCAAGCGCGACGAGGACCGCTTCGACATTTCGATCTCGTCGGAATACCCGGTGCGGCGCTGGTTTGGAACCGAAATCCTCGACCATTCGCCCGGGGCGGTCGACCTCTCCCGGGCCAAGCGCGGGATGACGTTCCTCGATTCGCACGACGCGCAGTCCATCGTGGGCATCGTGGAACGGGTCAAAGTCGGCGACGACAAAAAACTTCGCGGACAGCTCCGTTTTTCCCGCAGTGCCCAGGCGCAGCAAATCAAGACGGACATTCAAGACGGGATCCGGAAGTACATTTCGGTCGGCTACACGATCAGCGAGTACGTGCTCGAAAAGTCCTCGAAGGACGAGGGCGATACGTATCGCGCGACCAAATGGACGCCGATGGAAGCGAGCTCGGTCGGCGTTCCCGCCGATCCGACCGTGGGGCACGACCGCAAGGCAGGCGAAAGGGTTTATCCGGTTCTCGTTCGTAGAAGTGCAAACAATCCGGCTTCCGAGCCGAATCTCAAGGAGGTCACCGTGGAAATAGCAACGCAGGTAACAGACGCACGGACCGCCGCGGCTGAAATCATTCGGCTCGGCAAGGTCCACGGAATCGATGGTGAGCGAGTCGCGGAAGCAGTCGCCGGAGGAAAATCCGTCGATGAATTCTCGCGCCTGGTGCTCGTCGAAGTCGAGAAGCGCGGCGGGAATCCGCTCACGCAGCCGGCTGCCGAGAATCAAGAGCGTCTCGATCTCACCGAGAAAGAGCAGAAGGAATACAACCTCGCGCGCGGGATCATGACGGCCGTCAAAAACATCGAGGCGGCGTCGAACGGATCCGCCAACAAGCGCGAGAACTCGTTCGAGATGGAAGTCTCGGAGGAGATCGAAAAGAACTGGAAGGGCGCGCGGCATGGCGGATTGTTTGTGCCGTGGTCTCTCCGTCACGCCTGGACGCCGGATCTGCAGAAGGCGTATCCGCACCAGCGGCTGGCGAAAATGCAAACGCGCGCGGGACTGGACTCCGCCACGGCGACGGCCGGCTTGGAACTGAAGTTCACCGAACCAGGTGAATTCATTCAGTTCCTCTACAACCAGATGCGCGTCAAGGAACTCGGCGCGCGCACGATCGCGGGTCTCCGCGACAACGTGTCCTATCCGAAGCAGACCGGAAAAGCGACGGGCTCGTGGGTCGGTGAAAATCCCGGCTCCGACGTCGCCGATTCCGCTCTGACGCTCGGCTCCATCGCCAGCTCGCCGAAGACGTACCAATCTTCCTCGAGCTATTCCCGCCAATTGCTCGCGCAGGCCGTGGTCGACGTCGACACCCTGGTCCGTGAAGACCTCGGGCGCGATCTCGCGCTCGCGATCGATAGCGTGGCCATCGTCGGCGGCGGCTCGAACCAGCCGACCGGAATCGTGCCCACGTCCGGCGTGCAGTCCTACGTCATGATCTCGGATGCCGGCAACGGTGGCGTTCCCGCCTGGGACGACATCGTCATCATGTCGGAAAAACTCGAGGACGCGAACGCCGACCAGCTCGGCGACGGCGCCTGGCTGACCACGCCGGGAATCAAGTCTTCCCTGAAGCGCACGGCGCGTTTGGGGAACACCATCGGTCTGCCGATCTGGGCCGACGACAGCACGGTCGACGGCTACCGCGCTCGTTCCTCGAACCAAGTCACCAAGAACTCGACGAAGGGATCGAGCGGCGCGACGTTGCACACGCTCATCCGCGGAATCTTCGAGACGATGGTGATCGGCATGTGGGGCAGCGGGTTCGAGCTGGTGGTCGACCCGTACCGCCTCAAAAAGCAGGGCATGATCGAACTCACCACGTTCATGCTCACGGACGTCACGCTGAAGTATCCCGTCGCGTTCGTCGTGGCGAAGTACGTTGCAACGACCTAGTTTTTCCTGCGCTCCGGCGCAGATCGAGAAAACCCAAAAGAAAGGCGCGTGGGCGGGGCAGTCAACCGCTCACGCGCCGAGACTTTGAAAGCGAGGCGTCATGGCAAAACCCGGAATGCAGCACGAGAAGGGCGACGAGGAAGAGAAGGACGACAGAGATCAGGGCGCGGCGCCGCAGGTTCGCCAGGCGCAGGCGGGACCGCCGGCAGGAATGAAACGCATCCGTCTCACACGCGCAATCGTTTTGAGTGGTGAGCACGAGGACATCGATTCGATTCACGATGTTTCGCTTCCGCTCGCGCAGAGGCTCATCGGCGAAGGTTCGGCCGTGCATCACCTCGAGCCCGGGCAAAAGCCGGAGATGGGAGCGGTCACTGTGAACCGGATGGATTCCCCTTCGAACCGCGAGACGCAGTCGATTCGCGTTTCGGGGCCGCCGCCGAAGGTCAAGCCGGCCGCGGAGAAAAAATAATTGCCGAGGCCGTCCACCGCCGCCGCATTTGGCGATTCCGATATCCCCGCGCTCATGGCGGACATGGGGATCGCGGTCACCGTCGGCGGGGTGAACGGCGTCGGGCTCCTCGACGAGGCCGACGAAATCCTCGTGCAAGACGCGGAGCGCGGGCAGGTGGTCGTGACGATGACGACGCTCACCGTGCGCACCTCGGACTTTCCGACTGTCGCGATCGATGCGGCCGTCGCCATCGGCTCGAAGAACTTCACGGTTCGCGAACGCCTCCGCATAGGCGACGGCGGGCTGACCAAGCTGCTCTTAGGCACGGCGTAACAGAAATACTTTTCGGAGGAGGAAGTCATGGCGAAGACGACAGTTCTGGGACTCGTAAAACCGACGCACGGAATCAACGAGGTCGAGGGCCAGGACCCGAGCGGCGAGTCCAACGAGGCGAAGAATTTAGACAAAATCGATGCAGCAATCGCCGCGCTGCAGATCTCGGGGCCGGCCGCTTCCGTGATTCTCGGCCCGTCGGGTGATCAGACCATCACCGGCGGATTCAAGGTCATCAACACCGGCGGTTTTTCCGGACCGCTTTTCGGCGACATCGCGGAAACAGTTCCCGCGATCATCGCCGCGTCGGGCGCGATCGCCCAGAAGCAGGGAGCGATTCGTCTCGGCAGCTCGGGGGCTCTCGCCATGACGCTCGCCGATCCGACGAGCGGTACCGACGACGGCAAGCGGCTCACGATCTTCGTCGCGACCGCGCACGCGCACGTTGTCACTGTGACCGGCGGGCTCGCCGGCGGAACGAACAACACCATCACCTTCGGCGGCGCGGTCGGCGACATGGCCGAGCTCGAAGCGATCGCCGGGAAATGGTTCCTCCGTCCGTCGATCAACGCGGTCGCGTCGCACGTTTGAGGATGAATGAGCAATTCGATCCGCGAGCAGATCATGACCGCGCTCGCCGCCGCGCTCGCTGCGGGCGGCGCGCCGGCGGGTCTCACGGTTCACCGGGAAAGAACGCGGCCGGTCGAAACGGATTCGCTACCGGCCGTCATGCTCTACGCCGAGGATGAGCAGCCGAAGCCATTAGGGGGCGATGCGTACCGCGCGCCGTTGACCGAAAGGCAACTCTCCATCGGTCTGCAGTGCAGGGCGAAGGGAGCCACGGGCGTATCACCCGACCAGGCGCTCGATCCCATCCTGGTCTGGGCCATGAAAACGGTCCTGGCAAACGAGGCTTTCGGCGGTCTCGCCAACGGAGTTGAGGAGAACCGAACGGTTTGGAGTTCGCGCGAGGGAGACGATCCCGTCGCCGCCGCCACGGTTCACTTCACGATCAAATATCGGACGAGCAGACTCGATCCGACTTCGACGTCTTAGGAGGACACGATGAGCATAGTTTACCCAGTACCTCATGTCCCGATGCTCGGAAAAGGCTCGGTCCTGCTCGATATTTTCGATGCGAACGGACTCGCGACCGGCTTCCAGCACCTGGGCAACTGCCGGAAGTTTGAGCTCGACCTGAAGGACGACATCGCCGAGCTGTACCAGTCGATCAACAAGAGCGTCACGCTCATCGCGACGGCGCTGAAGAAACGCCAGCCGAAAGTGGTCATCGAGGGAACCGACTTCAATTCCTTGCACGCGGCAATTTTCTCGATGAGCTCGGGCAAGACGACGCTCGCGCAGACGGCGACGACCGTGACGGCCGAGACGCTCATCACCGCGGCGCAGGCGCCGACGGCGATCGGCCGGTTCTTCCGCGCGGCGCAGCTCAATACCGACGGAGTGGGAACTCCTCCGGTGCTTACGTCGAACTCGGTCACGCTCGCCGCCGGCACGGACTATGTCCTCGTCGACGCGGTCAAGAGCATGTATTACATCCCGGTCGGCTCGACGATCTCGACGCATGCCGTGACCGTGACGTACCACACGCTCGTCGGCAACTTCGACCAGGTCGCCGGCGCGACGATTCCGTTCGTGGAGGGCCATCTGCTTTTCGTTCCGGATCCGGTCGACGGGCAAAAAATCGGCGTCGACATATGGCGCGTGAACCTGAACCCGAACGGAGTGATCGGGCTCATCGCCGATGATTATGGAAACTGGACGCTCGACGGGAACATCCTCGACGACACGGCAAACCATCCGAGCGCGCCGTTCTACCTCGAGACGTTCTTCTAGGTCCGTGGCGCGGACCTATGAAGTGCAGACAGCGGGGAGCGTGCGGATATTACGTGGGCGCTCCCCGCAATTTTTTGATCGCGATGAATCGGGCGGCGTGACCGACCCGGAGGGCGTATGGACACTCTGAAGCTGGACGGCCGGGACTTTACCGGGATCTCACAAACTCTCACGGCGGACCAAGACAATTACATCCTCGCTCACCTTCGACTCTCGGGAGCGATGGATATCCTGGCCGACGCTGACGCGAAACGAACCCCAGAAAAAAAAGCGGAGGACCTCCTCACCCAGATCATGCTCTCGGGCAGGGCTTCCTTCATCCTCGCCGGCTGCCTCACCGAGGCGGGAAAAAAGTGGAATCGCGCCGAGGCCGACCGGAACGCCGCGGCGTTTGCGGAGATCACGGACGAGGCGGAAAAAACCGCGCTCAGGGAATCCATCGTGCGGTTCATCATCGGTTTTTTTTCGTTAGGGGAACCATCATCGAAGAGTTCCCCGAGATCTTCGACCCGGGGCGCAAAGGCAAGCCGTACCGCGAGCGCGGCGCAGTAGACCTCGGCGACTTCGCTCCGATCGTGCGCGAAATGGCCGGGTACGATCCGGGGCGATACGACGAAGTGATGGACTGGCCGCTCCGGGATTTGTTCCTCGGGTTCATCGAACGGCAGCGCGACCAGGCGCGGAGGAACTACGAAATCGAACTCCTCGTCTGGGCGATTCTCGCGCCGCACCAGAAGAGGCCAGAGAAAGCACCAAGCGTTCCGGATCTGTTGAGGGGATAACGTGGCAGACGCTCCCGAGATCAAAGTCAAGCTGACCGCCGAGGACACCGGCGTCGCCGCGGCAATCAAGGAGCTCGGCAACCAGCTCAAAACCCTCAAGACGCAAGAGAAGGAAACCGCCGCGAGCGCCATCTCCCTCGGCTCCGCGCTGCGCGGTCTCGCCGCCGCCGGCGCCGCGCTCGAGTTCGGACTCATCGCCAAATCCGCCTTCGATTCCGCCGTGAACATCGGCCGGATGGCCGACAAGACCGGCGCTTCGACGCAATCACTCAGCGTGTTCCATCACGTCGCCGAGGAGCTGGGCGTCTCCACGGAGAGCGTCGACAAGGCGCTCGTCAAAGCCTCGAAATCGATCACCCAGTTCGAGCAGGGGAGCAAGACCGCGGCGCAAGGCTTCGCCTTGCTCGGTCTTTCGCAGAAGCAGTTCGCCGGACTGAACAGCGACCAGAAACTTCTGCTCGTAACGAACGCGCTCGGAAAAATGACCGCCGGCGCGCAGAAAGCGACCGCGGCGCAGCTCATTTTCTCGAAGGGCGGCTCGGACTTCATTCCCGTCGCGAACGCGATCGCGGGGGAAGGCTTCGACAAAATCACGGCATCGGTTTCGAAGCTTGGTCTGCTCCTCACGCGGGACATGACCGACTCGGCGCAGGCGGCGAAGGCTTCCCTGCAGGAGCTCGAGGACGTCGGCGCCGGATTCGCGACGCAGTTCGAGGCGGGGATACTTCCTGCCGTTTCGGACGTCGGCGAAGCGCTCGCAGAGTCGCTCACGCAGGGCGGAGTGAACTTCAAGTCTCTCGGAGAGTACGCAGGCGAAGCGGTTCGCGGGATCTCGCTCGCGTTCCTCGCTCTCGGTCAGACGATCGGCACGGTCCTCGAAAGCATTCTCTCGATTTCCGGCGCCGTCTGGGGCGAGATCAAGAACCAGGCAATCACCGAAATCTCGGCGCTCGGACAGGCTTCCACGGGACACTTCATCACCGCGTTCAACACCGTCAAAACCGGCGTGAAGAACGCCACGGGCATCGTGACCGAGGAAGTCGCCCGGCAGATGGCCATCTTCGGAACGCTGAAGGACAGCGTCCAGGAGGATTACAAGAATCTGTTTCCTTCGGCCGAGGAGGAAGCCCGGCGCAAGAAAGAACGCATTGCCAAACTTCGCCCGGACAAAACAGAGGAGGTACCGCTCCCTCCGCTCGCGACCTCGCCGAACGATGCCGCGCAAAGAGCCGCGGCGTCTCAGTTCGAAAAATACCTGCAGGACGAACTTTCACTCCTCCGCGCGACCGCCAAGCAAACCGAGGAAATCGAGAAGCAGAAGTACGACCAGGGCGAGATTTCCCTGAAGGAATATTTCGACCGCCGGCGCGCGGCGGTGACGGCAGACGCCTCGGAAGAGTCCGCGATCCTGCAGCGCGAAATCACCGCGCAGGTTCACGCGGCCGAAGCAGCCGGCGCCGCGGGGAGGAGCGCGGACACACCGAAGGAGAAAGACAAGCAAGACGCACTCCGGATTCAGGCGCTCACGAAAGTGATGGACCTGCAGACCAAACTCAAGGAGAGCCAGATCGAGGCCTCGACGAAACTCACCGCGCTGAACCTGGAGGAATCGAAGGCGGTCGACGACCTCCAGAAAAAGCGCCTGACGTTCGAGAACGAGCTGCTCGTCGCGCAGGGAAAAACCTTCGAGGCGGCACGCCAGAAAATCATCGCCGAGGGCGAGGAGATGAAGGATCCGCGCGCGCTCGCGAAGTCGGGCACGTCCGCGGAGGACGTCCAGAAGCTGACGAACATTCGCCTGGAAACGCTGGCGTTCGAGCAGCAACAAAAATCCGAGCAAGCGGCGCTCTCGGAAAATGCCGACAAGCGCGACGAGGTTCTGAACCGGGTCAAGACCGGGCAGATTTTCGAGGCTCAGGGCGAAGCGGAAATCCGGAAGATCGAGCAGGAGCGCCTGGTCATCCTGCAGCAGATCGCGAAGCAGCTCCAGGCGCGCGCGGAAGTCACCGGCGCGGATTCGGATAGATCCGCCGCGGCAGCCGCGGCGAAAAACGCGGACGACGCGAACGCGCAGCTCGACACCACGGGACAACATGTCGCGGCGCTCAAAGGCGCGGTGCAGGGCGGACTCACTTCCGGGTTCGCGAATTTCTTCGAGACGGTCGGCCGCGGGAATCAGACCGTGGCGCGTTCGTTCGAGAACCTGGCCGCGAGCGTGGTCGGCTCGCTGCAGAAGGTCGCCTCTCAAATGCTTGCGACGTACCTCATGAAAAAGCTGCTCGGAGGCAGCGACAGTTCGGACAATTCGAGCGGCGGCGGAGGCGGAGGAGGCGGTGGTTTGTTTGGCGCGCTCGCCGGTCTTTTCTCAGGGCACGCCGCCGGCGGACTCATCAAGGGACCGGGCAGTCCAACCTCGGATTCCGTGCCGGCGCGACTCTCTCCCGGCGAGTACGTGGTGAAAGCGTCCGCAGTCAGCGCGTTCGGCGCGCACAACCTCGAGGCCATCAACCGCGGGCTGCAGGTTCCATCGCTCGCAAATCTTCGCCTGCCGAAATTCGCCGAGGGCGGACTCGTTGGTCCGGATGCCGGCCGCGGT
>Ga0210400_10002842_pt1 | contig 15614 bp, 20 predicted proteins | sample IncBWH26MmetaG_FD_155456 | JGI IMG/M metagenome (GOLD analysis project Ga0210400, IMG submission 155456) | Forest soil microbial communities from Barre Woods Harvard Forest LTER site, Petersham, Massachusetts, United States - Inc-BW-H-26-M | ecosystem: Environmental > Terrestrial > Soil >... | reverse complement strand
AGCCACAATTAGGGAAAACAGAACTGTTGCTGCACGCCTTCGCCAGAGGTGGTTTGACATCACTGTACCTGCGTTCTAACGCGGAGTATAAATCATCCCGGTATTCAGTTGTCCGGTTTCGGCGTTCGGGACTTGGCTTCCGTTAGAACACCGGCAGCCGCGAAGAAAGACACTCAGTTGCAGAACCGCTTTCTGCATAAAATAGTGTGCCGGACTCATCAGTGCAAAAGGCCCGCACTCCCGTCAAGCCACGCGTAATCGGAACTGCCGTTATTTGATAATGAATAACGATTCCTTTTTCCGTCGGGGTGCATCCAGCAAGGGCAAACTTGTAGCCGCTCCACTCTCCTGCCAGCATAGCCGTAGTTGGGTCGTAGGCAGTGGTTGTAGTGTCCTCGGCTGGCCGAAGCCGCTGTAGCTGGCAAGCGAAACCCTCGTTGGGATGCGCGCTTGCATATTTGCTTTGCAAATCGTGAATCTTGCGGAGGCTCCCTACCGCCACCGACTCATTTTGTCGGATGCCAGCATGCGAGTCGTGGAAATGAGGGGAGAAGGCAAACACAATCAAGAATGACAGCAGGAACGCTGCCGCGAGTCCCATGATGGCCTTTCGCTTGGGTGATTGCACGACGAAATGTTACACGAAATCCTTTGCGCAAATCTCAAGTCCCGGTAAGTTGCGCGGATATGTCCGGTAACCGCTGCGGGCATGTCGCCATATAATTGAACGCAGCTCTGTAGCGAGGAGAAGATGGCAGACCCAATCTACGATGCTGAGGGGACAATCGATGCGTTCGCGCGCAAAGAATACGAATTTGTGCTGAAAACGGCCATGCCGCACGCGAGGGCTGGCAACCCCGATGCTCGAGGCATGGTGGCACTTCTCTATCAATGCGGCTTCGGAGTCGAGCGAGATGTGCTTGAAGCGGAGCGATGGTATTTGAAGGCAACTGCGCAGAACAATGCTTTAGCATGGCACAATCTGGGTACGTTGTACGCTTTGAAACTCCCGGAGCTAGAGCAACGCTGGCACGACGGGAGGAAACGCTGGGAGAGAGCCAAAGAACTTGGGTTCAATTGTGGCGACCCTTACCCGCCGCCAGAGTAGTGCCCCCGTTTTGACTCATTGGCGATATACCGTCTTTCTGATGAACCTCGGGCTCACGTAAATAAAATGGAAGTTTCCGTCGCGGTCCTGAAATTCAAGCTCTGCTCTTCCATCTCCGTCATATTCGACCAAAAGGACTGGTTTCCCGACAATCTCAGTTATTGCTTGTTGGTCTTCAGCGGGCAAATCGTCAAGCATTCCTGGCGGTACTTGCGACACCGTCAAGTCGTGAGTATCACTTTTGTCGTGAGTATCACTTTGTAGCCATTTGCGGCAGGTCAGCACATCAAGAACTCAAAATTGTTACTCTGTATTGGAGGAAATGAAACTTACGCGTTTAGCAAAGGCCGGTCTCGTGCTATTGGCACTTGGACTGGTTACATTCTTGGCCGTTGCCATCTGGCTCAAGGCTACTCGCACGATTCTGGCAGATATTCCTATGCCCATGCGTGCCGAAGTGGTCTCCGGAGATTTCGCCGTTGACTATGATGGACCGATTTACGGGATGGTGGTCCGATTTGACGGAAGCGTTTCCGATGCCACCGCCAAATGTCTGTTAGGCGCAACAAAGTCTGAGTTTGTCCCGGCCCCTGACTGTAGTGGTATATCGCCACTCCTCATGTTCTCTTGGGAATTGCGTCGCGACGGACAAGTTGGAGCAAGCGGGTCCTCAGCAAATATGGGAAGCGTTTCGAAAGCGGACGGCGCATCGCGAGTGATGATTGTTGGATTTCCCGCTCAAAAGAAGCACCGATACACAGTTACAGCCAAGTGCGACAGAGATGCGCGTAATCTCACGATACCACCACCCAGAGTTCAGATTGAACTCGACTCGTTCGTTACAGAAGACCTCTTCGTTGTCGGCGGAATTTTGGACTCCGTCGCGAGCGGTTTATGTTTCCTTGGCGTCGTCATGTTCTCCGTCCCATTTCTCAGAACTAAGCTCAATCGCTCCAAAACTCAGGCTGAACGTGACACCTAGTGATTGAGCCTGGTTGCAAGCGCTCCCGTGGAACGCTGACCGTATTGCGTTGATGACCATTGCGGGAGGAATTAATAAAATCAAGTCATGTGGCCATACGATTTGGTCTTTCTTGTCGCTGGCTTATCGCTACTGCTAATGATTTGGTACTTTCGCGGAAAGAGGCACAGCGCTCTATTCGCTCAGCTTGCTCCGTTGCTTGATGCTCACCCAGGCGAAATGCGAGTTGCGGGACCGATACGCGGTGGCGAAGACCGTATGCAAGGGTGCTACCGAGGCCGGGACGTACTCTTAGCTTTGAAGGAACCAGACCGACTTCACGAAGCGTCTCGGTTTCGGCTGCTCTTGGGAAGCGCGACGACCATGCCCTTTCTCATTTCCGTCCAGAAACGAATGCTCTTGGGAATCGTTAGCCAGATTCAGCGGGGCCGTGCCGTAAAGACCGGCGAGGAAAACCTGGACAGGAAGTTTTATGTGACGGAATTGACTGCGCTGACGGGCGTGGGCTTTTTCCAAAAGATGTTCGGTGGCGCGAAGGCTTCGATTGACTTGGACAACCATCTGCAGAAAAGGCTGACACGCTGGCTGCGGCTCCCAGAGACACTTGCGAGATTCGAGACACTCTTTAACTCTTGTGGCGTGGATTACCTCGCTACGCGAATCGAATATCCTGGAACAATTGAACTGCCAGCTTTAATGTCAGGGCTGACAGTTGTGCTTCGCCACTACTCGAAACGACAGCTAAGGCCGGAAAACGTTGGGCGCATCCTCGCAGAAATGGATGCCCTCCTTCGGTCCGCAGAGAGTCTTTTAGAATTAGCGCCCGGCTCAAGTTAATCGACCGAATAGTGAAAGACTTCCGCATGAGTAGGGCTAACCCCTGGTAAGTCGAAATCGGACATCAAGTGCCCGGTCAGGTTTTGCGTCGGAATCCATATGGACGGTTTCGGCGTTTCCCAAGCACTACCCGTTACTTCCCGACATCCCCTGAGTTTCAACCATTGCTCGTCCAGCACCTGTCTACCATACTTAGCTCAAATTGCTCGTCCATTTCAAAATTGGCGCTCAGCCCTTCAGGAACATTTCTGGGGTTCTGGAGTCTGAATGATTATGCGGACAGCAGTGACCGCAGGAGTTGGCATTGGGGCAATTCTTGCGGCTGTTATCCTTTTCTCTAGCACCTACCAACGCTCCGAGAATGCATTTTGGATTGCGTTCGTGGTTGCATTGATTGGTTTCGGGCTTCTGATTCTTTGCTTCATTGATAGCATCCGAAGGTCCGAAGAAAATGACAACATCACCCTTTTCGCAAACGGTTCGGAGAGGGTTTTTCCTAAACGTCGAAATATCTCACCTGTCTTTTGGCCCACCTTTCTTTCAACAATTGGTTTGGTTTACTCGCAAATCTTGCTGCTCCTCGTAATCCCAGGAGTTCTGATATTCCACTACGCGTGGGGTCATGGGCGGCCTCTACATGGGCTGTACGTCCTAACAGATTTGTCTCCGAGAATGAAGGGGCTCTCCTGTGACACGAACTGGATGGTCCGGATAGACGAAAGAGAGACTTGGTATCTAAATTCCACCAAAACGACGGCACAAGAATTACCAGCACTGTTACGTAAGCAACTCGGCCAGTCGACCAATTGCGCTGTTTATCTAGATGTTAACCCCTCCCTCACTTACGACGTCGCAATCAAGGCCATCGATTCAATTCAGATCACGCAATCAAAGGCTGTGATTTTGTTGACCCCACAGACGAAGAAACTCTCGTCGCACTAGCGAGCTTTCAATTAGACAGCGCAGTTAAGTCAGGCCGTGTGCCCAACTCCCGATTTGTGGCGAAATCGGACAAGTGCCCGGTCAGGTTTTGCGTCGGAATCCATATGGACGGTTTCGGCGTTTGCAGGCACCGACATTCCCCCATGCTTCTTTGGCGATAAGTCCCTGTAATTCCGCAGACCGTTTGGACCTCCGAAGATTATGATTTCTGCATGGAAACCAATTCCAAATGGCTACTGTTCGCTATTCCAGTAATGCTCGTCGCGCCCGCCGTGTCCAGCGCGACTCTCGCTCAATCGGAACACCCCAGCACTACTCAGAATGCCCCTGCTCGGCCGTCTAAGGCAGACGACGACTGGACACGCGCGCCGAAGGTGTTGCAAACCGCCAATTCCTGGCGGACGGGCGACCCTGTGCCGCCAGAGCTTCGGCGATTGCGCGAATCTAAAACACACGAACCAGAACCCATGGACAGCCATGGTTTGATAGCTCAAGTGAGCAATCTTCCTTTGCTGGCGGCGCTGGTTGTCGACCCAGGCGCGGACCCTGAGTGTCGGGAAGATGCACTGTCGCAAGGAATACAGGTTGGTGGCCCTAATCAATTCTACGGCTTACTACGAACTCAGCTATCTACCCCTGCGGCAAAGGACATTCGGCCTTGGGTCAAAGAAGTCCGTGACCGAATGGCACGGCCTCACTCGGTTGTCGATGCATTATTGATTTCGTATAAGGACATGTTGCAGCAAGAGGCTCTTGCTGTGATCGCTAGGATTACCAGTGATTTGCGACGAGGTGTGGCATGGCCCGAAGTCTATAAACAGTACTCGGAGGAGTTCAGCAACCCTCCAGACCCCAAGACCGGAGACTACACCAAAATCGGGCTTTACGGGCGTCTTGTCGTTTTTCCTGACCCAGCGCTGGGGAGCGGTCACATGGCCACCGTCACCTACTCAGTGGGTGGGTCTCAAGAAGAAGTGGATGAATGGGAGGGGACGCCACTACCGCGCCGACTATGGGGCATGGCGCGCTTCGACCCTGCACACCTTTCGACGCTCCTGAAGGCCAACGTCGGCGATGTTGTCTCGCTCCCAAGCGAATTGAATCACGAATATGTGTTGTATCAGGTCGTGGAAATCTATAAGGCCGACCCGGAGAATCGTCCACACTAATGGGTGAGTGTGTTCGTCATAAAAGGGCCCGTGTTGTTCTCAATGGCCTAACCTCCCGGTAAGTCGCGAAATCGGACAAGTCCCCGGTCCATTTTCCGGCTGGATTTTACTTCGACGATACGGCGTTAACGTCCAAGTGGAGTTTTTCAAAGCTAATCGTCTACTGGCTCGTGGCGGTAACGGCCCTTCGACCAAAAGTAGATGTCTGCTTCGTATTCCTGTTCTGCGGAATCTGTCACCACGATGCCGTCTGTAGCCTGCACCTGAAATTTTCTCTTGGACTCTTCACCGAAGAACTTACCGATGGAGACCCCCCGGATAAAGTAATTAGAGGCTCCGTGTTCATCGGACTGCTCGACAACGGTCGCTTCATAGGATGACTGTCCAGTGTTGCGGCTGAAAACCAGGAACCTGTACCCCGCATCTGCGTGACCAATGGGGACAAGCAGAAGAGCGTAGGAGGGTGTTTTCGCGCTGTTGAATAGCCCCACGGCGATTCCGGGACATGCTGGCGGCTTCTTACCCGCCCAAGTCTTCCGAGTATAGTCGCTTAGAGTTTCCGGTTCCTGAATCTTCCAAGAGCCAAAATCGCGCTTCAGACTATTTTGAACATCCGGAGGCAATGAGCCCAATTTGCAGGACGGCGGTTCTTCTTGGCCATTGACCGTCCCTACGAGGAAAACTATGAGAATGATGCCGACAATGACATAACGCAAAGGTGAGCGCATGAGCCAATTATGGGGTTTCATTATGACGCGCACAATAGAATCGAGGGGCAGGATTTCTCAACGGACGTATAGTCGGCAAATCGGACAAGTGCCCGGTCAGGTTTTGCGTCGGAATCCATATGGACGGTTTCGCCGTTATCAGGCGTCATAGCGGCAGGTGCGCTATTGGGTGCCTGTCTCGCGTTGTGCCTCGAACTCACGCCAGTGTTGGATGCAGTCGTTCCAGTTCGAGTCAGAATCAATCGTGGCCGGACGCCACTGATACTGTTTTGTCAGATTGCCGAGGGATTGCATAACTGCGAATTGGACCTGTCGGTCGGGGTCGTCCAAAGCAGAGAGCAGAATATCCAAAGCGGTTTGAGAGTGTGTGTACTCCAGAAAACGAGCCGCGGCAACCCTCTCCTCAGGCTCTGGCGATTTCAGCACGCGCGCGAGCAAAGGGATTGAGATTCGCGGTTCAAGACTCGATATTGCCAGCACCAAATTGGATTTCGGATAGAACGCCGATTTCACAGAGCGATCGAATAAGTCTTCTTCGGCCAACGGCAAAACGGTTAGGTCTTTCCACTGTAAAAGGTCACTGACTATCGACATTCTCAAGGTCGGGTCGGACTTGACGTTTGGAAGACTTAGAGCGGCTTTCAGGAACGGCGCGGCGGAGGAATCTTGATTCCAATTCAGAGTGAACAGTGCTACTCGTTTTTCTTCAAGACCGGAAGTTGTACAGAGTACATTCAGCACTCGTTGCAACACCTTGTGGTAGGCGTCTTCGCCCAATACTATTTGCCAATTCGGCCCGCAAGATTTAGGAGCCGCAGGAAGAGACGGATAATAGGGGCTGATGAACACATAGCCTGTTGTCGTTTTCTTTAGAAACACCACTCGGTAGGTATTAGGAGCCAAACCGCCCTCTGGCACGTTCGCCACGATGCGGTCCACGTCCGGTCGGGAATACTTGAAGGTGAACCGGAAAGGTATGGGGTCCCCCTTAATTGTTTCATCGACGCTCATTTCGGCTTGCAAGTCCAGCCGCGTATATTCACGCCCCTCAAATTCAATCGTGCCCTCCCCCGTTTGTTGGACACGTTCAATTGTTCCCGCAATTATCAAATCGGCGGGGTCGACTAAACCTCTAATGGACAGGCTTGGCCCCGGTCTTGCGCAGACAATCCCGATTCCGAGCGTGAGAGTTACGACAGTGAGATTCGAGAGCCTCACAGCAAGACAATTAGAGCATAGCTTCGACTTCGACGCTCGCATCGCGATTTAAGCGGTGGGGTGCTAACTCCCATCTGATTAGTGGCGTTCGCGGAGAAGTGGTTTCGGACCGATTCCACATCTACGGGTACGGCGTTTACCAGGACCTACTGGGAATTGGACTCTCTTTGCGCGAGTTTTGTCAGTAGGAGGATGACAACATCCCAGACGACGACCGCGACCACAATCGACAACAAGGTTGAAGAAATCTGCTCCTGATTCTTCTGGACGAGGTAGCTCCGGCTCTCGACGATTTTTGTATACGTTTTCCGGTCGCAGCTTTGATAAGAAACAGAAACGAAGCCGAGGAAAGCTGGGAAAAGCAATCCGATAGGGAAGAGCCTCTTCAATATCGAGCGAAGGTGTTTCCGAGGAACCGCGTCCGCAACGACGGCAAACGGACGCCGCAGAAACAAATAAACCAGGGTGCCCAGCGCAATCGAAAGGACAGCACAGACGACGTAGGAGACGATTAGGTACGTGTCATTTGTCATCTTTGGTTTTCAACGTGGCGACAAGGATGGTGACAAGAACTGCGTACACTACTGTCAACCAAAGTGTTTTCTCCAGAGTCCCGGAAAGCCCCTCCGCTCCCTTCCATACGTACTCCATGAAACGAGAGTCCGGCTTCATGTCAAACGAGGTTCCTATGGCTGTTGAGAGAGCGGACAGGAAAAGAACGAGAAGGAAAGACCGAAGGTAGAACGTGACTCCAGCGTCGGTCTCGACGGTCTGTTGCAGCAATTGGCGAAGACTGGTGCGTAACGGAAGAAATAGGATGACTGGGACGGCCAACGAAGGCAGAATCAAGACCAGGAACGCACGCAATTCTAAGCCCATATGGGTCTCCTTCCAGGTCTGGAACTGCATTCATGGAGCGAGGCTCTTGTCGAATTCCACACTAAGGATTGTCAATTGTGCCCGGTTAGCCTAACCGGACATCTGGCTGGCACTTTCGATCAGCGAGATACTCACAATCACTTTTTTCGCCACGGCTCATTCTTTTCGTGCAGCTTCCGAATTGTCTCCCCAACGCCCAGCACTACAAAAAATGGAACGAACCAAAAATGTAACCGAAGCAACTGCGCATTTTCGTCAGGGGTGCCATACGTCGTGTGAGTCCATTGCAACGGAACTGTCCAACCGTGTTCCGGGTCTGGATTTCGCGGGCGTTTCGTTGAATAGTATCCAATCAGGCCAAAGAGCCAAAGAAACGCGACCAAGCAGCCTGCCGCGCCCACAACTCGCAAGACTTGGGACCAAATTTTCCAAGATTCGCGTGCAAGTATCGGCATAATCCAATTCCATCCATTGGTAATTACGTTCGCGATGGAATCCCGCGCTCAAGTGCCCGGTCAGGTTTGCGTCGGAATCCTAATGCCGGGCACGCTCATGCTCAGCGGAAGAGTCTTAAAATCGATGGTACTCGATTCGAGTGGTTACGCACCCACGCTTGAGCGAAGAAATTGAATCCGTGTTGCGTGAGCATGTCGGACTCAGAATCACGTTATTCACGGTCACGGTGGCTTTGCTGCTTGGGAATGCGTGGCTGATTCGCCGGGTTTGGCGATTCTTTAGAACGGAAACCTAAAATGTGGCTGCACAGCCCGGTCACGGACTTGTCCGATAAGCGGGAGCTAGCCCTAGAATGAACCAATCACTCAACGACTTCGTCGGATGTAGTTGGGGGAAACCAATTCGGGGAAGATACGCCGTGAGGAATAACCACGCGATTTTCAGTGCACTTCGAATACAGTTTCCGCGTCGACCTCTACTTCAACGGGATCCCCATCCAACGTTGTTGGTTCGAATCGCCACTGTTTCACAGCCTCCATGAACGCTCGGCCCAGGACAGGGTCGCCCTCGATTAGCGTGGCTTTCTGGAGATTTCCGTTTATGTCCAATTCGAGGCGAACGACAACCTTTCCTTGGAGGCGCTTCTTTAGCGCTTCTTCGGGGTACTTCGGATAAACCTTCGTGACGAGCTTGGACTGCATCACATTCATGCCCAAATGGATTCGGATCGGTCGCTCGCTGGGCAATTCGATCAAAATATTCATGGGAATGAAACGAAATCCTCCTTGATAGAAGACGAAGAATCCATCCAGGTCCCCTCCGGTTTGCGTCAAGTTCCCGGGTTTTAAGGACATTTGGATCATGGGTCGGTTCCCTAGAAAGGCGGCTTCATACAGAGGCACAATCTGATTCATACAATTCAGGAAGCGATCAATCGGGGCGTTGACGGCTTCTGGGTCCGCATACTTGGAAACGTTAGCTTGTAACAGCCCAGCCCGCGCATTGGCCTGGTAAATTCTCCTTATTTCCTCTTCCACGTTCGGAACCGCTTTTCGATATGCCCTCGCGAGGCTGGCGCCGAATCCTGGGCCATATACGTCAGTGAACCACGGGGAATTCTCGGGCATCAGGAGATTGTGAATGAGTTCGTTTGCTCTCGCCGAGTTCTCTGTTTTCAAAGCATTTAAAATCTCTGCGATTTGACTCTGAAGGCCCTCAGAGGAATCGGCAAAATTTGCGAATCTATTCTGGGGTGGATTCTGCGTTTGCGGTTGCTGGCCGCAGATATCACTAACAGATAAAGACAGCAGGACAAAAACCCACGGAACGGCTAGAGCGAGGCGAAGGGCAGTTTTTGATTTCATTCTGAGATTCTACATCCGGCGCAGGAAGCTTAGGTCTGATAAGCGGTAATCATCGAAGTGTGGAATCCAGAAGGAAAGCAGACCGGGGACTTGTCCGATTTGGCGACTAACCAGGCAAGTTAGTGAAAGACTTCGATTTCGAGAGTCTTTCATGTTCTAGTTCAAGCCCGCCGAACTCTCTGCTACAAGGACGTAGCCTTGACCTGGTGCGGGGTTGGAGCGTCCTCGGCCTTTTCTTCGGATAGCTTCTGATTAATTATCCACGATTAAGATGGAATCCACTGTGCTCTGGCGGCTAGAACTTATTGCAGAGCTGACCTTTTCAGGCGGGGCTGTTTGAATGAAGAATGCCGCTACTTTGGCTTCAGAGATTAGAAACGCAACCCCAGAGTATTCATCGATCCAATGCCCGGGCTTCCCGACAGGCGAAGATTTTCCCTTCATCAAATAAGGTTTGGTTTTCTTACCTTCGCCGTAGAGCTTACGGACTTCGCTTTCCGAATCTCCAAGCTTTTATGCCTTTGGAAGTTCGGCAGTCGCCCGCGGAAACGATAATCCGAACAAGGACATTATCCTCGTACTCTAGCGCAATCTTTTCTGGCAAGGTTCCTTTTCTATCTTTCAGAGCAACATTAATTTTTGCAAAATCAGAACCTACTCCCTCGACGAGCACGCATGTGCCGGGTGCTGCTTGCGGTAGCGCCAGCAAAGCAATTGTAAGAATCATGGTCCATTCCTATTCGAGAAAAAGGTCTTATCGCCCGAGCGAAGATGTGTCTCACCCCGCAAGTCGGCTTGTAGAATATCACGCAAAACAACAATAAAACCCCACATGCTTGACGCCGTTATCTGAGATGTGGAATCGCTGCGAGAACGCTTCGGTAGTTGCAGGCTAAGCACAAGAAGCGCAAGGGCGGTCGGCCTCCCAAGTTCAAAGAACCCCGCTAATAAGCTCATTCTATTGAGAATAGACAATTGAATGGCGAAAACTGCCGGATCGACAGCCGCGCCTTCCCAACATTCTCTTTGACGTTTTCCTTTTTCAAGGCCTCTGAAGTATAGGGAATCGAAGGCTCCAAGAAAAAGGCCTTCCCGAGAAATTAGTCGGTGAGGTTTTTCTTAAAACTGGGCCTCTTAGATAGTAGGGGGCTACTCCGTAGCTTTCTTTGAACTGAGGGGAAGCTGACCCTCAGTCTAGTCAGCTTCTTGCCCTCCCTTTCTTTCTTATGGTCGCAGTCCAAGGAGCCATGCCATGTCTCGAGGTTTTGATGGACCTGAAATCGACGACTTCCACGGCCCAGAGCGCGACGTGAACCGCAGTCCCGAATCGAACCGTCGCGCCGGCTGGGACGCCCTCAGGAGGCTAGAAAGAATTCGCAGTGAGGAGGAACGGGCTGATCAGCGTGACCAGGAAGCCCGCGGAGCCTCTGGCACCAACCGCCCGCCTCTCCCTCGCGAGGAGCGGGTCCAGCTGGTCCTCGCTCGAACCAGTCGCACGAACTACGTGGACCGCAACCGGACCTACCAACTGCGCGATTCCGAGCTGCACGCCTTGACCGAGGTCGGCAAGTTTCGCGTCGTGGCCGTTCATGATCTCGCCCAATTTGCCTACAACGGCGACTCCTCCCGCATGCAAAACGATCTCGCGAACCTAAGCCGCCAGGGGCTCGTGAAACAGACTTCCATCATGGATTCCGACCTTTCCCCGGTTCGCGCCGTGACGCTTACCAAGGAAGGCCATCGGGCTCTCTCCCACAACAGATTCCTTCGTCCTGACCAGGCTACCTACCACGGACTGAAGAAACCCAAAGAAGCCTTCCACGACGCCGAACTCTACCGCCTTTATCACAAGGTCAGCGATGAAATCGAAGGCCGTGGCGGCAAAGTCGTCCGCGTCAAATTGGACTACGAGATCAAACGTGACCTCTACGCCGATCTGGCCCGCACCTGGAAAGTCAAGAGCAAGTGCCCGGAAACGGTGAAAGAGGCCGTCGCCCGGCGGCATGGACTCCGAGTCGTCAACAAGGAAATCCAGATCCCCGATATGCGTCTCGAATACGCGAACGACCCCGACATGGAGATTTACACGAGGGACGTGGAACTCGCCACGGAGCACTATCGTCCTCGTGGACTGGCGGCCAAAGCTCGCGCCGGCTTCCAGATCTACGCCCGGCGTGGCGAGGCCGACCGCTTGCGGCGCATTCGGGATCAACTCGAATTGAGCGCAGTCATCTTTAGCCTATGAACTTTCCTGAATTCAGTCTCGCCAACCTTAGCAGCCTCGGCTACACCGAAGACGAGGCTCGCTTTCTCTACCTCGTGGCCACACATTCCGGGTACTTCTCCATGCGCCAGTTTCTGCAATTCACGAGAACCAAGAGCGGGGACAGGAGCATGACCTTCTCCCAAAAACTCCTTGGCAAAGGCCACGCCACAGCCCGCTCCTTTCTCCGCAATGGTCTCGTGTACCACCTATTCTCCCGCATCGCGTACCGGGCGATCGGCCGGGAAAACCTTCGCAACCGCCGTGCCCATTCCCTCGAACACATTCGCACGCGGCTCGTTGCCCTGGATTTTATCCTGGCGCATTTGCAGTACGAATACCTCGAAACCGAGGACGACAAACTGAACTGCTTCTGCCAGCAACTAGACATCCCGAAAGAACTCTTGCCCAGGAAGCGCTACTCCGGAGCCGTTCACAACAGAACGACCGAGCGCTATTTCGTGGACAAGTTTCCCATGTTCCTCTCTTCCGGCTCCTTCTCTTCCCCTGTGGTTACCTTCACGTTCGTCGATCCCGGACTTGGCATCCTGGACAGCTTCAAGACCCATCTGCTGGCTTATGCAAGTTTGTTCGAAGCGCTTTCCGAGGTACGGCTCGTCTATGTTTCGCCTCGTCCAACGCAGTTCGAGGTTGCTAGGAAAACCTTTCTAGCCACGGCAGGCCGCCCTCCACAGAAAGATCCGGGTGAAGAAATCCTCCGGTATTTCCGGATTCAGAAGCTGTGGGACGAGCGGAGGCACGGGAAGCTTACAACCGACGACATGGAGTTCCTCCATCTCTCGGACAAGCGCTACGCACGTCATCGGTGCCAGAGGCTATATCCAAGTTGGCGACACGGCATCGTATCGGACGACTACGTCCGCTCGGAGATTCAAGATCTGTCACCACCACGCAAAGTGATCTTCGAAAGCGAGCTGGTGGACGGACAGACAGGCTTATTTGAACCGACCCCGAAGCGGAAACCGACCCCAAGCACAGCAGTCGAAGTGAACAACAGCCAGGAGGGAACGTTCGGAGGATCGTTCGGGTCAGCTTTCGCCGCAGGAGTGGATAAACCTATGGAGAAATGACCAGATGCGAGAGGCCGAGGCAAGAATGAGGACGCGGCCAAAACACTAGGATGGGCGGGAGCGACCCCACCGCGCCGCAGAATCGCGGCCCGGTCCCTTCGGGCTTCGGGGGTCACTCCCGCCTCAGGCTGCTCAGGAAATCGCAGCCCGTGTTTTGGCCGCGAGGAGCGGGGAGCAGCAACGGATTTGTAAGACAGGATGTACGACAAAACCGTAAAGGAGGAACAAAGAGAAAGCATGGCAATCATCAAAGCACCACCCAAACAACCGAAGACGGTCACGATCCAGGCTCGAGTCGAGGAGTCGGTGAAGGCACAGCTAGAGATCGGTATGCAGAGTTCATCGACTCCTCCACGTCATATGTCATCACCGAGGCGCTGAAACTTCTGTTCAAGCGCGACGATGAGTTCAAGCGCTGGGCAGGCCAACACACTAACGACAACAAGCAGGACGCACAAATCAAAGGAGAAGCTCTTACAAAGACCGCGAAACCAATATGAAATCCCGTCCAACACAATTCGGTGAGCGCGAGAATACAGCGTCCTCAAGACGGCATGCCTCGCGCCTTACAGTACATTCGCCGTTGCAAGAATCATTGCGAGCTATTGCAGGACCTCGGGACCTGGTCGAAGCAAGACCATTGGCACCGGGTGATTTGGAAGTCTTTGAGCTAACGGGCGCCGACACGACGAACGAAGCCACAGGCGAGAGAAGGGAAGAAGTGGCTGCTTCCGGTAGGCTTGTGGTTGCAGAGGCAGCGCATGGCAAGAAGGACGCGCCATCTGTCGTTGGACATGGTGCGAGTAGGAGAGCCCCACACGTCCAAAGCAATATCGAGTTTGAACCCTTGCTAGATGTGGCCGAGGCGGCCAGGCTCTTGCGGATCCATCCGAAGACACTCCGAGTCAAAGCAAGTCACGGCATCATTCCCGCCGTCCAGATTGGGAGAGTCTGGAGATTTCGGGCCTCTGCCCTGAACCGTTGGTTAGAAGGGATCTCAAGATAAAAGGCCGGCATCACGGCCCAGATGAAATGCATCGACCTGTCACTACGATTGGGATATTCTGCACTGGGCTGTCAGTGCCGTTTAAACAAGGGAGGAACTTTGTTTAGACGGACACGCTATCAGCAAGGAAGTCTCGTTCTGGAAGAGCGGAAGAGAGGTTCCGCCGTATGGGCATACCGCTGGTGGGAGAAAGACATCAACGGAACGCCAGTACGTCGCAAACTACAGATCGGAAGTTTGGAGCAGTACCCAACCGTCTCCGTAGCGCAAGCGGCAGCGGATGCTCTTCGGCTGACCATCAACAATCCTTCCAACCGCAGGAATCTTCGTCAGACAACCGTGAACATTTTGTGGGAGCACTATTGTCGCGAAGAGTTACCGCTAAAGGAGATGTCCACGCAAGACGCATACAGTTTCTATGCAAAGAACTGGATACTCCCGCGGTGGGGAACTGTGCTGCTGGAAGAAATAAGGACCGTCGAGGTGGAGCGCTGGCTACGAGCAGCGGAAGTGGCGGATGGGACCAGGGCCAAAGTCAAATGCGTGTTGTCGGCTCTGTTTTCACACGCCGTTCGCTGGGAATTCTGTGGTCACAATCCGATTTCGTCGGGGATTCCGGTCGGAAGTGGAGGAAAGAGAGGTCCAAGCACTGGCGTGCGCGTCAGTGCGAAACGTCAAGAAGCGCCCCTGGTGTTGTCACCAGAACAAGTGAAACTTGGTCTGACGAAATTAGGATTTCGAGACCAGTTGCTCGTGTTTCTGGATGGAGCGTTGGGCACACGTCGAGGCGAACTCGGTGCCCTGCGTTGGTCGGACTGCAATTTCGACGGCATGAGCTTCAGCGTCCAACACTCGTACTACTGGCGCAGAGGCGGACATCTGAAAGCGACAAAAACGGAAGCGTCGGCCAAGGTGTTGCCGATGCATCTGGCGCTGAAAGATGCGTTGCTGGAATGGAAGTCGCGGACCGAATACAACGGACCTGGGGATTTCGTTTTCCCGTCCCTTCGCTGCAAAGGGAAGAAGCCGCTGGACCTTGCCGCGGTTCTCAAAAAGAAGATCCAACCGGCTTTTGCGAGCGTCGGCATCCTAGGCGTGGGCTGGCATACCTTTCGGCACACGGTTGGGACGATGCTGGCAGATATGGGAGAACACCAACTCACGATCCGCGACTACTTGCGTCACAGCAATCTCCATGTGACGAACAAGTATCTTCAAGCAACGCCGGAGAGCAAACGCTCGGCGCAAGGCAAGCTGGTGGATGCCATCTTGCCGGGCGGTTTGCTGTCGGCAAGCAAATCAACTCTCGTTCAGTAGTTGGTGCTGGAGCGCGCGTTCTAGGATTCGTTCGAGGGAATACGCGGCGGGCGGAGTGCTTCGAAAGCTTATTGGACCCAAACGGACCCAGATTTTTTTCTGGGTTTGCTGTAAGTGATTGAAAAATATGGCGGGGACGACGAGACTCGAACTCGCGACCTCTGCCGTGACAGGGCAGCGTTCTAACCAACTGAACTACGTCCCCGCTGAAGGGTGTGGCGTCACAATGGTGGGCACTGTCCGATTTGAACGGA
>Ga0210400_10002840_pt1 | contig 15618 bp, 13 predicted proteins | sample IncBWH26MmetaG_FD_155456 | JGI IMG/M metagenome (GOLD analysis project Ga0210400, IMG submission 155456) | Forest soil microbial communities from Barre Woods Harvard Forest LTER site, Petersham, Massachusetts, United States - Inc-BW-H-26-M | ecosystem: Environmental > Terrestrial > Soil >... | reverse complement strand
GTAATAAACAAGGGACGCTGCTGCCAGAAGGAGCGCGGCGTACCGTAACCCCTCCGGGAAGGAGTTCATCTTGAACACACTCTGCGTTGCTCCCTATTTCCAACCGTAGTGGAATAGCCTGCTCAATTCTGGCGTTTTTCATCCCCCAACGGCAAGCCGGACAAAGAGGGCTGAACGGGCACTAATAATTTTCGCCGCACATGGTATTCAATGCCGCGCCAGGTGATCCTGTCGGTGAAAAACCCGGCGATCCAAACAAGGAAGGTCACGGTATCGCGGAGTGGCACCACCCATATTTTGCGGGGCACGACCCGGTCACCTAGCCCCCACGCCCCCGCCGTCAATGTAACGCCCAACCGCAAAACCAAATACCCGCAGACATAGGCCGCGGCCGCCGCTCCCGACGGCGCGACAATCGCGGCCAACACCGCCCACGGCAAGCCATGCGTAAAGATTAATCCGACATAACCTGCGGGGCGCACGTTGTGCAGCCCGATGGACCAGCGCAATTCATGCCGCAGATATTCCCCCCATGTTTCGCGCGCGAATACCATCCATACGGGCTTGCGCATCAGCTCCACGCGATACCCATGCTTTGCAATCCGGTTCCCCAGCTCGAAGTCGTCGGAGTGGTGATTGGCCATAGCTTCCCAGCCGCCAATTTCGGCCAGATGTTTTTTGGTCGTCGCCATGGTCCAGCCAAAAGCGAATTGCACTTTGCCTTCGAGTTTGCGGGCCACAAGGGCGCCGGGGATGGAATCCGCGCTCAAACCAATCGCATCCAGATCGGCCACAAGGTTCCCGCCTGGAATACAGCGGGGAAATGTGGTAACCGCTCCAACGGCAGGATCGGCAAAAGGAGCCGCAACCTCCCGCAGGTAGTCCGGGTCCACGCGGATGTCACTGTCCACCATCACCACATGGTCATAACTCGCGGCCTCGACCAATGCGCACAAGTTATTCACCTTGTTGTTGGCGCCTTTTCGGGCGATGTCCTTAACCAGCCGGATCTTTCGTTCCGGGAAATCCTGCTGCAATTTTTCGATCACCGGAAGTACGGGATCATCCGCTTCGGCTACCGCGAATACCAGCTCATACTCGGGATAGTCCTGACGGCAGTAACTGGCAAAATTTTGATACGCCTCGAGATCCACTCCCCGCACGGGCTTTAGGATGCTGAGTGGAGGAGTGAAATCTCCCCTTATGACTTTTCTACGTTGCGACTGGAAAAAATCCACGACGCAGTAGAGACCCAACAAGTAATAGACCAGTGGTCCCACCGCGAGAATTAATATGACTGCTCGAATTAACGGCACGAATTCATATCCTGTCTTGAAGCTCCAAGCGTTTCCCGATGATCCGTCTGTGTTTTACGTGAGCCGGGGCGAGGCATCTCGCAGCGCTTCCGAACTGCATGATACACTTTCTTTTCTCATGCGCCGAAATCTCATTGCCACCTTGCTCTCTCCCCCTGTAGGGAGCTTCGGTTCGGCATGACCGTGCCTTCCGGCCAACGCTTTTGGTCATCCGTCGCCGTTCTTTTTGTTCTCTGGGTCGTGGTTTATGTTCCCGGCCTGTTTCAACCCTCGCTTTTTGATGATGCCGATTCCGCTCATGCGGAAGCGGCGCGCGAAATGCTAACCCGGCACGACTGGGTGACCCTGCACCAGGACGGAATTCGCTACCTCGAAAAGGCGCCGCTTCCCTACTGGGCCATGGCTGTAAGCTTTCGACTCTTTGGCATCACCGAGTGGACAGCCAGACTGACTCAGGGACTCAGCGTGCTTGTTCTGCTCTTGGTTCTTTTTCAGATCGGCCGCAAGTATCTTTCACCGGAAGCAGGATTCTGGGCTGCGGTGGTGACGGCGACCTCCTTCGGTCCCTATTTGTTCACTCGCATTCTGATTCCGGACGTGATGGTTGGCCTGTGGCTGTCCCTCGGCTTCTACGTTTTTCTTCTCGGTTGGCAAGCGCAGCAGCCGTCCCGGTTTGCCTGCTGGGGACTCGCAGCGAGCGTTGCGCTAAATGTTCTTACCAAAAGCCTTATCGGACTCGTGTTTCCTTGCGCGATTATCCTTGTTTTTCTCTTTCTGATGGGTGATCTGCGCCATCTGCGGAAAATGCGCCTCTTCTCCAGCTCCGTGGTTTTTCTGGCTATCGCGGCGCCCTGGCACATTCTGGCGGCGCTTCGCAATCCTCCGGCAGGCCAATCCAAGGGATTTCTCTGGTTTTACTTCGTGAACGAACAATTCCTCCGCTACCTCGGCAAGCGTTATCCGATGGACTACGGCAAGGTGCCGCTGCTTCTTTTCTGGGGGCTTCTCCTGATCTGGTTGCTTCCTTGGAGCGCGTTCTTGCCCCAAGCGCTGATGCAAGTTCGCTTCCGTCTGCGCGAAATGAGTGATCGGCGCGATGTTTCCCAGGCTGCCGCGCTTCTATTTTTCATCTGGGCCGCGGTGATCCTGGTCTTTTTCAGTTTCTCGACTCGCCAGGAATACTATGTCGCTCCTGCGCTGCCGGCTCTCGCCTTGCTCCTAGGGATCTGGCTGGACCGCGAATCACGGATGTCCGGCGAAGGCGTCCCGTCGCGCTCCAGCATGATACCGGCGACTGTTTTGTTAATTCTCGGGCTGCTTATCTCTGCGGCCACGCTCGCTCTGGCGATTCTTTCGCGCAGACCTCGACCCGGCATTGATCTTGCCGACCTTCTGAACAGGAATCCGGACGTCTACGTTCTTTCTCTCGGACATTTTCTGGACTTGACCGGCGAGGCCATGGGCCTATTCCGCTGGCCTTTGGCCGGCACCGGGATCGCGTTTCTCTTCGGGACGGGCTTAAACTGGTTCTGGCGCCGTCGCAATGCCCCCCGCAAAGCCAATTGGGCGCTAACACTGATGATGTGCGTGTTTATCTACTGCGCGCACGTCGCGTTGGGAGCGTTCGCTCCCGTCCTTGGCTCAAAGCCCTTGGCCACGGCGATCCTGCACGAGTTGAAGCCGGGCGACTTGATCATCTCCGACGGCGAATACGCCAATGCTTCCTCGATCAATTTTTACACTCGCGAACAAATGCTCATCCTCAATGGCCGTATCAACGGCCTCTGGTATGGCTCGCTCTTTCCCGACGCTCCTCAGATTTTTTTGGATGACGCGCAATTCGCAAACATTTGGTCAGGAAACAGCTGCGTGTTTTTTGTCACGGGCAGCGGCGAACGCCGCGCTACTCTCAAGAAAATCGCGCCAGTCTACTCGCTCGCGCAAGCGGGAGGAAAATTTGTTTTCATGAACCGCCCTGTGAAGCTTTCACCGGCTCAACCCGCCGCCACCAGCGCGACGCCAACGCAAACGAGGACTACGCCGGCCCAGCGTGCTGCGCTGACCTCTTCTCCCAAAATATATTTTGCTCCGAAGGTGCCCACAACGTAGCTCATCGCGGACGCTGGAATCACGAAGCTGATGGGCTCCCAGGAAAGCAGCAAGAGCAGCGAATAAAAAGACAGCGCCATCAGCGGCACGCCCATCCAGAACCATCCGTTGCGAAATGCCCGGCCCAGGAACTCCAGCAACGGCTTCGGACGCAGCCGCGACGGCTCCCCCGTAGCTTTCATGCCGTGAGTGATGGCGATCTCCCCGCCCGTGCTGCCGAAGACAAGCACCGCCAGCATCAGAATAACGCGAGTCATGCCGCCACCTGTGGCGACGCTGCACGTGATGTTTCGGCAGTCGTGCGCGGTTTAGTCTGGCCCACCAGCAAAACGCCGACGCAAATCATCACCACGCCAATCCAGCGGCGCGGGGAGACGGATTCATGCAGGAAAACGACGGCCAGCAAGGTAAGCAGCGCGTAGCCAAACGCCCCGGCAGGCATGACGTAGCTGTAGTCGGCCCAACTCAATACCGTCATGTAACTCAGCATGAATCCGCTGAGAAAGAGAATGCCAATCCAGATCGTTCCGTTGGTAATGGTCAACAGGAAGGCGTGCTGCAACCCACTCATGGACAGCGGCACGGCGCCGATCTGTGACATCCCGCGCTTCAGCATCAAGTCCCCGACGTTGGCGCACACCACCATCGCGAGGACCATGACCAGCGTTTTGATCCGCAGCCTGCGTTCGGTTGCCATGTACTAGGGTTAGTCGTTTCCGGAAGCCGAGGGAGTCTCCGGTACGGAAATCATGGGTTTCTTGAGGTCGCCGCCCTGCTTGACCCACTTCCATCGCTCCGCTCGAAGTTTCAGGAAGGAAGTCGCTTCATCGTAGAGGCGTTTTCTCTCGTGCCCGTCCCACAACGCTTCGCGGACGATGCGCCAAACCACGCGCGGCCGGAAGTAATATTCGTCATAGAAGCGGTTCAGGCCGCCCATCATTTCTTCTTTCGAGAGATGCGGGTACTCGATGTGAGGCAGCTGGTGGCCGCCGTTATCGGCCAACGCCTCTACCTTGAGGAAACCTTCCTTGGCCATCGAATCGTGGAGTTCTGTGCCGGGCATGGCATGGGCCAGGGAAACCTGTATGGTTTCGCAATCCAGTTCCTTGGCAAACTCGATGGTCTTGTTAATCGTTTCCTTCGTTTCTCCCGGCAAGCCAATGATAAAGTCACCGTGAACCTTAATCCCGACTTTCTTGCAATTCTTCATGAACTCGCGTGCCATCTCCACGGTCGCGCCCTTCTTGATATTCTTCAAGATCTGCGGATCGCCGGATTCGAACCCCACGATAAACAACCGCGCCCCGCCGTCGGCCATGGCCTTTAATTCTTCGTACTTACTGTGGCACCGCGCCGTGCACGACCATTGAAACTTCAGCGGCTTAAACTTCTGGCTCAGTTCGATCGCGCGGTCCCGGCGAATATTGAACGTATCGTCATCGAAGAAAATTTCTTTCATCTGCGGAAAGTATTCGAGCGCGTTCTTCACTTCCCGGACAACGTTGTCCACTGATCGTGTGCGCCAGGCATGGCCCGAAATTGTCTGCGGCCACATGCAGAACGTGCACATCGCCGGGCACCCGCGCGTTGTATAAAACGAAACGAACGGATTCAGCAGGAACGGCACATTATAATTTTCAATCGTGAGGTCGCGCTTGTAGATGTCCGTGGCAAACGGCAGCGCGTCGAGCTCCTCCGTGTGGAGCTGCGGCCGCTCTGCGTTGTGCACGACTCTGCCGTCTTTCCGATAGCTGACACCGAGAATCTGATCCAGCGGCTTGCCGTGCGCGTATTCGACCACGGAATGATCAAACTCGCCGCGGGTGACAAAGTCGATGTCTTCGCTGGCAGCCAGCGTCTCGTCCGGCTTGATGTGGCCGTGAGGCCCGACGAAGGCAATCTTCAAGCCCGGATTGGACTCCTTGATCTTGCGAATGAGCTTTACGTCGCTCTCGAATCCAACCGTGGAAGTAAACAGAATAAGGAATTCGTAGTCTTTGCAGATTTCAATGGTCTGCTGCCAGTTGATCTTGTGCGGCGAAGCGTCGAGCAAGCGGCTGCCGGGGATCATCCCGGCCGGATAGGTCAGCCAAACCGGATACCAGTACGATTCAATTTCGCGCGTCGCGGGCCACCGCGAACTCGCTCCCCCGTCAAAGTTCTCAAAACTTGGCGGGTTTAACAGCAACGTCTTCATTACATCAGGCATTCTTCACCCTCGGCCTTCGGTAGGCAAAATCTTCTCGTATTGTCTTGCTAGGTTCAGTCACTAAGGGACACAAATAGGCTATCCCTGTGACCGTGCCCTAAGCCCCCTACTACAAATACTAGTTTACCCGAGTTGGATGTCCTGACCCAAGGGAATCCGGGAATAGGTAATATATTGCAGCGAAAGGCTAAATAGCACATTAAACGGTCATTGGGGCTGGCCACAGGCAGGGATTAAGCCGTCGGCCATGCTGTTTTTGGGACAACTTCACGGACGATAGCCTTTAGGCAGAGGTCAGCCGACGGCTCCGTGTTTCCTCGGCCGCTAGGGTAAGAACTTCCCATATCCGCCCGACCCATTCCAAATGTTCGGGTTTCATGAGCACAGAGCGCAGGCAGGTGATGGTTTCGCGGTCGCGTTTCATGGTGTTTTTGTCGCCATCCCAAAAAACGACCGGCAGTTCTGCCAGGGCCAGATGAAGATTGCTCCTTGCGGCGGCATCGAAAATTCGCCTCGAGTGCTCGGATGCTTCGCTGACGCTCGCCGCCCGCGGGACAAAAATGACGATGTCCAGTTCGGGTTCAAACGCGGCCAGAAATTGCTCGTCGCCACAAAGCTTTTTGTGAAGCGACAGCGCGGCCCGTCTGCCACTTTCGAGACCCCGCGCAAACTCTCCCCCTCGCACCAGCGGAAGCAACTTTTGCGTTGCCCAGAGCGCGGCAGCTGCGGCTCCGGGGCGGGAGCATTCAAGACTAATCTCTCCGAGATGAAGTTCCGCAGAACTGAAATACGTGTACGGCGAGTCATGTTTGTAAAGACGGCCCACGCCGGGATCGCGGAAAAGCACGCATCCGCAGCCGTATGGCTGTAACCCGTGCTTGTGGGGATCGATTACGATCGAATCCGCTTCGCCGATTTTCGCAAAGGCTTGCTTTGTATCGGGCGCGAGATTCTCCGCGAGTGTGAAATAGCCACCGTAGGCGGAATCAGCATGCAGGCGGAACTCATATTTTTCGCGCAGTCCGAGGATAGCCGCCAGCGGATCAACCGATCCGGTGGCCGTCGTCCCCATCGTTACCACCACCGTGCCAACATCCCCTCTCGCCAGGCGCTTCTCGAGCGCATTCGCGTCCATTCGTCCGCGAGAGTCACTGGGCACCGCTTCAAAATCCAGCTGCAGGACGCTGCTGATTCTCCTGTGGGTGTAGTGCGCCTGCTCGCTTGCCAGTATTTTCTTTCCGGGATGCAATTGACCAGCGACCCACAGAGCTTCCAGGTTCGCCATCGTGCCGCCGCCGCACAGATGGCCGAGAAATTGTCTCCAGCCAAACATCGCTGCTATTTCCGCGACGGCTTCCTTCTCCATCGCCGAGGTTGCCCGGCCCCCGTCCAGCGCGTGATTGTTCGGGTTAATCCACATAGCCAGTGCGTACGCCAGCCGCGCAACAGGATGCGGCGGCTTGAGCATCTGACCGGCATACAGCGGATGAAAATAGGGATAATTGTCCTGAAGCCGGCCGGCCGTTTCGCTCAACACTTCCGCGAGCCGTTCCATCCCGGCCGCCTTTGAATCGAATTCAGGCAGGCCGGAAAAACCCTGTTCCAACTTTTTCAGAGCATCGAGTAAGACGCCGAGACTCTTTTGCTCCAGTTGCACAAGTCACCAATTTCTATTCATCTGTGACAGCTCACAGTCGCCAGTCACTATTCACGCGGCACTTCTTACTGCCACACCTTGTCCAATTGCCCCGCCGTTTTGAGCAGGTCGAGTTGCGCCTGTTGGCGCTGAAAATTTGCGTCCAGGTAAGCCATCCATTTTTCGCCTTCTTCGAGGCGCGCCCTTTCCATTTCGCGCAAATTCAATTTGCCTTCGCCAAATTGTGATTGCAGCACGGCCACATTCTGCTGCGCGAGTTGCAATTCCAGGCGCGCGACTTCTTTCGCCGCGTCCCGCTCGCGGAGATGCCGCGTCTTCAGCCTCACATCCGCGCTTACTTCGGATTTCTTGTTTTCCAGGTTAACCTTGGCCGCTTCCAGGTTCACTCGCGCAAGCCCGATGGCCGCTTTTGTCTGTGCGCTGAAGATCGGCACCTGCATTTGTATCCCGGCGTTGATGTTATTTCTCTGAAAATGATTGAAGAACTCCAGATAGTTGTTGTATTTGCCGAGCACGCTGTAGATGCTCACCAACTCCAGCGTTGGCCAATAGCCGCGCTTTTCGCCGGTGAAGCGAAATTCCTTCGCGCGTACGTCCGATTCCGCCAGCCGCAGACTCACATTATTCTGCATGGCCATGGCCGTCAGGTTTGCGCCTTCCTGTTCGGCGCTGCCGGGAAGATCTTCCGGCGTGACTTCGACGGCCTGGTCGGGGCCGAGTCCCAGCTGATTCCGCAAAAAAATTTCCAGTTCGTCCTCGCGTCCCTCCAATTGCAAGATGCGCTGGACCACTTGCGCCTTGGTCAGTTGCGCCTTGGTCACTTCTACGGGAAGCTCGTAGCCTTCTCCTTGCCGCTCCTCGGTCACTTGCGTAATTTTCTCAGCGCTCTCTTTTTCCTTGCGCAGGAGTTCCAACGAATGCCTGACCTTGCCCAATTCCAGGTACGCCATCGCAGCACGCACGATGACTGAATTTCTCATGTCTTCCAGCAGGATTTTCTGCGCCTTTGCCTGTTCTTGCCGCTCTTTTCCTTGGCCTCGCACCGGCTCGTTGATTACTTTTTCCGTGTACGTAACATCAAAAATCGACGGCGCGCGTCCTCCGGGCGTCTCCGGAATTCCGTTCGTGTAGCCGGCCCCTGATCCCGCGTAGAGATTGGGCATGAACTCGGCCTTGGTGATCAGGGCCGCGTGATCCGCAATGCTCGCCTGAATCTTCGCCACTTGAATGTCCTTGCTGTTCTGCAAGGCCAGTTCGATGGCGCGCTTCAGCGTCAGTGTCACCGCGGGACTTGTGTTGCCCTGGGGCGTCGGTTCTTGCCCGCGCGCTAAGACGCATATCATCCCCAGCAAAGCAATCGCACAGGCTGCTCGACTAAGTCCTCGCATCTCGTTGCTCCTTTTGCTCCAGCTGCCCCTGTTCATTTCATTCGAAAACACAACGAACGCACTATTCATAACGAAGCGATTCGATCGGTTGGAGTCTTGCTGCTTGATTCGCCGGCAGGTACCCGAAGAAGAGTCCCGTGGAACACGAAACCACAAACGCAAGAATAACGCTCAGCCCGGACACTGGTACGCGCAAGTTTCCAGGCAACCAGGGCTGAATTCCCACCGGAATGGCAAGCCCGATCAGAATGCCCAAAACTGCGCCGCCACCGCTGATCAAGATGGCCTCGATCAAAAATTGGTAGAGAATCTCCCGGTGCGCCGCCCCGATCGCCTTGCGTATCCCGATTTCTCGCGTCCGCTCCTTCACGGTGACCAGCATAATATTCATGATGCCAATCCCGCTGATCAGCAGCGCGATAAACGCAATCACGATCAACACGATGGTCAGCGCCAGGGAAATGTTCCTGGCAGCACTCAGAATTGCCGTCAGCGTTTGCACCTTGTATTCCGCCTCAGCCGGGTGGCGGCTCCGCAGCAATTCACCTACTTGGCGCGCCACCAGAGGAACCACTTCGGGTCCCGCTGCCTGCGCATCCAGCAGGCGCAGCACATCCACACCGGTATAATATTTCATCAGCGTAAACGGGATGATGACCGAGTTCTCCTGAATGTCCGAAAGGCCAAACGTCTCGACGCGCTCGCGAAAAACTCCCACCACCGTGAACGTCAGTTCGCCCATGCGGAGCGATCCACCTACCGGGTTCTCCAATCCGAAAATCCGGTCAGACAGTTGTTGCGTGACCAGACATACCTTGCTGCGCATCTCCATGTCCGCGGAATCGAAGTATCTTCCGCGGCTGATCACCAGCCGGCGAATCTCCTGATAGCCTTGCGTGACGCCGATTAAATTCACAGGAACTTCCGCGCCCGCGGCCACTACCGTCATAGGCAACTCGCGCGTCCCCGAAACCGCAACCACACCAGGTATGCCCTCTTTCACGGCGTCCATGTCGCCAAGCGTAAGCTCGTAGCTCAGCGGCTGCGGCTTGTCCCGCCGCTGTTCGACCTCCACCCAAACCAGGTTGGAGCCGATGCTTTCGATCTGAGAAAGGACGAATTTCTTGCTGGTAAGGGCGACCGTAACCACCAGGACGATCGAAGCGCTTCCGATAATCACGCCCAGCGACGTCAACGTCGCACGCAATTTGTTGGCGCGCAACGCGTCGATCGCCACTGTCAGCGTTTCACGAATGTCCATCATGGCTTTTTATCCAGACGTGAAGATGATTTGGCTGCCCGAATTCGAGTTAATTCGCATCCTGCTGTCCCTGGCCCTCGTCTGCTTCCGTGTTCACAATTTGCACCCTCATGCCGTTGCGCAAGTCGACTTCGCCAGGCAGCGCCACCATTTCGCCTTCCTGCAGCCCGGTGACAATTTCATAATTGGTGGCATCGGCGATGCCTACATGGACTTCGCGTTTTTCCAATGTTGATTTCCTTACGCCAACTCCCAGCTGATTATCCTTAACCACGAATACATAGCGCCGTCCGGCTTCGGTCTCCACAGCTCCGCGTGGCACGGACAACACATTGAGTCTTTCCTTTGAATTGATGCGCACATTCACGTTAATGTTAGGCAAAAGCTGGAGCTTGTCGTTGTTTACGGAACACAGCAATTCGCCTACGCTGCGCGTTTGCCGCGCTACCACTTGTTTCGGAATCACTTCCGTCTTGCCCGTCCAACTCTGGTTCGGCAGCGCGTCCCAGGTGATTTTCACCGACTGGTTGGGCTCCAGCAGTCCCAGTTCCGGCTCATCGATAAATGCACGCACCCGCACCTTGCGTAGATCCGCCATTTCCGCCAGCAATTCGCCGACTCTTACGTATTGCCCTGCTTTGACCGCCAAGGAGTACAGCGTCCCGTCGGCCGGTGCTGTGATCCGGCCGTCCCGGACTTTGCTTTCGAGAGCGGCTATTTCGTTCTGCAATTGCTCCACGCGCAGAGCCATTCCGTCTACATCCAGACTCACGCCATGTTCAAACTCATGCTTGACCGCCGCGAGCCGCGCCACTTCGGCCTGCGCCTTCACCAGTGCCAGGTCGTTCGCCGCAAGCTCTTCCTTGGTCGCCGCCTGCTGCGCCACCAGGCGCTGGAGTGCATCGTTGGCGCGTTGTAGACGGTCGCGCTCCGCTTGTGCCTTCGCCAAATCGCCTGCAGCCCGTGCCGCTACGTCGCTTCGCCCTCCAGCTTTCGCCGCGCGCAAATCATCCTGCGCGTGCAGGAGCTTTTCCCTCGTATCCGCCAATTGCGCCGCCGCGTCCTTCACGTTCAAATCCAGCAGCGCTTGCCCCCTTTTCACTGCCTGTCCTTCGAGTACGTGGACCTTTTCAACAAACGTGTCCAGTTGCGCCCTCATCACGTAAGGCGAAATGGGCTCCACTTTTCCGTTGCTCGTGATGGAAGAAACCAGATTCCGCCGCCGGGGCATCACCGCCGAAATTTTGGCTGCCGGCTTCCGTCCGCTCAACCACACCAGGCCGTAGGCCAGCAACCCTGCCAGCAGGAGGAAAATCACGATGCGATTGCGCAATCTGCGATCCATTTTCCTCTGTTCTTCGTCAATCTCTTGCGTCACGCACAGCCGCGTAACCTAACGCTCGCGCGCCTTGCGCCATTTTTACTGCTTTTCCAAGGCTTGCTGGCTGTCCGTCGGGAGCCTATGAAGCATTTCATTCTAACAAGAGCGCTGCGGCTTTCTCTACTAAACTGGCCCACAGTCGTTCGAAATGCTAGGCGGGAGCTTTTCTAACGCTATCGACTGAACCGCCGCGGAGGCGTAATGCGGCACTGCGTCCCCCCTGGCAAATAGATGCCTGGCCTTTCGGCATAGATGCAGCATGGGACAGTATGTGGCATTGTCCGGCGATTCCCGGGATTATCTTTCCTTTCGAATCTTAGGTAACATTCCCCGGACTTTAGGCGTAATAGCGTGTGGTACGGTTGCTCTTTGTCCAATGCATTCCAACGAGGGTTCCTCAATGATTGAAGCCCGGAGCTTGTGCAAGCGCTTCCATGACAAGAAGCGAGGCGAGATCCGCGCCGTGGATAACGTCAGCTTCCGCTGCGAACCTGGCAAGATCTATGGATTGCTTGGCGCCAATGGCGCCGGTAAGACCACGACTCTTCGCATGCTGGCCACGATTCTCGAGCCCAGCGACGGCACCGCCCTAGTCTGCGGTTACGACGTCGTCGAGCAGCCCGAAAAAGTTCGTGCCAGTGTCGGCTTCCTATCCACAGCCACGGCGCTCTATCCTCGCCTCACCGCTCAGGAGATGGTCGAGTACTTCGGCCGGCTCAATGGCATCGATGAGGCGACGTTAAAAAAACGCGTCCACGATATCTTTGCTCGTTTGGACATGAACGAATTCCGCGACCGCCGCTGCGACAAACTCTCCACCGGCATGAAACAGAAAACCTCCATCGCCCGTACGCTCGTCCACGATCCGCCGGTCATGATTTTTGACGAGCCCACAACGGGCCTCGATGTAATGACCGCCCGCACTATCATCAGTTTCATCAGCGACTGCCGGTCCCAAGGCAAAACGGTCATCTTTTCCACTCATATCATGAGTGAAGTCGAACGGCTCTGCGATAACATCGGCATCATCCACGACGGCAAGCTCCTCGCCGAGGGCACCCTCGCACAGCTTCGCGACAAATACGCGGAGCACAACCTCGAGGAAATCATCGTCAAAGTCGCAGGTCCTCGGTTCGCCAACTCGGAGGCATGAGCATCATGAACTTTAACGCCGTAGGCATCGTCTATCGCAAGGAACTTACCGAGTGGCTTCGCGACCGACGCACCCTAATCTCCACGGTTCTGGTGCCTCTTCTGATGTTTCCCATCCTCATTTCCGGCATGATCTCCGTGTCCAGCATCTTGCTCGGCAACGCTAAAAAAGAAATCCCCAAGGTCATGATCATCGAAGGAGATGATTCCCCCGAGGTGCTCAAGGCTCTTCACGACATTAAAGATCTCCAGTTTGTTCCTTACGCGGAGAACTGGAGAGATCAGATTACCGACAAAGAAATTCGCGCCGCAGTGCGGATTCCGAAGGGCTTCCAAGCTTCTTTGCAAAATGAGAATTCACAGACGGTGGAGATTTACTATTACGAAGGCGAAATCAAATCGGAATTCGGCGCCGAGCACGTCGAAAAGTCGCTTACCGAATACAAGGACAAAATTGTCGCAGGCCGCCTCAAGGCCAAGGACCTTTCCGCTTCCGTCCTCTCTCCTTTCGAGATCAAAAAGGAAAATACCGCTCCGCCCGAAAAGGTGAGCGGCGCTGGCGTTGGCAGCTTCATCGGCTACATGGTCATCATTCTCTCCATGACCGGCGCCATGTACCCCGCTATCGATTTAACAGCGGGCGAAAAAGAACGCGGCACCATGGAGACCATTCTTTCCAGCCCCGTTTCCCGCCTTGAACTCGTCCTTGGAAAGTTCCTGTTAGTTTTGTCCGCCTCGCTGACGACGGCCATCCTCTCTGTCATCTCCATGGGAAGTTCTTTCTACTTTCTTGGCCATTCTCAAGCCATTGCCTCATCTGGCGAGCACGGCTTGCAGATGAATCTTGGCTGGATATCCATTCTGGCCGTCTTTCTTATGGCTCTTCCTCTCTCCGTGCTGTTTTCCGCAGTTCTGATGACCGTTGCCCTCTTCGCGAAAACCTATAAGGAAGCCCAAAGCTATCTCACCCCTATGACTTTCGTCGTCGTCATCCCCGCCATTGCCTCGGTCATGCCGGGCGTGGAACTGTCTCCCAAGCTCGCCCTGATTCCCATCCTCAACACCAGCCTCGTCTGCAAGGAAATCATCACCGGCACTTATCACTGGCACTCCATCATGGTCATCTTTGCATCGACCTGCGTGTATGCCGCAGCCGCCATCTTTCTCGCCGTCAAAATGTTCCAACGCGAATCTGTACTCTTCCGCTCCTAGCTGTGGGCGTGCTTTCGTTGGTCTCTTCTTTCCATTGGCGCTAAATCTTCAGGAGCATCGTCTTCTTGATTTTCTTGATCTCCCTTTCATCCCGCTTGTAAAAAGTCCACTGTTTGATCCGCTTCCCGCGCAAGAGACCAGCTTGCGACAGGATTTTTAGATGCTCGCTGGCGGTCGGATGGCTGACGCCTAGTTTTCTCGCGATGAGCAGGCCGCAGACTCCGTCCCGGACGAGGTCGCCGTCGATCTGCGGCGGAAAATGACTCCGGGGATCTTTGAGCCACTGCAATATCTGCAGCCTGCGGTCGTTTGCCAGCGCTCGAAAAACGTTCTCCATATCTTTCTCTTCTTCCCCGCCAAAATGACATTTGACACTTAGCTAATTGCCAAAATACAGTGGCATAGATGAGCCCGAGTGTAAAGCCCAGCCTCTTGCATGTGCACATTCGTGGTGAGAACGGCGTCGAGGGCATCGATGTCGGCGGTTATGTGACGCCCGTCGCCGAGGCGAGAATGACTCTCAAAGTCTGATCGCTCGCCTTCGTTTCATCCGCTGTTCGTGAAATTCCTAGTGCCAGCGGTGATCTGCGCAAATTGAACATCGAAAAAGTGGACCAGCTCTATCCCGGTAAAAAAGCAGAGCATCTAGGACTCTCGGTTCACAGCCTCAGAGTTCGTCGGGGTGCGCACACACCACGTCATCTATTGAACTTGGCCGCAAACTTTCTCGTACTCTGTAGTAGGTCCTTATGCGCCGCCTGATTCGCATACTTGCAATCTTGCTCTTATTCCCTCCGCTTCTCGCCGCCGTCGGCGGCTGGCTTGCGGGGCCTTCGTTTCTTCATCCAATCCGCAGACCGTTGACGCCGGATCTCATCACGGATGCGGATGCTACTTTTGGTCAAATCCGCGCCCAAAAAGAAGAATTCGACGTGCGTACCCCCGACGGCGTTCTGCTTCGCGGATGGAAAGTGCGCTCCGTTCAGCCAGGCGCCAACTGGGTTCTGGTATTTCATGGCGTCGCGGACAATCGTATGGGCGTCCTCGAGCACGCTCGGATTCTTTTTCTCGCTGGGTATAACGTCGTGATGATGGACGCGCGCGCCCATGGCGCAAGCGAGGGCCCTATCGCCACCTACGGATGGCTCGAGCGCAACGATACACGCGCGATCATCGATACCTTGCTGGCTTCCGAGCGGGATAAGTACATCTCCGTCCAAATGAGCACGCCTTTTCTGCCCAGAAGCCCTGCCGACGCGCTCCCCCGATTGCATCTCTTCGCGCTTGGTGAATCGATGGGCGCGGGCATTGCGCTGCAATCGGCAGCCGTCGATCCTCGCATTGAAGCCGTTGTCGCGGAAGCTTCCTTCGCCAGCCTGCGCGAAGCCTCCTACGACTACGCCGGATTCCGACGCTACTCTTGGCTGGGCAAAACGCTCTTCGTCCCCGGAACCTGGACCTTGCTCTATCGCGGCGAATCGATCGCCGGCTTCTCTGCTGACGAAGTTTCTCCGGAAAAGTCTGTCGCCGAACGTCCTTTCCCCGTTTTGCTTATTTGCGACGGCGACGATGTCGCGCTGCCCTGCCGCCACACAGAGCGCATCTACGCTGCTGCCCGTGGTCCAAAGCAGCTATGGATTGTTCCGCACGCGTTTCATACTGCAGCCCTCGGCTATCAGCCCGAAGAATTTCGCCGTCGGGTCCTTACTTTTTTCGCCGAATACGCTTCGAGAGGGCAGTAAGCCCCAGAATTTTTTTCTATAAAAACAAGCCGCCCCGCGGCCGCGAAATTGCCCTCAATCCAGTTTCTCTTGGCTCTTTGCCGCCTGGTTCTTCAATGATTTCGTGCGTTCGCTTCCTCGCCTCCGTACTTTCCCAAGTTTCATCTTTCCCTCTTCCGCTTCTTCCCCTCTCGGTTCTTCTGGGTGTCTTT
>Ga0210400_10002839_pt1 | contig 15625 bp, 14 predicted proteins | sample IncBWH26MmetaG_FD_155456 | JGI IMG/M metagenome (GOLD analysis project Ga0210400, IMG submission 155456) | Forest soil microbial communities from Barre Woods Harvard Forest LTER site, Petersham, Massachusetts, United States - Inc-BW-H-26-M | ecosystem: Environmental > Terrestrial > Soil >... | reverse complement strand
TTCGACAAGCAACTGGCTGGTTACTAGCGCGGCGGACGGAAGCTGATGACAAAGAAACAGCGCCGTGATAAGGAATCTATTGCGACGAGTCATCGGAAGAAAATCATCGGGAGAAGATCGTCCATCGCAGACGTGCCTGCGCTTTTGCTGTTTTGCCGCGGCATCGTGAAGTTAGCACGGCGCTGGCCGCGCGGCAAAGTGGCGAACAAGGCTAGGATTCCCCTTGCTTGGCTTCCGGTTGCTTGGCTTCCGGTTGTACGAGGTCCGCGAACTGGTACGATTTTCACTGGTACGATTTGAAAAAGACTGGCTTTCATGAATTGTGCGCTGTGTGGAGAAGTTTGCCGTTGCCCGTCGGAGCCCCTTCCCTCTGCATCGTCGCAGCGGACGCCCGACCTTGATCCGGGGCCGGGTTCGCCGTCCGCTGTCGCTTTGGATGCGCCACGGAAGGATGAGGAATTTGTGGGAGAGAATGCTAGCGAAGCGCGCGAGTCTGCGGAATCCTTGCCCAACTTAGACCAGCCCAGCCTGGACCCTGATTCGCCCTCCGAGGATGGGCCCGCGTGGCGGGACGAACTTTCCGCCCGGCTGAACCGCTATCGCGCCCGGCGAAAAGTGCGTCCGCCGCGTTATCCGTCTCTCAGTCTGCCGTTGAGCCTGCAGTTTGAAGCTCGTGAATTTCCGACAAACTCAACCGCGCCCGGCGCGTCGTCACCGCTTCCGGTGTTCGAGCAGGTCTCGAACCAGGCTCTGGCTTTGGATGGGATGAGTATGACTTCCCCGGACTGCGCTACCGAGGAGCCGGAGGAGCCATTCCGGCAGTCTCGCAACGTAGCGTCGGCGCAGCCCAAGGCCGCAGGAAATTCTGCCGGGCATGCCAGCGCCGGAAATACCAGCGCCGGACATTATGGTTCGCCCGGCTCGCCCGGCGCGACCGGCGCGAAGATTATCGAGTTTCCTGGATTTGCCTGGGGACCGCCGGCGCCTCCGCCGGATCAACTGGCCGAACCGGTCAGCGGGCGGCCGCGAATTCTGGAAGTACCGGAGATTGCGCCTCCGCCCCCGGCCCTGGGCGGAATTACGATTGAATCGGCCGAGCGAGCAGAAGCGGAAAAGCGCCCGGGCATCGACATTCCTCTGCAGAGCGCGCCGCTGGGAAGGCGTCTGGTGGCGGCGCTGATTGACGGGCTGATCGTTGCGGCGGCATCGGCTGCTTTCGGCTATATCTTCTGGAGGGTGGATGGGGTACGTCCACCGCTGGCTCAGATGCTGGGGCTTGCCGTGGGAATTCCGGCTGCGTTCTGGACCGCGTACCAGTATCTGATGATCGTCTACGCCGCCAGCACTCCGGGATTGCGCGTTGCGGGGCTTGAGCTGGCGCGCTTCGACGGGTCTCTGACGAGTCGGTCTCTGCGCCGCTGGCGAGTGCTGGCCTCATGGCTGTCCGCGGTTTCTGCCGGCATGGGTTATGTATGGGTGTTTCTCGACGAGGACGCGCTGTGCTGGCACGACCGGATCACGCGCACTTATCTCGCGCCCGGAAAACGTAAACCAAAAAACGAAGGGCGCTGATGCTCAAGAGTCGAAGCTTCCGCCGAGAGGCAGTCAGGTGAAGGGCCTTCGGGCGTCGACGAGCGATACGGTGATTTTGCGACCGCCAAACAGTGTTCCCAAAGCCGATCTCATTGGCCAGAGCGCAATTCAATACGGCACAAGCAATATCCGAGCGTTTCCGCGCTCATCGCGTAGCAGAAAGTGATCGCCCTTCTCTTCTATCCGAAGGTCGCCTTTGAAGGCATCCTCAACCAAGCGATCCTGCGCAAAACCTGCCGGAGAGCAAGCTCCAGCAAGAATCCATCGCGCTTGAACTGCCACACGGTCGCCGGAGACTTTGTATGTCCCGTCCCAAGCACCGCATCCCGGCGTGCCTTCAACCCGGCCATGTAAGAAGGTGATTTCCGCAAGCTCTGTTGCATCAACCAAGCCTTCTTCATCGCCGTGCCGAGTCCCGTCGCTGCGATACTCCGCGATGCGCCACCTGCGGCTTTCGATACCCTCTTGCTTCAGAGAGTTGAGCACTACGATTGCTTGTCGATCTCTGCCGAGAAAAGTCAAAGTCCCCTGGGTGAAATCATAAGAACTTGCCTTGCGAAGATCGGCGGAGAGCAAATGAGCGACCCATTGGTCCCGCCAGGACTGTTTATTGTTGGATGAAGCAGTAAGCGGAGCAGTCGGAGAAAACTCAAGACCCGACAAGTTGTACCCAAAAGGATACATGGCGAAGTACGAAACTGTACTGAAGCCGATGTCTCCCTTCCCAATCTCAACAATGACTCCCGACAAGTCGGCATGGGTGCCTTCAAGTTTTACCAGATGCCAGAAACTATCTTGAAGCTCAGAAAGGTCTTTTCCTCGCTGCATTGGTGATAGGGTGACCTGCGTCGAGCCTTTCGCGTCCGTCAGCAGAAGAGCATCCGAATGCCAGTATGCAGGCGCAACATGAATCCCTCTTACGTTCGTTAGCGTGGTGAGAATCTGTTCAGCATTTCTTTTTTCATCGTTGACGCAGGGCATTTCGTTCTCGTTTGTCCACTCCGCCGAGATGGTGAGCTGTCCACCAGCTCGATGGTACGTACCAGTAAACCGTCCGCAGCCAGGTGAGCCTTTAAGAACTCCGCTTTCAAAACTGATATATGCGTCGCTCTTTTGTCCGATCTTGCGATACGGCCAAGTCTGTTCTTTGTCGATAAAGTAGTTTGAGATCTGCCACGCGCGCCCTTCAAGATCCGCGGGCCGTGCGCCAAGCGGTGCGACGTTGTCGAGCGCAGTCGCTGGTGATAAGAAAGACGTTATAGTGCAGCTCGCGGCAAGAAAGCCTAGGAACGTCCTCAGCAGCAAATGCATATCTTCAACCGTATGCGGCAGCCGAATCGCCTTGGTTCGCTTCGTATTCTACTCCCACTAGGTCGAGCAGAGACCCATCCCTGAAAGAGCGCATCCACCCATCAAATTTTCCATCAAGTTCTTTACCCGTTGATCGCTCTGGTTTAGGCTAGTGCTCCTATGCGCGCATCTATATCTCTCCTGCTTCTGATCGCCGCAGCCGTTTCCGCCGTTGCCCAAGGACCCAAGCCCGCTGCCGAACGTCTAGCGGCGCAGAACGCTTTGTTCGATGAGCAGTATGAAACCGATCTGCGGAATTTTCCGGAGCGGGCGACTGCCTTCGGTGACTATCGCTACAACGACCGGCTCGCCGAATATTCGCTGGACGCGATTGCGAAGCGGCATGCGACCGACCAAGCGTTTCTGCAACGGCTGCAGGCGATTTCGACTGCCGATTTTTCCGATCAGGACCGGCTCTCGCACGACCTGATGATTCGCGTGCTCGAGCAGCGGAACGCCGATTTTGGGTTGAAAGAATACGAGATGCCGATCAACACGCAGGGCGGCATCCACACTAACCTGGCGGATCTGCCGCTGTCGGTTCCGTTCGATTCCGTCAAACACTATGAGGACTACATCGCGCGGCTGCACCAGATTCCGCGCGTGCTAGAGCAGATCTCGGAGGTGCTGCGCGCCGGCATGAAAGACAAACTGATGCCGGTGCGGTTTCTGGCGGAAAAGATTCCGGTGCAATGCGAGGGAATTATTGCGGCCGATCCGTTCTTGCAGCCGACGAAAAAATATCCGGCGAGCATTTCGGCCGAGGACCAGAAACGATTGACCGAGGCGATTACCGGCGCCATCAACACCGACGTGCTGCCGGCGTATAAGAAGTTTGCCGAGTTCACGCGCACTGAATATGCGCCGCAGGGGCGTACCGCGCTTTCGGTTACTTCGCTCCCCGACGGCGAAAAGCGCTACCAGAACGATATTTATGCGCGCACCACGACGCATATGACGGCGGAGGAAATTCATCAGCTGGGGCTGCGCGAGATTGACCGCATTGAAGGCGAGATGACGGCGATTGCGAAGAAAGAGGGCTTTGCCGACCTCGCGGCGTTCCGGGCGTCGCTGAAGAACAATCCGAAATATATTCCGACTTCGGCGGAGCAGATTCTCGACGACTATCGCCGCTACATTGCCCAGATGGAGCCCAAGTTGCCGCAGTTGTTTACGCTGCTGCCGAAGTCGCCGGTCACGGTGGAGGCGATCCCGGAATTTCAGGCCAGCGCCATGACTCACTACAACACCGGAACGCCGGACGGCAAGCGGCCGGGACGAGTGGTGGTTGCGACGTCGAATTTTGCCGAGCGCACGTTGATCGATAACGAGGCCATCGCCTACCACGAAGGCATTCCGGGACATCACATGCAACTTTCGGTGCAGCAGCAGCTCGAGGGCTTGCCGAAGTTTCGTCTGCACGGTCTCGGCTTCAACGCTTACATTGAGGGCTGGGCGCTCTACGCCGAACAACTCGGGAAAGAGGTTGGCTTCTATCAGGATCCGGTTTCTGACTACGGGCGACTTTCGTCAGAACTTTTCCGGGCGGTGCGTCTAGTAGTCGATACCGGCATTCACGCCAAGGGATGGAGCCGCGACCAGGTGGTGGAGTTCATGCGCAAATCCGGCGCGGTGGATGAGCCGACGATCCAATCCGAGACCGATCGTTATATCTCGTGGCCAGCGCAGGCGCTGAGCTACAAGCTGGGACAACTCAAGTTTCGCGAGCTGCGCGAACGCGCGCAGAAAGAGTTGGGCCCGAAATTTGATCTGCGAAAATTCCATGATGAGATGCTGGATGGGGGCACGCTCCCGCTGGATCTGCTCGACGCCCGGACCGACAGATGGATTGCGGAACAGAAGGCGAAGTGAGCCACGTAGCCCCGGGGGCAAGCTGCGTCCGTCTCTACGTGATCCAATCCGCGAGACGAATCGTTATTCTCAAGGGATCGCGCCGAACGTCTGTGCTCTGCCTGTGCTATCTTCAATGGCTTAGGTCAATTGCCGTTTCACCATTCACTGAAGCATGGCTACATCCCCAGAAGGTACAAAACCGGCAGTAAAGGTCTTCGTCGCCACCACGGTGATGCTGACCTTTATTTCGTTCTGGCGAGCCTCCGCGATCGTTCTGTCGGATCTGGCTTCCTCCGCCTACTACGCGGGCGGTGACGCCGAGAAGGTGATCGGCAAGAGCGCGCCCTGGTTCATCCTGGCGGTCATGCTGTTCAGCTACGCGGTGCGGGCACTGTATATCGAATCCAGCAGCATGTTTGTGCGCGGCGGCGTCTACCGCGTGGTCAAAGAGGCCATGGGCGGAACGCTGGCCAAGTTTTCGGTCTCGGCGCTGCTGTTCGATTACGTGCTCACCGGCCCGATCAGCGCGGTTTCTGCGGGCCAATATCTTGCGGGATTCATCAAGGACATTGGAGTGGTGCTGCATCGCCCGCTGAATTTTTCCGACAACTACTTCGCGGCGGGTTTTGCGCTGATCATTGTCGCCTATTTCTGGTGGAAGAATACGCAGGGGATTCACGAGTCGAGTCAGAAGGCGTTGCAGATCATGGCCATCACCACGGTGATGGTGGTGATTCTGATCGTCTGGTGCACGATCACAGTCTTGCGAGCTCCGGTGCAGTTGCCACCGAGTCCGCTGCACGCGGGAGTGATTCCGCTGAATAAAGACTCGCTGGGCTGGCTCAACGGGACCTGGTTTGGCCATATTACGTGGATCATTCTGTTCGTTGGCTTTGGACACTCGGTGCTCGCCATGAGCGGCGAAGAAACGCTGGCCCAGGTCAATCGCGAGATTGAACATCCCAAGCTGAAGAACCTCGAAAAAACCGGCCTGGTGATTTTCATTTACAGCCTGCTGTTCACTTCTCTGGTTTCGTTTTTTGCGGTGATGATCATTCCGGACCACGCGCGGCCGGATTATTTTGCCAACCTCATCGGCGGCATCGCCATGTATCTGGCGGGGCCGACCAGCCTGAAACTGCTGTTCCACGGATTCGTGGTGCTGGTAGGCGTGCTGATTCTCGCCGGGGCGCAGAATACTTCCATCGTGGGCGCGAATGGCGTGTTGAACCGCGTGGCCGAAGATGGCGTGCTGACCAGTTGGTTTCAACGGCCGCACCATCGCTACGGCACCAGTTACCGCATCATCAACCTGATCGTGGTGATGCAGTTGCTGACCATCATCCTGAGCCGCGGCGACGTCTACCAGTTGGCCGCGCTCTATGCGTTCGGTGTGATCTGGAGCTTTACCATGAAGTCCCTGGCGGTTCTGGTGTTGCGTTTCACCGAGCCGGGGAACCGTGCATGGAAAGTTCCGGGGAATTTGCACATCGGGAAGACGGAAGTCCCGATTGGCTTGATCATAATTTCCGCCGTTCTGTTTACGACCGCGATTGTGAATCTGTTCACCAAGTATCAGGCAACGATTGCGGGCATTGTCTTCAGCATCGTCTTCTTCACCATCTTTACCATCTCTGAGCACCATGTTGCGAAAGAGCGACACGGCAAGCCCGAACAACTGGACCAGTTCCGCGTGTACGGCAATCAGGAACTCGGCAGCGGAGCGATGGGCGTGCGGCCGGGCAACATTCTGGTGGCGGTGCGTGATCCGCGAAATCTCTACTACCTGCGGCACGTGCTCGGCCACACCCACACCGGCAAGCAGGATGTGGTGGTGATGAGCGCGCGCCTGTATCATCGCGAGCACAGTTTCAGTGGGAGCGCGGTCCTGGAGGCGAGCCAGGTGTTTGACCACTACGAGCAGGAACTGTTTACCGCGGCCGTGTCCGTCGCCGAAAAAGAAGGCAAGCCGATCTCGCTGCTGGTGGTGCCGGCGACCGATGTGTTCGAGGCGATCATGGTGACGGCGCAGCGGCTTGATTCCAGCCGCGTGATCTGCGGACTTTCGAACAAGCTCACCGCCGACGAACAAGCCAAGCTCACGGGCAACGCGTGGGAGCGGCTGCCGGAACCGCGTCCGCGGCTGACTTTGGAGGTGTGCGCGCCCGACGGAACGATTCGCGAATTCGCGCTCGGACCGCACACCCCTCGCATGCGTCCGCAGGATGTTGAACTCATGCACCAGCTCTGGCTCAATATCACCGCCGATCCCAAGTTCGCGGGCGCGCATCACTACCACATCATGGCCCTCGCCCTGGAAGAATTGCAGCGCGAGTTGAGTACCGATCAGCGCGCGCAGTTGCTGCAGAAACTGCAGCGCGAGATGAACACACCAACCCGCGACGAAAAAACTCTAGATACGTAAGGAGGTCACGATGGCGCGCATATCCGGCGCTTCTCGCAAGCAGGGCGGATTGATTCGCCAGCTGTTGGTGAGGATCGTCTATTTCTGACGCAGCGTCGGCTCGGGCGGGTCATCATGCCCATCCAAGTGACGGCCCATCATCCCAGGATTTTTTGGGGATATCTCCAGATGGAGCAGTCGCAGATGGGCAGCAAGCTGATCGATGCCAGGCTCAAGGGACTGGCGGAGCTGCGGGTGGCGACGCTGGTTGGGTGCCCGTTTTGAATCGACATCGGCTCTGCCGTGGGCAGGGCATGCGGCATCTCGACTGAGCAAATCGCGAATCTAAATCACTACAGGACCGATTTCAACTTTTCGGAGTTGGAGAGGCTGGTGCTGGACTACGCCGACCGGATGACGAGGACTCCGGTGGAAGTTTCCGACGCACTGTTCGCGCGCTTGCGGGAAAGGTTTGGCGAGACGGAACTGGTGGAGCTGACTTCGGCGATTGCGTGGGAAAATTATCGGGCGCGGTTTGATCACGCTTTTGGCATTGAAGCGGAGAATTTTGCGGAAGGTGCGGTCTGCGCTATGCCGGTGCCGGAGTAGCCGCCAGGATACCCCCCGACGACAGCCGGCGAGACTCCGACGCTACTTTTTCAGGATATTTTCCAGCGATTCGCGGAGATCGCTGAAGCGGAATGGATATCCACTCGCGACAAGCTGCGCGGGTTCGACACGCTGGCTGCCTAACAGGACGGTCTCTCCCATTTCGCCGAAGGCCAGCTTTACCACGAAAGCCGGCACGGGAAAAATCGCGGGGCGCGAGAGGACGCTGGCCAGTGTTTTCGTGAACTCCGCGTTCGTCACCGGCTTGGGCGCGACCATGTTGACCGGGCCCTGCAGCAAGTCGCTTTTCAGGATGTGATGAATCGCGCCCACCATGTCCTGCACATCGATCCAACTCATCCACTGACGGCCGTCGCCGATTTTTCCGCCAACGCCCATCTTGAATGGGGTCAGCATTTTTCCGAGCGCGCCGCCCTTGGGGCTCAGCACGACGCCGGTGCGCATCTGAACCGTGCGGATGCCGGCGTCCACAGCCGCTCTGGTCGCGGCTTCCCACTCGCGGCAAACATCGGGAAGGAATCCGCTGCCGGGCGCGCTTTCTTCGTTCAATACTTCGCTGCCCCGGTCGCCATAGTAGCCAATCGCCGAACTGCAGACGAAAACTTGGGGTTTGTCTTTCGCACGGGCCAGAGCTTCTGCGAAAGCGGTCGTACCCACGACGCGGCTGTCGCGGATCTTTTTCTTCTTATCGTCGGTCCAGCGCCCAACAATGCTCTCGCCCGCGAGATGGATCACGGCATCGAAACCGGAAACCGCGGCCGGAGCAATCGGCTTTACGGGATCCCACGCGATCTGGTCCTCACCGGTAACTGACCCACGCACCATGCGGGTGATTTCGTATCCGCGGGTTTTGAACGGAGGAAGAAGTGCGGCCCCGATGGGCCCAGAAACGCCGCTGACAAGGATTCGAGAAATCATGGCTGACCGCTTTTCACTGTAGCAGCTTGCGAATCGCCCGAACAAACTGTGGACGGATTTGAAGGTGTCGAAAGTCGCGAAATTCTGGAAGGTCCAGATTCGCAATTCCCATGTCTCGCAAAAAACGCGAGACATGGGTACCCAGAGTTTGCTGGCGTCGCTAGAACCAGCGGGCAGGAGTGCCCGCTCCACACGGGCATCGCAGGCTATAATCGAACATGGCGAGCTTGCGCCAACAGATCGCTACCACTGCCCTTACGCTCACCAAGTTCCGCGACTTGATGAAGCGGATGCAGGAGAACCGTCCGCAGGACGATCTCACCATCGTCAAGAAGGCCTACGACTACTCCCTGAAACATCATGAAGGCCAGAGCCGCGCCTCCGGCGAACCCTATCTGGTTCATCCCCTGGAAGTCGCGCTGGTGCTCGCCGAAATGAAAATGGACCCAGTCGCCGTCGCCGCCGGACTGCTGCACGATTCCGTCGAAGACACCTCCGTCACGATTGAGGATATCCGCAAGGAATTCGGCGAGCAGGTGGCACACATCGTTGAAGGCGTCACCAAGATCAGCAAGATCGACTTCGCCACGCGCGAGGAACAACAAGCCGAAAATCTGCGCAAGATGATGCTGGCCATGGTCGACGACATCCGAGTGATCCTCATCAAGCTGGCCGACCGGCTGCACAACATGCGCACGCTCGAGCACCTGCAACCCGAGCGCCAGCACAAAATCGCCGAAGAGACGCTGGAGATTTATGCGCCCATTGCGCACCGCCTAGGCATGGGCAAGATTCGCGGCGAACTCGAAGACCTGGGCTTCCGATTTCTCGATCCCTTGAGTTACGAGCAGGTGGAAAAATCGGTGAATGCTCGCCGCAAGCAGGGCGAAGCGTTCCTCGCGAAGATGCAGCAAACCATCGGCGACAAGCTGAAAGAGGCCGGCATTCAGGCGCGGGTGGAGAGCCGCATCAAACGCCTGTACAGCATTCACAAAAAATTGCAGCGGCAGCGCATCTCCGTGGATCAGGTTTACGACCTGTGCGCCATGCGTGTGATCACGCGGTCGCTGCAGGATTGTTACGCCGTGCTTGGCATCATTCACAATCTGTGGCGTCCGGTGCCGGGACGCATCAAGGATTTCATCGCCATGCCGCGCCCGAATTTTTACCAGTCACTGCACACCTCGGTCATCACGGAAGACGGTACGCCTTTCGAAATCCAGATCCGCACCGAGGAAATGCACAAGATGGCGGAGGAGGGCATCGCGGCTCACTGGAAATATAAAGACGGCCCGGTCTCGGCGCAGGACGAGCAGCGGCTGGCGTGGTTGCGGCAGGTGGTCGAGTGGCAGCGTGACGTCAGCGATCCTAACGAATTTCTTTCCACGCTGAAGGTCGACCTCTATCCCGAAGAGGTCTATACATTCACTCCCAAGGGCAAAGTCGTGGTGTTGCCGCGCGACGCGACTCCGGTCGACTTTGCCTACAGCGTTCATACCGAGGTCGGCCACACCTGCATCGGCGCCAAGGTCAATGGACGCATGGTGCCGCTGCGCCACAAGCTACACTCCGGAGACATCGTCGAAATTCTCACGCAGGCCGGGCATAAGCCCAGCCGCGACTGGCTCGGGCTGGTTAAGTCGTCGCGTTCTCGAAACAAGATCAAGCACTGGCTCAATGTTCACCAGCGCGAGCGTGCGATTGAAATCGGACGCAAGCTGATCGAAAAAGAAGCGCGCAAGTATCGCATCGCGCTCAAGGAAATCAAAGACGAAGAACTCCAGAAAGTTGCCGCGGCCTATGGGCTGGGCAAGGTCGACGACCTGATGTCCGGCATCGGCTACGGAAAATATTCAGCGCGGCAAGTGCTGGCCCGCTTGCTTCCCGCCGGCGCGACGCACTCCATTGCCGGTGATATCGAGTCGGAGGGTCTGACTTCGCAACCCGGTGGCATCGCCAGCGTGGTGCGGCGCGTGTTCGGCGATCACAACGCCATCACGGTGCGCGGGCAGGGCGACATGCTGGTCTATCGCGCACAATGTTGCAATCCGATTCGCGGAGAAAACATTGTCGGCTACATTACTCGTGGCAAGGGCGTGGCGGTGCACTCGATCCACTGCCCGAATGTGACCAATCTGATGTACGAACCGGAACGCCGCATCGATGTCGAATGGGCGCGCGATGAGACTGCCCCGACGGCTTATCCCGTGAAGCTGACGGTGTTCTGCGACGACCGCTTCGGCATGCTGAAGAGCATCACGGGAGTGATTGGCGACGCCAAGAGCAACATCAAGAACATCACCGCGCATACGGCGAACAGCCAGGCCAGCGTGGAAGTCGTCCTCGACATTGCTGACTTGAAGCACCTGGAGCAGATCATCGCGGGCCTGCGGAAGATTCCGGGCGTGCATGAAGTGCAGAGACTGCAGAAAATCTAGGAACAGTTCTCAGTTCCCGGTTCTCAGTTCTCAGTGAAAAGCCTAGGATCGTCGTGATAAATTAAATCCCGAGTTCTCAATGTCGTCGGTTACTGCTCTCAACTGAGAACTGACAACTGGGAACTGAGAACTGGTTTTCTATGCGCGACGTTATTTCTACTAAAGACGCTCCCCAAGCCATCGGCCCTTACTCACAGGCCATTAAAGCCAACGGATTTATTTTCGTGTCGGGACAGGTGGCCATCGATCCGGCCACGCAGCAGGTCATCACCGGAGATGTGGCCGCGCAGACCGACCGCGTGCTGCGCAATGTGTCGGAGATTCTGGAAGCTGCCGGCAGCGGGCTGAGGAAAGTTGTGCGCTCGGGGGTCTTCCTGAAGAATATGGGGGACTTTGCCGCGATGAACAGCGTCTACGGCAAATATTTCAGCACGGCGCCGCCGGCGCGTACTACGGTCGAGGTGGCGCGGCTGCCGAAGGACGTGCTGGTGGAGATCGATGTGATCGCGTTGGAGTAAGAAATTCTCAACCACAGAGGACACGGGGAAAACACAGAGGAAACCTGTGGCCGCTCAGCCGTTGCGATCCGGATTTTACCTGGAGGAACTTCTATGATGAAGATTGCAATCGTTGTCATCATCGTAATTTTCGTAGGGGCGCTGGTTCTCTACGCGCAGACACCTACACACAATCCGGTTCAAGCGGCCCGCCCTAACACCAACGCTCCCACGAAAGTTACGGGCGACGGGGTCAAGACCGAATCCGGGCTACAGTACTGGGACATCAGAGTCGGCACTGGCGCTGTGGCCAAGAGCGGCGACAAGGTGAAGGTGCATTACACCGGTTGGCTTACCACGGGCAAGAAGTTCGACAGCTCGGTCGACGCGAATTCGCCGCTCGATTTCACCATCGACGCGGGCGACGTGATCAAAGGCTGGGATGAAGGCGTCACCGGAATGAAAGTGGGCGGCAAGCGGCAGCTGCGCATTCCACCGGATTTGGGCTACGGCGCCAGCGGCACGCCGGGCGGACCAATCCCGCCAAACGCCACGCTGATTTTCGACATTCGGCTGCTCGCGGTCACACCGCCGACCAAACCAAAGGCAAACTAGATCTGCAAATAGTCTACCCTGGGAACTCTACGCCCGCTGTGGTTGAGTTCCCTACGCTTTGGCGACTTTGCCGCTGCGGATGCAGGAGGTGCAGACGCGCATGCGCTTGCCCTGGCCGGCGACCTTGGCGTGCACCGGTTTCAGATTGATGTTCCAGCGCCGCTTGGTGACGTTGTGGGCGTGGCTGATGCGGTTTCCCGCTTGCGGCTTTTTGCCGCAGATATCACATTGTTGTGCCATGACGACTCCCAGATATTCAGATGAAGAATTCAGATCTTGTAGGGCAAACGTTGATTCTACAGGAGGTTGGGTGGATTGGGCAATGGGTCGGGTGCCTTCCACGCGAAGCATTCTTTCGGGGATGAATTCGTACTTCTGCGGAAATCGGGAGTGGAGTACGATCCGCAATTCGTGTTCGGGTGAGGTTGTAGATATCGTCCGACGCGCACTGCAGAAGTCGGCATCGTCGCATCTGCGGGGAAATCCGACGAGCTCTTGGCGGGCATCGGCCATGGCAGGCTGTCGGCGCGAAAGGTGGCTGCAGAAGGTGTAACGAAAACACCGGCTTCCAATTCTAGCGTGCTCCGCTTCCCAGTTGGATTCGAGGGAATGCAACCAGTTCTCGCACCGAGGAATCCGATTTCGAGATATAGTCTCAGTTTCCCGAGAGGAGGCGTCATGGTAAGAAGCGGATTGTTTTTCCTCCTGCTGTTGTTGCTCGCGACGCTGAGTTGGTCCCAGGGTTCTCCCGCGCATGTCCAGGTCTTTGGGGGCTACTCGTATATACCTTCAAACCAGCCCGTCCTGGATATTCCTCAGACTGGTGGTGAGAACGGATGGAATGCCGCGTTGGATATCGATTCTCGCAAGTTCATCGGATTCACGGCTGATTTTGCTGAGTCTTTTGCAAACTTCTCAGACGCCGGCGGCACGGAAAATGACAAAACATATACCTTCTTGTTCGGGCCTCGCATATCGGTCCCGTTGCCGCGGATCACCCCATTCGGACACTTTCTGCTTGGTGCGGCCCACATTAACAGCAATACGGGAGCACTCAGCACCAGTTCATCGTTTGCCTGGGATTTTGGAGGCGGGGTTGACGTGCGTCTTAGCCGGCACTTCGCGTTACGCGGAGAAGGAAATTACATGCATACCCACTTTGTCACGTTCGACAACCAGCTGCAGCCGAATGTCAAGGACTGGCACGCGCGCATATCGACCGGGGTTGTGGTCCGATTCTAACGTTCCCATTCATCAACGGGAGCTTCCAGGCGACGTTGCACCTGCGATCTAGACTGTGAGTATTGACTCCTTCGACTTCTGCCAGTCGGCGACCCGGCACTGCCGTGCCAGGGGCCCCACTCACCTCCTGGGTCGTGGTTTGTGATAGGACTGGCCGCTACCTGTCACGGGTTTCTGATCGAACGGTTCGATTGCTATGCGATACTGATTCCATGCAGTCCCCGCTTCAAGCCGCCAGTGCGGCCACCGATCCCAAGTCGGTCAAGGTGAACCTTTCGACCGGCACCGGTGTCGATATTGAATGGAATGACGGCCACATTTCGCACTACAATTTCGTTTATCTGCGCGACGCCTGCCCCTGCGCCATGTGCGAGGACGAGCGCGGCAAGGCTGGCCGCCGGCCAGGCGATCCGGTGGTCGCGGCAGCGGGCGCGCTGCTGATGTTCAAGCCCAACCCCAAGCCTCTGTCGGCGGAAGGTGTGGGCAAGTACGCCATCAAATTTTCCTGGAACGACAACCACGATCTGGGACTGTACTCGTGGAAGTTTCTGCGGGAAGTCTGCCCGTGCGCCGAGTGCAAAGCGGCGCGGGCAGCGGGTTAGCGAAATCCCCGGGCCGTTTGTTCGACTAAACATTTGTTCGACCAAACATGAGTTCGACCAAGCCAATTTCCGCCGTGCAATCCGTGGTCAGCGAACTGCTGGCGGACCTGCACGCCAAGGGCGGCTGCGAGAAAATCGGACTCACGCGTGAGGCCCTGGCCGCGATTCTGTGCGACATCGGATCGAAGCACGCCACGGCCTCGACTTCCGAAAATGAAATCCGCACATTCTTCCTGAGCCTGCGGGTCGACGAACTCGCTCTCGCCCGAGCCTGCGCTGCCGGCAACAATTCGGCGTGGGAAATTTTTCTCACGCGCTTCCGCGAGAAGCTCTATCTCTCGGCGCTGCGCATCGCGCGGGAAGATTCCGCCGCCCGCGAACTGGCTGACACGCTCTATGCCGATCTGTATGGCACCAGCACGCGCGACGGCCAGCGGGTCTCGAAACTTTCTTCCTACTCCGGCCGCGGATCCTTGGAGGGCTGGCTGCGCACCGTGGTGGCGCAGGAATACGTGAATCGCTACCGGCGCACCAAACGCCTGGTGAGTCTCGACGAGGAATCCGAGGAAGGGGTACAGTTCCGCGCTCCTGATCCTGAACCGGTAGCTGAGCAAGGCTCGGCGCGGGGCCTGGCGCAGGCCACCGACGAGGCGCTTGCTGCCCTATCCGGCGAAGACCGCACCGTTCTGAGCGCGTATTATCTCGATGGCCGAACTCTGGCCGAGATCGCGCGCATGCTGGGGGTGCACGAGTCCACCATCAGCCGCAAGGTCGACAAACTGGCCAAATCGTTGCGCAAGCAGATTGTCGCTGCTCTGGTGCGCGGGGGCATGTCCCGCCGGCAGGCGGAGGAAGCGCTGGAGGTGGACGTCCGCGATCTGCAGGTGGATATTCGCCGCAGTCTGGCGCAAGAATCGCCCCTTCCCACGTTCTCTGAGAAGGCGGTAGAAGCCAGAGTCAGGGAAGGCGAGGGATGAAGGGAAAACTGTTGCCGTCCAGAAGTCGTAGATAGGAGCTTAGATAGGAGCTTAAGAGTTAGAAGCTGAAATGCAAAATGTCCCCAAAATCGTGCGTGAGCGCCTGCAGGCCGCTGCTCCATCGGTCGTGCGTGCTGGTGCAGATTCCAGTGCCCATCCCGACGCGGACTTGCTGACGGCTTTCGCCGAATGTTCTCTCCCCGAATTCGAACGTGCCTCCGTGCTCGATCACCTGGCCCGCTGCGGCGAGTGCCGCGAGGTCGTGGCCCTGGCTTTGCCGGCGTCCGAAGAGTCGTCTGGACCGGCGGTGAGAGGCGTTCGCACCTCGACTCGGGGATGGTTGACCTGGCCGGCTCTGCGTTGGGGACTGGTGGCTGCTGGCGTCGTGGCCGTAGCCTCGGTGGGCATCCTGCGATATCGGCGCCAGCCAGCTGCCGTGACTCTGCAGAAATCGGTACCGGTTGAGGTAGCGGCCAACGAGCCAAAGAAGCAGGATCTGGATCGG